>Ga0209369_1000862_pt1 | contig 22273 bp, 19 predicted proteins | sample EBPBio142010_DNA_FD_185865 | JGI IMG/M metagenome (GOLD analysis project Ga0209369, IMG submission 185865) | Wastewater treatment Type I Accumulibacter community from EBPR Bioreactor in Madison, WI, USA - Reactor 1_10/4/2010_ DNA (SPAdes)... | ecosystem: Engineered > Bioreactor > EBPR >... | reverse complement strand
CGCGGGTGTTGAAAGCCTTGCCAAATTGCGCCCAGTCGATCTGGTTGCGGAACTCGTTGAAGTTCACAAAGGACAGGCTGTCACGGATTGCGCTGCCGCGAACGGTCGGCCCGATCTGCACGCGTGCATCGGCCTTGCCATCGCCATTGCTGTCGACATCAACATAGGCTGCGCGCGACTTTGTTTCAGCGGCGACCACTGTGCCTTCAAGCTTGGCTGCAAAGGTCCAGGGGGCATTGCCCTGCTTTTCGCGATGACCGTATTTCGCTCCGGCTGCATCCGCATCTGTATTTGCAGCCTGCATCACTTCATCGAGCGTTGCAGTTTTCTCGGCAAAAAACGGCTTAACTTTTGAATCCCAGATGTCGGCAACCGAACGATCGGGATTGAAATTATCGCCGCGTGCTTCTGCGGCTTCTTCTGCTGTCGGCGTCTTGATGATTTTGCAACCCGAAAGCGCGACACCGCAGGCCAGCAGGATAATGGAAGCTGACTTCAGCACTGACATGAATTTATCCTCGGTATTAGGAGCATTTCGGGAGCGCTAATATTTGTCGGCGCTCCCGATGTCGCAAGCCTTGGGAGTTAGTCCTTCAAAGCGAAAGTTTCGAGCTTGTCTGCGTTGTCAGGATTGATGAGGACGCAGTCCATCAGCTGCTTTTCTTCAGCAGGGCCCTTACCGGTCTTGATGAATTCGTCAGCCTGAACGACAGCCATCTGTGCCTGAGCATAGGCTGGCTGAAGAACCGTTGCCTTGATGCCACCGGCCTTGATGGAGTCGCGGACATCGTTGGAGCCGTCGAAGCCGACAACGATGACGTCCTTGCGGCCTGCAGCTTCAAGCGCTGCCCACGCACCCATGGCCATGGTGTCGTTGCCGGAAATCACACCTTTGATGTCAGGATTTGCCTGCAAAATGCTCTGCATTTTGGAGAAGGCTTCGGTCTGGCTCCAGTTGGCCGACTGCTGCGCAACCATCTTCATGTCTGGATATTCATCGATGACGTCGTGATAGCCCTTGGAGCGGGTGCCAGCGTTGAGGTCGGATTCACGACCGAGCAGCTCGACATAATTGCCAGCTTCGCCCATTAGCTTCACGAATTCTTCCGCACCGAGCTGTGCGCCCTGATAGTTGTTGGAAACAATCTGCGACACTGCAACGCCTGAGGCATTGATTTCACGGTCGATCAGGAATGAAGGGACTTTGGCATCCTTGGCCTTCTGAACGGCGGCAATCGATGCTTCCGAGCCAGCATTGTCGAGGATGATTGCCTTTGCGCCACGACCGATGGCCGTATCGACAAGCTGCGACTGCTTGGTTGGATCGTCGTCATGCTGAAGGATCAGTGTTTCGTAGCCGAGTTCCTTGGCTTTGGCTTCAGCGCCCACGGCTTCAGCTTTGTAGAATGGATTGTCGTGCGATGGTGTGATGATTGCGATCAGATCAGCGGCCCATGCTGGCATGACAACACCGCCTGCCAATGTTGCCGAGATGGCTGCAATCGCAAAACCGCCCGCAATTGTCCTGCGTGTAAACTTCATATTTTCCTCCCAAATCAAGCCCCGTTTCCCAAGAGGCGGTAAAAAAGGGGAAGGCGCATTACGCCCTCCCGGATAACGTCACGTAATGCGACGAATGCTTTCTGCGATTTCTTCAGGTTCGAAAACGTTTTTCCAGTCGTCGCGCATCAGCGCAGGAATGCCGAATTCGATTGCCTTGTTGCAGGCATCGGAGAATACGCCCTGGACTTCGCCAAAGATGACGGCGCCGAGAACATTCATGTGGCCGAGCAGGAAGTCGCGCGCTGCTTCTTCAGGAACGCCGCGACGAACGGTTTCATCCATGGCCTGCTTCATGACAACGAGAAGCGAAGCTGCAACGGTTTCCGAAAGACCCGGTTCGAGGATTGCGAGTTGCTCAACGGTTACGCGATGCGAGCGCATCACTGGTGCCCAGATGACCTTGGCGATTTCTTCGCCCAGTGCATAAGCTTCTTCCGGTCCCTGCATCAGAGCCGAAACGATGTGCTGCTTTGCAAACAGACCGCCGAAGTGGTCCTTCTTTGCTTGCATATCCGTTTCGTCGTTGAAGATCGGCGGATGGCAAGGATGGGTCACGAAATAGGTGAGGTCTGCACGTTCTGGCAGATGGCCGGCAAATGGCGCGGCTGCGTCGAGTGCAACAACCATCGTGCCCGGCTTCAGCTTGTCAACGATGGATGAAGCAACTTTACCGATGATGGTATCCGGCACAGCCAGAATGACGACTTCTGCGCCTTCAAGACCCGCATCAACATCGATGGTGTCGATGCCGAGGTCGTTCTTCAGGCGTGCCTTGCCTGCGTCGCTGACTTCGATGTGACGGACGTCAAAGCGCGAACCTTTGAGGTTCTTGGCCAGACGGTAGCCCATCTTGCCGCCCGCTCCGAACAAAGCGATAGCTGTCATGATTGTAGTTCCTTCCCAGACTTTTGGTAGCTTAACTGGTATAACCAGTCAATGAGTATTCCAGATTCAAGCGGTCAGGCCGTCGCGAATCTGACTGAAATAACCGTCAGAACCGACCTGACCGCCCTTGAGGGCAATCTGGAGGCCGTTGGTGGCGGCGTGAGCGCCGTGTGCCGTGCAAAGCGGCGACCCCGGAGTTTGTGGAAGCGGCAAAAGCGTGGTGAGTGCATCGACATGCAATTCACGCAATGCGTGGCTGGAAGTGTCGCCGCCTGCAATGACTGCGCGGGTAAGACTTTCGCGCTCAACAAGGCTGCGGAGGATGAAGCCGAGGCTGCGGGCCAGCTGGTGGCGGCTGCCTGCAATCTTATCGATTTCTGTACCGCGATCAGCCGACGGACCAAGGGCGGTGTTGAGGATAACGCTGTTGCCCTGCTGGAGCGCTTTCTGGCCGTCAGCAATGGCAGCTTCGATTGCCTGATTGCCATTCTCACCCAGAAGATCGAGTGGGTTGAGATCAATGCCGGTAAAGCCCGATGCGGTCGCGTGGCGGATCTGACGTTCCGTCGTCGGTGAGACGCTTCCTGAAACGACCGCAATGCGGTCAGCCTTGCCGGGAAGCGGAAAATCTTTTTTCGTGCCGATCAGTTCGGCCTTGGCCCATGCGGCCAGAAGCGCATATTCAACGCCCGACGAGCCTGCAACGAACCAACCCGCATCAGGACGCAGACGCCAAAGCTGTTCACCTGCCTGCAACTGGCTTTCATGGCTGTCGACGTCGAACAGCAACATGCCGTCAGCATTTTTGGCAATGGTGTTTACGCGATCATTTGCATCTGCGGCTGAAAGCGCTACGAGATCAGCAAGCACTGTTTTCAGTACGGTCTGCTTTGCCAGATGCACGCGCAGGTCTGCTTCATGCATGGGCGTGACCGGATGGTGGCTCATGACCGGATGGCGGTCGATGCGGTAGGTTTCGCCCTGATAGGCCGCAAAGAGATTGCCGAAAGCGGTGTAACGCTTGAGCTGCGGCGCACCGACAATCAACGGCACATAGGCCTGATTAAAGATCGCTTTGCCGATTTCAACAGCCTTACCGATATTGCCGACATGTGGTGCGGAATCGAATGTCGAGCAGACTTTGTAATGCGCAATCGCAGTATTCAGGCTTTTAAGCCAGTTGAACGCTGGCGTGAGATTTTCCTGCATCCATTCCGGCGTTTCGCTGCGGCTGGTGCCTGCAAGACCGATAGCCTTGCAGTGTGAAAAGCGCGAAAGAAGTTCTTCATCCGGCACATTCATGAACAGTACAGTGTCGACGCCGTTGGAAGCCATGGCTTCCATAACATCGGTCGAGCCTGTGAGGTCGTCACCGTAATAAGACAACAGCAGTTCGTTGGAAGCCTGTGACATTACTCGCCACCTTTCCCGAATTTTGCGAGCGAGGCTGCAAGTTCGGGGTGATCTGCGGCGTAAGTTTCAAGCGGGATACCCGCAACTGCTGCTTCCCATGCTTGCTGCACAGCGCGAACACCGGCAGCTGGGCCACCTGGATGGCTGACAATGCCGCCGCCGCACAGATAAAGCAGGTCTGTCGTGCGGCCCGTGCGCTCATAGGTTTCAGGCGCCTGTCCACCCCATTGCCCGGAACCGGCGACAGGAAGCGGGCAATCTGACGGGTCGAACAGCGGCGTGCTGACAGCCTTGAACGAATTGACGAAGCTTTCGTCCGGCTCCCAATATTTGACGCGGATGCCGTTGATCTGGAACTGATCGACGCCGAGCAGCCGCCAGAACTGCTGATAAACGCGGAAATCCATACCGGCGCCCGGATTGCGGGTCAGGATGTCCCAACCGTTGCGATGGGCATGAAGCACGAGGCCCGAGCGCTTGCGCAAGAAGCTCATGCCCCCAAAGCCAACCGAGTTGATGTTGACCACAGCGCAATTGCCGCCAGCCTCTAGCACCATGTCGTGGTTGCGCATCATGACGTCAGGATCGGCATGGGAGATGCCGAAAGCATACATCACCTTTTTGCCGGTCTTCTGTTCGTGATTGAGAATGAGCGGCATGATCGCGGCGATGCGCTCTTTAAGCGGCGAGTAGGCCGGGCTCATCAGCTTTTCATCGTCCTTGATGAAATCGACGCCCGACTCAATGAGTTCGCCTACGAGTTCTGCTGTCTCATGTGGACGCAGACCGAGTGCTGGCTTGACGATGGTGCCGATGATCGGGCGCTTTTCAACGCCTGTCAGACGACGGCTTCCGGCAATGCCGAATTGCGGACCCGGATGCGCGCTTTTGAAGGCTTCCGGCAGCTTCATATCGACAACGCGGATGCCGGTCATGCCCTTGATCGAATAGACGCCGCCAACGGCAATTGTCATCAGCGCTGCTAAATCGGTGCCGATAGCATCAAGCGGAAAAGCAATATCGACGTCAGCGCGCTTGATCGGCCCGTGACCTGGCTCAAGCTCCGGCCATGTAGGCACCATTGCGTCTTCAAGCGGGCGAATTTCGAGAACACGTGCTGCAACCCGCGCCTTCAGTTCTTCCGTCTCACCCGGAACGGCGACGAAAGTGCCGGTCGACTGATCGCTCGCGATCTTGGCGGCCATCTGTTCGATGCTGCCGGTTGTCTCAATGCGATAGGTCAAACAGATGTTCATCGGAATTGTCGTCACTCACGGTTTTCGTTGCGCCTACAATAAGCGCATGGTGTTTGAGTGCGAACTGGTATAATGAGTATTCCAATATCTGCAAGCGGAAAATTGTTAACCGGTCGCGAGAGTGTGGGTAACGGCTTTCCTCAGAGCATTTGAAGATGCATAAGGGAGAAAAGCTCATGAGCAGTGAGACGCAATGACCCAAGCAATTGAACCCATCATTCGCCGCAAACTATCCGACGAAGTTTTCGACCGGCTCGAAAACATGATTACTTCCGGTGAATTGACGCCGGGCGACGAGATGCCGTCCGAGCGCGTTCTGATGGAGCGTTTTGGCGTCGGACGTCCCGCGATCCGCGAGGCGATGCAGTCACTTGCCAAGATGGGACTGGTCAGCATCTCGCATGGTGAGCGTGCCAAGGTTTTGAAGTTGACGGCAAAGTCGATTTTTCAGCAGGTGGATCCGACTGCGAAGATCATGATTGCGCAATCGATGGACACGCTGGAAGATTTGAAGAGCGCGCGAATTTTCTTCGAGCGCGGTATTGTTCGCGAGATTGCACAGAAGACAACGGAAGATGATATCGCCGAGCTGCGGGAGATCATCGAACGGCAGCGGAAATCGCTCGGTGATGCAGACGCATTCATCGCTGCCGATATGGAGTTTCATGTCCGGATAGCTAGAATTGCTGGCAATCCAATATTGGTCGCAGTAAGCGAAGCTATGCTGGCTTGGCTGAAAGAGTATCACACTCATATGCTTATCTGGACAGGCAAAGAGAAATATACCCTTGTTGAACACGAGGAAATATTGGATTGCTTGTCGGCTAAGGATGCGGACCGCGCCGAGGCTGCCATGCTCCGACATCTTGAGCGGTCGCGCACGCTATACAAGAAAGAATAGAGCTTCTCGCCTGAAAGCTATTGTCGTTTCATCAGGCAGTAGACCAAAAGCGAGGAGGCGATGGCCACGATTGCAGAAACCAGAATTGCAACCGAGAAGCCGGCAGAATAACCTCGCATGGCAAGTTCGGTTGCGGCGATCCTCGCTGAAGGTGCGACCATACCAAGTGCGTTGGGCAAGTCGCCCGCGACTATCGCGTCAGCAAAATTTTCACGGCATGTCGGATCGTTGCAGCCCGCCTGCATTAAGTGAGTCCGGACAGCACTTGCAAGCACTCCGCTCAGGACCGCGAAGCCGAGCAGAATGCCGGTAAATCGGGCGGTTGTGCTGATGCCCGATGCCATCCCGGCACGGTCGCGTGCAACGGTACTCATGATCGCTTTCTGGGTTTCACCATTCAGAAGCCGCCACCGCTCCCAATCAGAAACATACCGGACATAACGATAGACCAGGCGCCGGAATGTGCGCCGAAGCTTGTCACAAGACTACCGATACCCACGATCATGAGTCCAAAGGACAGAATTTCCCGTGACGACATTCTCTTTCCGAGAAAACGCCCGACATTGGGGAAGATCAGCATCGCGCTTGCAAATGGAAGCATAGCAAAACCAGCTTGCAATGGCGGCTGACCGAAGCCGTTTTGAAGGAATAGCGGCAGCATGGACGCCATCACTTGAGCGCAGGCTGCATAGGCAAACATCGCCCAAACCCCGCCTATAAAGCGAGGATTGCGAAATAGGCTGAGATCGAGCATCGGACGCTGCTGGACAGTCTCCGCAACCAAGAAAATAGCCAGACCGGCCAAGCCGCCGACAAATCCTGCAATCGCGGTTGAAGAGGTCCAGCCATGTGCCTGTCCATTGATAAGTCCCCATGTGAGGCCGAACATTGTACTCGCAAATGCAACGATGCCGATTGGATCAACGCGCCGCGCATTTTCATCTTTTGAATCGGTGATGGAACGCAGCGTAGCCAGTGCCAACACAATGCCGATAGGTATGTTTATGTAGAATGCCCAGCGCCAGCCGAGACTATGGGCGATAAGGCCTCCGATAATCGGTGACAGCACCATGGTCAGGCCCATGATGCCGCCCCAGATTGACCATGCACGGTTACGTTCCTCATCGCGATGGAACGTATGGCCAATGATCGCGAGCGCAGGCGCGAGCTGGAAGGCGGCACTGGCGCCTTGCAACGCGCGAGCAAGGTAAAGTGAAGTGGCTGAATCTGCTACACCACAAAGCCAGGATGAGAATGCGAACGCACCAATTCCAATCAGAAAGACAGTGCGACGCCCGAACCGGTCGGCTAGAGCGCCAGCTGGCAAGAGCAGCGACGCGAAGCAAAGGACATAAGTGCTGATGACCCACTCTACGTCAGCAAAACTTGCCGAAAATTCCCGTGCAATGGTCGGTAGGACCATCGCGACAACATTTGTGTCCAGCACGGTCATTGCGCAACCGGTCGAGGCTGTCAGCAAAATGAAAGTTGAATTGGTAACGCGCGGCGCGGATGCGAGAACAGTTGTCATTTGATTGTCAATGCTGCTGCACCAGCCTTCGCAATCTGCTGGTCATGATCGGTTGTGTCGGCTGATACGCCAATGGCGCCAACAATCGTACCATTCACCGTGATTGGAACTCCTCCGCGCATGAGTACGAAACCGCGCGCCGTGATAGCGGCAGGGCGAGCCCCGTTGATAGCATCCTCGAGAGCGCCGCTTTCCCGACGGAAAAGCGCGGCTGTGCGAGCTTTGCCGGGCGCGAGCTCGACGCCAGCGGGTACTGACGCGTTATCCATGCGTATCGTGAGGATCGGCAGACCTTCTGCATCGACGACTGAGATCACGCAGGGCCAGCCGTTCGCTGTCGCTTCTTTTTCGGCAGCAGCTACGACGGAGCGGGCAGCTTCAAGGGTAAGATAAGGCTTTGTCGGCAATTCGATTGCCAATGCCGGGAAGGCTGCGGCGAGGGTCATCGTTGCGGTCAACGAGGCGAGGATTCTGACAGAATGGGCGGACATTGGACTTCCTTCATTACATTTGAGGTGCCAATAAACAGGATGTTTGAATTTCTTTCATTCGTGGTGTTTTGAGATAATATTAGTTTTTACCTAATTATTGGAGCCACTCATGGACCTCAGGCATCTTCGTTATTTTTTGACACTCGCTGAGGAGCTTCATTTTTCCAGAGCGGCAGAACGGTTGAACATTGCGGCTCCGACGCTCACGGTTCAGATACAGGAAATCGAGCGGCGGCTCGGTACGAAACTTTTCTTCAGAACCAAACGCTCAGTCGCAATCACTCCCGCGGGTGAGGTGTTTCTGAAGGAAGCGAGATTGGTGCTGGATCAATTCAATAAGGCGGAAAGTGTCGGCCGCAGAGCTGGACGAGGGGAGATCGGGCGGATCGAAATTGGCTATGTCGGCTCGGCGGCTTATGCCGGAGCCTTGCAGATGCAAATCAGTCGTTTCTCGCATGATTGGCCCCAAGTGGAGCTTCATTCGCGCGAATTTCCGATGGAGGATCTACCGAAGCTCATTGAAGGCGGGCATCTCGACATTGGCTTCGTCCGTATGCCGATGACGCTCCCACCGTCACTCGGCGCCTATGTTTTGCTACGAGACTATTTTTGTCTGGCGCTGCCCTCTGACCATCGGCTTGCGGTTGCTGAGGTGGAGAACCAGTACGCTTTTCTTGCAGAAAGCCGGTTTATTCTGCCGGAACAGGAGGCGGGCACATATGAAGTCGCGAAACGAGGAAGCTTCACTCCGAGGATTATTGCAAAGCCGGGCGGTCTTCTTGCTGTCCTGACACAGGTATCGCTGGGTGCCGGTATATCGGTCATACCGGGCGTGGTGAGAAACGTCGTGCACATGCCCAATACGGTTTTCCGTCCAATAATCGGAAAGCCGATCATGTCGGAAGTGGCCGCCATTTTCAGAAGTAAGGAATACGCGGTCAGTGTCAAAAATTTCATCGACCAAATATGCGCTTCGCCACCGATCCAGCTTGACTATAAGCGAAATGAACAAACAGTGTGAAATATATTTCATACACTGAATTATATTGACAGTCGCGTTTCTTTGCGATTAGCTATCAATACTGGTCTTCGAGGAGGAGGGCCGGTCTTCATAAAGATCAACGGCGTTTTTTGGGACGCTTTCCGCGCGTTTGGGAGGGGCTTTGGCCTCGAGGAGGACACTTGCGCAAATTTCTGAGCACGACCGCAATGGCGGTTCTTGCGGCAACGCTTCTGGCCGGTTCCGCAACGGCAGCCGAGACCGAGAATCCGTTCCGCTGTAAACCGGGCGAAAAATATGTGATGAACGTCATGGTTTCTGGCGTTGAATACTGGTTTCCCGTCTATGAAATGTTCAAGCAGGCTGGCCAGCAGTTCGGCTGCGAGACGGAATATACTGGCACACCGGAATATGACGTGAACAAGCAGATCGCCACGTTCGATCAGGCGTTGGCGCAGAATCCAGCTGGTATTCTTGTTCATCCGATGAACTCCGACCCGTTCATCGAGCCCATCAACCGGGCGATCGATCAGGGTACGGCGGTCGTCACATTTGCAGCAGATTCTCCGTTGTCGAAGCGTGTGTCCTTCATCACCTCGGACAACACACGAGAAGGCACCTATGCGGCCGATGCCATCGCCCAGAAAATGGGCGGCAAGGGCGAATATGCTGTTCTTGAAAATCCGGGGCAGGATAATCACGACAAGCGCATTGCGGCTTTCATCGCCCGCATGGAAGAGAAGTGGCCTGACATGAAGCTGGTTGGTCGTGCTGCTTCCAATCAGGACCCGACGAAGGCGTATCAGGGACTGTCGAGCCTCATTCAGGCCAACCCGAACCTCGGTGCGGTTTTCATGCCGGAGGCCAACTCCGCAATTGGGGCTGCTCAGGCGAACAAGGAAGCCGGTGGCAAGGTTCTCGTCATGTGTGCCGACGTCAACGCCAACATCCTCGACATGATCAAGGCTGGTGAAGTCTTCGGTTCGATCAATCCGAACCAGGGCATGCAGGGCTATATGGGCTTCATGCTGCTGTGGCTTGCCAAGCATCCGGAACTGATCGACCCGATGAATGACGCCAAGCGTTCCGGCTTCAACCCGATGAGCATTCCCGTTGTCGATAATGGCCTCTCGATTGTGACCGCAGAAAACGCGGACGACTTCTATTGGGACAAATATCTGAAGCGTCGCGGTACTAAGGGCATTGAGGAATAGGCTCCGTTCAAGAAGCCATCCGCGCCCTGTGGTGCGGATGGTTGGAATGGAGAGGGAGGAAAAAGATGGCTGAACCGGTGCTTACCATCCACGGTGTAACCAAGCATTTCGGAGCGGTGAAGGCGCTGACGCAAGTGGATTTCAGGCTTGAACGTGGTGAGGTCCATGCGCTCTGCGGCGAGAACGGTGCTGGTAAATCGACACTGATGAGCATTATCGCTGGCGTTTTGCAGCCGACTGAAGGTGAGATACGCATTGACGGCAAAACCGTTCACATTGCCTCCCCCGCCGTGGCGCAATCGCTTGGTATCGGTCTGGTGCATCAGGAAATAGCGCTTTGTCCGGACGCTACAGTGGCCGAAAACATGTTTATGGCGACGACCAATCGCCGTCGTTCGCCGTTCATGAATTACCGCGCGCTGGAACGTGATGCGCAGATCGTGATGAACCGCCTGGCGGCTATCGATGTTCGGCAGAAGGTCGCCAACTTGCCGATTTCTAGCCAGCAGCTCGTGGAGATCGCCAAAGCGCTGACACTCGACTGCCGTGTGTTGATTCTGGATGAACCGACGGCTGCGCTCACCGAAACCGAGGCACAGCAGCTCTTTTCGATTGTCCGTGATCTAAAGGCGAATGGCATTTCCATCATCTATATCAGTCATCGTATGGCCGAGATTTTCAGCCTCTGCGACCGGGTGACGGTTTTCCGCGATGGTCGTTATGTATGCACCGATCGCATTGCAGATGTGAAACCCGACGATGTGGTGCGTCGGATGGTAGGACGAGAGATCACGCAGCTCTACCCAGATAAGCTTGGATCACACGAGGCGGCAGGCGAAATTATTCTCGAAGTCGACGGCATTGGCGATGGCGTGCGCTTTAATGACGTAAGCTTTGCCGTTCGCAAAGGTGAAATTCTTGGTGTCGGTGGCCTTATCGGATCGGGGCGAACGGAGATTGCCGAAGGTATCTGCGGCCTTCGTCCACGCACCGCGGGAACAGTTCGCCTCCATGGCAAGACACAGAAGATCAGTTCATATTCCGACGCAGCCAAGGCCGGCATTGTTTATCTTTCAGAAGACCGCAAAGGTTCTGGCGTATTCCTGGAGATGTCCATCGCGCAGAATATTTCCGTGCTGGACCTGAAATCATTGACCAATGCCGCCGGACTTCTGAACGGTCGAGCCGAGGCTGCACTTGCAGAGGATTTTGCGAAACGGCTTTCCGTGCGCATGGGTGGCATCGAAGCGCCTGTGAAATCACTTTCAGGCGGCAATCAGCAGAAAGTGGCAATCGCCAAGCAACTGGCGGTAAAGCCCAAAGTCATTCTGATGGATGAACCGACACGGGGCATTGATGTCGGCGCAAAGGCGGAAATTCATCGCCTGCTGCGGGAGCTTGCGCGTTCCGGTATTGGCATCATCGTCATCTCGTCGGAAATGCCGGAACTGCTTGGTCTTGCTGACCGCGTGCTCGTCGTTCGGGAAGGGCACATCGCGGGAGAGCTTTCTGCGGACACCATGTCGGAAGAGGCAGTGATCCTTCTTGCTTCAGGCGTTGGCGCGGAACGGGCATCGCATCATGCCGCATGAAAAGAAAATGGGAGAGGGTGAAATGGCAATCGACACAATGGCAGCGGCTGCGCCAAAAAATTCGTCGATAAGGCGCATCGGAACCATGCGTGAAGCCGGTTTGATTGCGATCATTCTGGCATTGGCCGTGGTGATGAGTTTTGCGTCGCCGCATTTTCTGACGCTCGGCAATTTTCGTGCGATGTTGATGAGTTTCTCAGTGGAAGGCATCGTCGTGGTGGGGATGACGATCCTGTTGATTGTCGGGGGCATCGACCTTTCGGTGGGCTCGGTGGTCTGTTTCTCCATGGTCCTTTCCGGCGCACTCTTTCTGGCTGGGCTCGATCCATGGACGGCTTCGCTTGTAGGCATTGCGGCGAGCGCAGCCATCGGCGGTATTATGGGTTTCTTTGTAACCGTCGTTGGCCTCAACCATTTCATCACGTCGCTGGCAGCCATGGTAATTGTGCGTGGCCTCTGCCTTATCATCACCAAAGGAACGCCGCTGTCGCTTTTCACGCTGCCGCCAAGCTTTAAAGCGGTGGGGCAGGGCACATTCTATGGCATCCCCTATGTCATTTTGATTTTCGTCGTCGTCGTCATTCTGTTCGACTTCCTGCTCCGTCGCGCCACGGCCTTTCGCAAGGTGTTCTATACCGGCAGCAATGAGAAAGCGGCGCTCTATTCAGGCATCAAGACGAACCAGGTCAAATTCTGGGTTACGGTGTTGTGCTCGACGCTCGCCGGTGTTGCAGGCGTCATTTATATGTCCCGCTTCGGTGCTGCTACGCCTACTTTTGGTGTTGGCATGGAGCTGAATATTATCGCTGCCGCAGTCATCGGCGGTGCATCGCTCAGCGGCGGTTCAGGTACTATCCTTGGCGCTATTCTCGGCATGGCTCTGCTTTCGCTGGTCACATCCTCGCTGATCCTTCTCAATGTTTCGGTGTACTGGCAGGACATGATCAAGGGCTGCATTCTTCTTGCCGCTGTTTCGATCGACCATTTCCTGCACAAGCGGAAGGCGTCCTGATATGCCCATTGCTAAACTGAAACCAAGAACAACAGCGCCACGTGAGGAAATCGTCGTTGCCCGCCAGATGCATCAGGCTCTCGTCCTGCATTTTCTGGAAGGGTTGACGCAGGCGCAGATTGCGGACCAGCTCGGGATTTCTCACGCAACTGTCAACCGGCTCATCAAACGCGGCCGCCAGCTTGGCCTTGTAGAAATCAAGATCAAGTCGCCGGTTGAGCCTCTTATCGATCTGGAAGAACGATTACTGGCGCTTGGTGGCATTAGCCGCGCCATTGTTGTGCCGACCGCATCCGACAACCCGCAAACGGCTTTGCTGGCGGTGGGGGAAGCCGCTGCCCGCCTGCTTCTTGAAGAAATCGCCGATGGTGACACGATCTGCATCACTGGCGGAAAGGGCGTGAGTTCCGTGGTCGCTGGAATTCAGACCCCACGCCGTTTCGATGTCGAGGTTATTCCAGCAACGGGCTGTGTGCAGGGAAAGCACTATACTGACGTCAATCACGTCTCGACCTTGATGGCCGAAAAACTCGGAGGGCATTCCTATCAGATACATGCGCCCTTGTTCGCAGATGATGCTGCGCAGCGCGCTATGCTGATGAACATGCGCTCTGTCGCTGACGTGTTCCAACGGGCGAGGGAGGCCAAGGTGGCCATCGTCGGTATCGGCTCTATCGTCAGTACGGATTCGACCTATTACGATCTGCACCCGTCGTCGAGTGAAGACCGGACGGCTATCGAGCATTCCGGTGCCAGTGCGGAACTTCTCGCCCATCTGCTCGATGTGGAGGGACGGATTTGCAACTATAGCCTCAATCGTGCGCTGGTCTCGCTTACGCTGAATGAGTTTGCGCACATCCCGACGAAGATCGGTGTCGCCAGCGGATTGAACAAGGCCGAATCTATCCTGAGTGTTCTTCGCGGCAATCATCTCGATACGCTCGTCACCGACGAAGCGACTGGCGCCCGCATTCTCGAACTTGCATCCCAAGAAGGATATTTCGCATGAGCGGCGAACAGTTGATCCGCGAAATCGGGCGCTCCGGCGTCAGGGCGTCCGCAGTCGGTCTCGGTACATGGGCTATAGGCGGCTGGATGTGGGGCGGAACGGATGAAGCCCAATCCATCACAGCTATCCAGGCATCGCTGGATGCTGGCGTGACGCTGATCGATACGGCGCCGGCCTACGGCCTCGGACGATCTGAGGAAATTGTCGGCAAGGCAATTGCCGGATGCCGCGACAAGGCGGTGATCGCGACCAAATGCGGCCTCGTCTGGCATACCCGGAAAGGTAAGCACTTCTTCGATCAGGATGGAAAGCCAGTCCATCGCTATCTGGGGCGGGATGCGATCATCCACGAGGTGGAAGAAAGTTTGCGCCGCCTTGGTACCGATTATATCGATCTTTACATCACTCATTGGCAGGACCCGACGACACCAATCGAAGAGACCGTCGCGGCGCTTGATGACCTGAAACAGGCAGGCAAAATCCGGGCTGTTGGTGCCAGCAACGTCAATCGGTCGGAACTGGAGCACTATGTCCAGACTGGCGCGCTCGATGCGATCCAGGAGCGGTTCAGCATGATCGATCGGGAGATCGAGCAAGACTTGCTGCCGCTTACCACTGCAAACAATGTATCGACGTTGAGCTATTCCTCACTCGCGCTTGGTCTTCTGTCTGGCATGATCGGACCGGAACGTGTGTTTTCCGGGGACGATCAACGTAAGGACAATCCACGCTTTTCCGTTGCCAACCGGCAGAAGGCAAAGGATTTTGCGACGGCTATAAAGCCGGTCGCCGATCGCCATGGCGCGACGATAGCCCAGATCGTGATTGCTTGGACGCTGGCGCAGCCGGGAGTGACCTTCGCACTTTGCGGGGCGAGAAATCCAGCGCAGGCGCTCGACAATGCGCAGGCAGGAAGGCTCCGGCTTTCGTCCGATGACCTTGCGGCTATCGACACGGCCATTTCGGCACAACTGGTTAACATGGACGGATAACGGACGGCCATCATGAACCGAAAAGAGATATTAGACGGGCTCCGCCAGAGCCCGAAGGTGGACGTTTGTGTCGTCGGCGGTGGCATTAACGGGCTCAGCGTTTTCCGTGAGCTTGCGCTGCAGGGCGTGAACGTGCTGCTGGTTGAGCAGTCCGATTATTGTTCGGGCGCCAGCGCTGCGCTTTCACGTATGGTTCACGGTGGTTTGCGTTATCTGGAGAATGGCGAGTTCAGCCTCGTGAAGGAATCCCTTGTCGAGCGTGACAGATTGCTGCGCAATGCTCCCCACTATGTCGCGCCGCTACCGACAACCGTTCCGATCTTCGACATTTTCTCGGGGTTAGGAAATGGGATTGTACGTTTTCTGGGGCTTACGCGCCGTCCGAGCCGGCGTGGTGCAATCGCCATCAAAGCAGGATTAGGTATCTACGATTTTCTGACGCGCAAACGAGCGCTTATGCCAAAACACCGTTTTCGCAGTCGCAAAACGACACTTGCAAAATGGCCTTCGCTCAATCCCGCGATCCGCAGTTCCGCTACCTACTTCGATGCTTGGGTCAGCCATCCAGAGCGGATTGGGGTCGAGCTTCTGCGCGACGGCCTTTCAGCTGGACCGAATGCCAAGGCGCTGAACTATGCGGCAATTTGTGAAAGTGGCGGTGGTGATTTTCAGTTATTCGACGGTATTTCCAGCGAAACACTCTCTATCCAGCCGCGGCTGGTCATCAACGCGACGGGTGGCTGGATCGATATCGCGAATGGCACACTGTTTCCGAAAGAGGCACAACCTGCCCCGCTGATGGGGGTCACCAAAGGCTCGCATCTCATTGTCGATAATCCCGCTCTCAGTGACAGTCTTGATGGGCACATGATCTATTACGAGAACGAGGACGGACGCATCTGCATCCTGTTTCCCTATCTCGGCAAAGTTCTCGTCGGCTCGACGGATATCCGCGTCGACGATCCCGGCACCGTGCGCTGCGAGGCAGACGAACGGGACTACATTTTGCAATCGCTCGCTTTCGTGCTGCCAGAGATCAAAATACGTCCTGAGGAGATTGTCTTCCAGTTCGCAGGCGTGCGCCCGCTGCCAGCCAGCAACGACAGTTTTACGGGCCGTATCCCACGCGACCATTTCTGCACGGTGCTTGAAGGGCAGGATAACCGTCCTCCCGTACTCTGCATGATTGGCGGAAAATGGACAACTTTTCGCTCCTTTGGCGAAATGGCTGCTGACATGGCGTTGAAGCGGCTGGGGTTGTCGCGACGGATCGACACGACGGAACGTGCCATAGGCGGTGGACGCGCATTCCCGAAAGATCGTGCAATCTGGATCGAAAAATTGACTACCGCCACCAGACTTCCCGCAGACCGCGTTGAAATACTTTTCAAGCGCTACGGTACGGGTGCCACCGAAATCGCCCACTTTATCGCGGAGGGGTCGGATTATGCCTTGCCCAATGCCGCCTACAGCAGGCGGGAGCTTTCATATCTTATCCGTACCGAAGCGATCGAGCATCTCGATGACTTGCTTTTGCGGCGCACGACATTGGCGATTTCCGGCGAACTGTCTCTCGCCATGACCGAGGCCGTGCTTGATTTGCTGGCGACGGAGAAAAACTGGTCGCCAAAGTACCGCGACGCAGAGTTGATGCGATTTCTAACCCTCATGCGCGAGCGCCACGGCGTCGCCGCAGAAACCCTTTCCGCAAGGAACGAACAAAGGAGTGAATTATGCGAGAAAACCGCAAAGTCCGGATGAACCGGCTGTTCGGCAACGGTCGCTGTCTGGATGTGGCTGTCGACCACGGCGTGTGCAATGAGCCCTCTTTTCTCGACGGCTTGGAGAATATGCCAGCTGTCATCAAGGCATTGATCGACGCAAAGCCTGATGCCATCCAGATGAACTATGGTCAGGCCGATCTGCTGCAGGATGTTCCCGGCAAGGATAAACCGGCTCTGGTTATGCGTCTCGATATGGGCAATCCCTATAACCGCATTCGCCATCGCGACATGTGGGCTGTGCTGCAGAACGAGGCCGATCCGCTGATCGGAGCGTTGCAGATGGATGCGGCCTGCGTGGTGGTGAACCTCTTCATGCTGCCGGACGAGCCAGACCTCTTTCGTCAATGCGTGCAGAACATTTCCCGCGTCCGGGCAGATTGCGAAAAATACGGTATGCCGCTGATGATCGAACCGCTCGTCATGCAGCCAGTCACAGAGCGCGGCGGCTACATGGTCGATGGTGACGCCGACAAGATCGTGACGCTTACGCGGCTTGCCCGCGAAATGGGAGCTGACATCATCAAGGCAGATCCGACAACAAATGCAGAGGATTTCCATCGTGTCGTAGAGACGGCGCGCTGTCCGGTGCTGGTGCGTGGCGGCGGTAAGGAAGATCTCTCCGCAGTGTTTGCAAAATCTGCAGCCTTGATGCAGCAAGGTGCAATGGGCATGGTCTATGGACGCAACATATATCAGCATGCCAATCCAAGCGCCGTGGTGCGTGGGTTGATGGCGATTATTCATAAGAATGCGAGTGGCGAGGAGGCCTACTCGCTTTATCAGCAGGGCTGAGTTACTGGATTAGTTGGACCTTGGGAGGGGTTCTTCATGCAAAAATATCTGTTGGGGCTCGATGCGGGCAACACTGTCATCAAGGCGGTGGTTTTTGATCTTTCGGGACGGGAGCTCGCCCATGCAGGTGAAGAAGGACATAGCCGCATGCCACATCCCGGTCACGTCGAGCGTGACCTTGGCGAGCTCTGGTCCAATGCCAAGCGGGTTATTCGGGCTTGCCTTGATAAGGCGAGGATAACGGCGAGTGATATTGCCGCTATCGGCTGTGCCGGACACGGCAACGGGCTCTACGCGCTCGACCGGGAGGGAGATCCGCTCATAGGTATCCAGTCGCTCGACACCCGCGCGACCGGTCTCGTTGAAGAGTGGACGGCAAAAGGGGTGGGCGCAAAGACCTATCCGATAGCACGCCAGCGTCCATGGCCCTCCCAAACCCCGACGCTGCTTGCCTGGCTGAAGCGCTACCAGCCTGAACTGTTTGACCAGATAGGCACGGTATTTTTCTCCAAGGACTTCGTGGTCAATCGCTTGACGGGCAAACGTTTCAGCGAAGTTTCCGACATGTCGGGGGCGGGCTTGCTCGATCTTGCAACGCGCCGTTACGACAGTGCTTTGATGGAAGCTTACGGTTTGGGCGACTGTATGGATATCCTGCCACCGCTCATCGAAAGCGACAATATTGCAGGCAATGTAACTGAGGCTGTGGCGCGGGAGACCGGGCTTGCGGCGGGTACACCTGTTGTTGGAGGTCTCTTCGATGTCGTAGCTTCGGCGCTAGGTTCTGGTGTCTCACGCACAGGAAGTGCATCGATCATTGCGGGTACGTGGAGCATCAACCAGATTATTGTCGACGGCCCAGATCTCAAGGGGCCGGTCTTCATGACCTCTACTTTTGATCGCAGCCGTTACATGGCTATGGAAAACAGCGCTACCTCTGCGGCGAATCTTGAATGGCTGGTGCGGGAATTTTTTGAAGGAGACCATCATGCTGATGTCTCGCCATTTGATGTTTGTTGCAGTCTCGCCGCAGCCATCGAACCTGCAAGTGATGATCCGCTTTACCACCCTTATCTCTACGGAGCGCAACAGGACGGCCACGCCCGCGCAGGGTTTTACGGTATTGCGGGCTGGCATACGAAGGGGCATCTGATACGCGCTTTGCTTGAAGGCGTTGCCTTCGGTCATCGCCAGCATGTGGAAACCATCCGAAAAGCAGGCGCGACCTTCGAGGAGGCTGTGCTTTCCGGTGGCGGCTCACGCAGCCGTTTATGGCCCCAGATATTTGCCGATGTACTCGGCGTGCCAGTTTCTGTTGCCGTCTCACGAGAAACAGGCGCACTTGGCGCAGCCATTGCGGCGGGGACCGGTGTTGGGCTGTTCTTCGATTTCGCAGAAGGTGCCAATGCCATGGTGCGCACCGATCGGCATTACAAGCCGAACGCCGCGCTGGATGGACACTATAATCGCCGTTACGCGCTTTATGGAGACATCACAGCTGCAATGACGCCTCTATGGCGCCAGATACAGGCTAAACCGGTACAAAGCGTCCAGTTAGCGGAGACTGTTTAGTCAATCGTGAGTCAGGTGGGAATTGCCCAAGCTGCTTTACCCACCTCTTGGCTCGCCGAAACTGGTATAAATATCCGCTCTCGTCTGCGGCACAGCGGAAATGCCGCGTTTGCGTTTTGAAGCCACGGTCTGGTTAATCTGGACGGTGCCTCTCTCAAATGCCAGTGAACATCCCGCAAGATAGAGCAACCAGAGACGCGCTTTTGGATAACCGATTTCGGCAACGGCCTTGTCGAAATTGGAATAAAGTCGTTCGCACCATAACCGGCAGGTGCGGCCATAATGTTCGCGCAGATTTTCGACGTCGTGGACTTCGAACCCGCGCCCTTCGAGGTTTTCTACCGTCATCCCAAGATGATCGAGTTCCCCACCGGGGAAAATATACTTCACAAGCGCCTTATGTTCTGCACTTTTGCGTTTGAAGGATTTCTTGTCCTTCTTCATGCGCCGTGTGATTGCGTGGTGCATGTAAAGCCCACCGGGGCGCAGAAGCCGGTTCACGGCACTGAAATAGCTGTCGTAATTGGCGATACCAACATGCTCGAACATTCCAACAGACGAAATTTTGTCGAACTGCCAGTCAAGCTCTGCATAGGATTTGACGTGGATGGTGATCCTGTCTTCGAGACCTGCCTGCTTGATCCTCTCTCGGGCAAGTGCCGTTTGTGCCTCCGACAATGAAACGCCGGTTCCGATGACGCCAAAGTTTTGCACTGCATAGATCAGGAGGGCACCCCAACCGCAACCGATATCCAGAAGACGGTCACCTGGTTTCAATCGTAGTTTTCGGCAGATGAGTTCCAGCTTGTCCTTCTGGGCCTGATCGATATCATTGGCCCAGTCCGTGAAGTAGCCGCATGTGTAAACCATTCGCTCATCGAGGAATAAGCGATAGAACTCGTTGGACACATCGTAATGATGGGTAATTGCCTCCTTGCTCGACCCACTGACGAAAGGCTCCTTACCGTCAAGAACCTCGCGCGCATCGGTTTTGCCAGCGAGCAGAAGAGCCGGAAGATCCTTGAGTAGTTGCCATTTTGGCAGCTCTTTCAGCCTGTTCTTCACACTTCCATCGGTTTTGGCATTTGCGAGGTCGAAGATCGTACCATTGCTGATATCCACACGACCCGATGTCCAGATATCGATCAGAGAATCATAGTTGGGCTTGAGGAGAAGCTGTCGAACGATTGTCGGATCGTTGATTACCAATGATGGGCCATCGAATGCACCGATGCGCGTGCCGTCCCATAACTCCACGTTGAACTGTGGGCGCAGTGTTTCAACAACTGTCCGAATAATGCGAACGGACCTGGTTTCAACCGTCATGCCATGCCTCTCTATTGAGGTTTCAGAAGATAATCTTCCCGCGCTGACCCTAACCGAAGGCATCTGCGATTGCAGTCATAAAATCGTGACAGTTACTGCTATGCCTTCAACAGGAACAGCACCTGATATGCAGGATTGCTTGCGCGTTGCGTTTCGGTCAAAACAACGCCGTTGATTTACGATTCAGGAAAAGGAGCAGCCGATGGGTAAACGTTCGAATACAATTCGATGGCTTGTAATATTCTCGGCCATATCTTGTATTCTGAGTTTTCCAGCGGACTTGCACGCGCAACAGGCACCAGGTGCTGAGGTGTCGGCAGGGACTGAAGAGACATCGCATCATTCTGCACCGGCAACCGACACCTTTGGTCAGACCCAGTTCGTTCTGAGTGGCGATCCCGTTGTCCCCCCGCGCGATTATGCCAAAGGGCTGGAGATACCAAATCCTGATGAGTATGATCCTATCGAGTCCGGCACGATTTTTGACATCGTTTATTTGGGCGTCGCCGATGGCAGAATGTGTTTCGAGATTCGCGGTTATACCGCGACTGATCTGCAAAACCCGGATACGGGACAAACAGTCGATTTTCCGGTCGAGCAACAATCTATCGAAATCAGGAATATCCGGATTGACGTGGAGGCTGCCGAGTCGGGAAGCCTGATTTACAAGGCAAACAGGTTTTCTGAAACTTCAGGAAATTAGTTCTCTGATGTATCCCAACCTGGGTAGACGCCCGAACGTAAGTTGCCCCAGGTCGGATCAATGTCGTGATACTCGTGATAAAGTCTGATAATGATGGCAGTCACAAGGAAAACTGCGCATAAAGCCAGTATGATTTTAAAGAATAAGTCCGGCTTCAAGCTCTGCCTCGCCCATTGCTAAATGTAGCCCTCAGCGTTTTATATCCGTGCAGATCAATGTTTTCCGTTAACGGGTGCTGTCGAACGAAAATTTCGTTCAATGCGGCATTGTTGAGAAGTGCCTGCTATATTGAATTGTGAAACGATAGAAACAGCGGGTAACAGCTTGCGATTCGACGAGCCGAAATTTTTGCGCATTGAACCACGTGAAGAGGCAAACGGCATGGAATTTCCCCGTGATATTGAAGATGCGGCCAGAAATTTGTGGCTCGAAGTCTCAGAAGCGAACGAAAAAGTTGCACCCATCGATATAATCGCACTTGCTATCCTGAGGGAGAGGCAGCGATGTGCGACAATTGCGCTTTGCGTATTTGATGATGAAGAATGGTCGGATGAATACCGCATGGCAGGTGGATTGGCTGCGGATGCAATACTTGCAGGCAATAGCAATATTTCAGATTAAGCGGTGGCATCGCACGTGAAGCCTGTCGCATAAAGAAACGGAATGAAATGGTATTCGAACGTTTAGGGGCAGGGATTGCTGGCCTGCTGTCAATGACTTTGGTTGGATGCACGACATCGCCGCAGAATTATGCGTCTTCGCTTTCAATTCAGGATCCCAAATGGCAGTCGCCACAGTGCGAAGAAATTCGTGCGGAGGCCGCGAATTATGAGGCGAGAGAAAAGAAGGTTTCCGACCTGGCTCCCGGACTTCTCATCGGCCCGTATGGGCTGGGTATAGCGGCGGCAATAAAGGAGAATGACGAGAAGCGGCGAAAAGTGTTCGTTCGCGAGATGCACCTGCGCTGCTCAAGTTTGCCTCTTCCGAGAGAGCTCGAAAATACACAAAACGAAACGAACCAATCAAAACCAGCTGATACATTTCGATAGTTTGCGTACTTCTTCACATAATTCCGATCCGCAATAGCGACGTCAACAGCGAGTTAATGACGATGCCCGAATTTGTACCTGTCATCGCGTTGCATGGCGGCGCTGGAACCATTCTTAAAGCCAATATGACGCCAGAGAAGGAAGCAGCCTATCATGCCGGCCTGCGGGAATGCCTGCAGGCTGGACTG
>Ga0209369_1000861_pt1 | contig 22304 bp, 26 predicted proteins | sample EBPBio142010_DNA_FD_185865 | JGI IMG/M metagenome (GOLD analysis project Ga0209369, IMG submission 185865) | Wastewater treatment Type I Accumulibacter community from EBPR Bioreactor in Madison, WI, USA - Reactor 1_10/4/2010_ DNA (SPAdes)... | ecosystem: Engineered > Bioreactor > EBPR >... | reverse complement strand
CTCCTTATTGGGTTGAAGTGAATATAATTTAACTTATCCCACATAAAGGACAGGGTATAAATTTCTTCTGCATGATTGCCGTATTGCCAAAACTGATAATTCTTATTTCTTGTGTGACTTTCCGTTGCTTTTTTAAATAAATCCAGCATCCATTCTTTTCGGCTTTCTGGCTCTGTCTTTATAGCTTCTAAAATATTTTTTGCAGTAAACTTTTTAAAATCTCTTACTAAATCTGATAATTTATTTTCTTTGGATTGAATGATTAAATGAATGTGTTTACTCATTATTACATAACCATATAAGATCATTCCTTTTTCTTTGATACAGTATTCTAATGAAGAAATAACAATGTCTTTATAAATTTTCCTCGTAAAAATATCTACCCAATCTACCACTGTACAAGTGATAAAGTGTGGTTTTTTTTGATCTTTTATGGTATAGCCTTCTTTCATCACTTGATTTTAATCAAAGTTATGAAAAATTGTTTGTATTTTGGTTTGACGCAAAGTCGGGAGACTTTTTGCAGAGAATAAACAAAGCTCCGAAGTCAGAAGACTTCGGAGAGGAAGCAGCGACAAAATAGAAATCCACAAAGTCGGGAGACTTTGCGCAGCGGGGAAAGCAGTTCAAACCATTTGTTTTTAAATAACCACATCATGAATTTTCAAAAAATTTCAGATCCCGAATTCCGAAAAGAAATTGAATCCGGTAAAAGTTTAAAAATGTTTCCGGCAGGAAGCGTTATTCTTGATATCAATTCCTATATCAACTATATTCCGTTAGTGCTTTCCGGAAGTATTAAAGTGATGCGAACTGATGAAGAAGGAAGAGAACTTCTTTTATATTATTTAACGCCGGGCGAAAGTTGTATTTCATCCATACTTTCAGGACTTACCCAAGATACATCTAAAGTAAAAGTGGTGGTGGAAGAAGATGCTGAAATTCTCATGATTTCTTTACAAAAGGCAAAAGAATGGCTTCGCAAATATCCGGAATGGACTGATTTTATCTTCGATCTTTATCAAAGACGCTTTGAAGATTTACTGGCAGTCGTAAATGCGGTTGCTTTCCAAAAAGTTGATACCAGATTATTACATCTCTTAAACCAAAAATCCCAACTTTATAAATCTCAGGAAATCGCCGTAACGCACCAACAATTGGCGGACGAGTTGGGAATTACCCGTGAAGCCGTTAGCCGTGTTCTCAAACAGATGGAAACAGATGGTAAAATAAAGCTTTCCCGAAATAAAATTACCCTATTGTAACATTCATCACTGACTGTTATTTTTCCCTAAGGTAAATTTGCCCTATCAATTTTAAAAATCAATAAAATGTTAGAAGCAATAAAAGGCCTTTTTGGTTTAGACAAAACCGATTATGCAGCGCTCGTAAAACAAGGTGCTGTAATTTTGGATGTAAGAAGTAAAAATGAATTTGCAGGAGGACATATCAAAAACTCGATCAATATTCCTTTAGATCAACTGGAAAAAAATCTCTCCAAATTCAGCAAAGACAAAACCATTATCACTTGCTGCGCATCTGGAATGAGAAGTACATCTGCTAAGAGTATTCTTCAAAATAATGGTTATAAAAATGTACACAACGGCGGTGGCTGGTCAAGTTTAAACAATAAAATCTAAACTGATGGAGCCACATTTTTATAACGTAAATATTTCTTGGAAGAATGGCAGAAAAGGAGAAATGTCTTCACCTGAGCTTTCGCAATCTGTAGAAATTGCAACACCTCCGCAGTTTCCGAAAGGAGTAGAAAATATTTGGTCACCGGAACATCTTTTCACCGCAGCAGTAAGCAGTTGCCTGATGACGACTTTTTTGGCGATTGCAGAAAACTCAAAACTTGAATTTGAAAATTTTGAATGTCCATCTAAAGGAAAATTGGAGCAGATAGAAGGAAAATTTCTGATGACAGAAGTTATTCTGGAACCTGTGCTAACGATCAAAAACGAAGCGGAAAGAGAAAAGGCAGAAAGAGTTCTTCAAAAATCCGAAGCCAATTGTCTGATATCCAATTCTGTGAAATCAAAAATAACGATGATTCCGCAAATTAAGCTGATATAACATTTCCATATTTTATATTGTTGCCGCCTTTTTTTGGCGGTTTTTTTATGTTTTTTTTAATAAAACATTCTTGTGTGATAAAGGTTACTGTATGATAGATTCCATCAATCTAATTTTGCCTTAAAATTAGAGAAATGAAAAAAATAGGTATATTTATTTTATTATTTACAGCGTATTCAGAAGGTTTTTCGCAAGAGATTGTTCCCATTTCCCAAACGGATTTGGAAACCAAAGCGAGCGACAACAATCTTCAGGTGAAAATGGCTAAAAAGGAAGCTGAACTTGCCAAAGCCGAACTTTTAGGAACCAGAGCAATGTATCTTCCGAACGTGAATGCTTCTTACACTTTTTCCAATACCAACAATCCTTTGTATGCATTTGGTTCTAAGCTGAACCAAGCGAGAATCACGATGATGGATTTTAATCCGGATCAACTTAATAATCCCAAAAGCATCTCCAATTTTGCAACCAAAATAGAAGTTCAGCAACCAATTATTAACATGGATGCAGTGTATCAGAAAAAAGCCGGACAAGTAAAAGTAGATGCCCTCAACATCAAAACAGAAAGAACCAAAGAATATGTGCAGTTTGAGCTAAAGAAAGCCTACATGATGCTGCAGTTGGCCTACAAGATGCAGGAAACACTTGAAAACGCTAAGCAAACAACATTTGCCAACAAAAAAGTAATCGACAATTATTATAAAAACGGACTGATTCAAAAATCTGAGGTTTTGTACATGGATGTCAGAATCAGTGAGATAGAAAGTCAGATACAGACCGTAAAATCGAACATCAAAAATACCTCCGATTATCTTTATTTTCTGCTTGATGAAAACTCGGATAACAAAGTTTTGAAACCCACAGAATTTCTACAATACACAGAATATATTGTTGATCCTAATGTGAAATTAAACGACAGCCGAAAAGATTTACAAGCCTACCAAAAATCAGTGGAAGCTTACGATTGGCTGATAAAATCATCAAAAGCAAAGTTTCTTCCGAAACTGAACGCATTCGGAAGTTTTGAGATGTACGACAATAAAATTGCCCAGTTCAATGCCAATGGTTATCTCGCAGGAATCAAGCTTTCGTGGAATTTTTTCGATGGTTTGAAATCAAAATCTGAACAGGAAAAATACAATGCCGAACGTTCCAAAGCCGAAACCGAAATAGAGCAATATTCAAAGCAAAGCCAATTGGAACTCACCAAAGCGAGCCGACAAGTTGAAGATGCTGTTTCAAAAGTCAGTTTCACAAAAAAATCTTGGGAACAAAGCATGGAAGCGTACAGAATCCGCAAAAACCGCTATGATCAAGGTTTGGAAAAATCTGCCGACTTGCTTTCTGCAGAAACATTGATGTCGCAAAAAGAATTAGAATATCAACAGGCAATTTTTGAGTACAATAATGCAATTGCTTATCTGGAATTTTTAAAAAAATAAATTAATTACAATGAAAACATACATTTATTCAACTTTAATTCTGAGTGCCACGCTTTTAGGAGGTTGTTCTTCAGACAAAAAAAAAACTGTACAGAATTCTGATGCGCCTATCTCAGTTACCATTAGCCAAACAACGGCAAGTTTTGCAGGTTCTTCTGCAACAGCAAGCGGAAAATTAGTAGCCAAAAACACCGTAAATGTTTCTACAAGAATGATGGGCTACATCACCTCAATGAAAGCAGAAGTAGGGCAGAATGTAAGTGCAGGACAGCTTTTGGTAAGCATTAACGCAGCAGATATTCAAGCAAAAGGAGGGCAAGCTTCTGCCAATATTGCACAAGCTCAAGCTAATTATAATATTGCTAAAAAAGATTACGAAAGATTCCAAAATTTATATAAATCTCAAAGTGCATCGCAAAAGGAGTTAGATGATATAAGAGCACGCTACGAAATGGCGCAAGCTGGTTTACAAGCTGCGCAACAGATGAAAAACGAAGTAAATGCACAATATCGCTACACCAATGTTATTGCACCTATTTCAGGAACCATTACGGCAAAATATGCAGAGCAAGGCGATTTGGCAAACCCAGGAATGCCTTTGCTTACGATAGAATCGCCATCGTCATTACAAGCGCAGGTTTTAGTTTCAGAACAAAACATCGCCATGATTACCAACGGAATGCCTGTTAATGTCACTTTGAAATCGATGAACAAAACGGTTTCAGGAACTGTTTCAGAAATCAGTAAATCGGCTACAAATACAGGTGGACAATACATGGTGAAAGTTAATATTCATAATGCTTTAAATCTACTTCCGGGAATGTTTGTGAATGTACAGTTTCCTTTTAAAACATCAGGAAATACTAATGAAGATTTTAGCGAAACAATGATGATTCCTACCTCTGCTTTGGTCGAAAACGGTCAACTTACGGGTGTTTATGTGGTGAGTTCACAAAATACAGCAATATTAAGATGGTTAAAGACAGGTAAAACCTTTGGAAATCAAACTGAAATCTTATCTGGTTTAAACCCTAAAGAAAGTTACATCGTTTCTTCTACAGGGAAATTGTATAACGGAGCAAAAATTCAAGTAAAATAATACGAGGTGTGAGTTTCGTGTTGCGGGTTTCATAACTCGGAGCTCGAAACACTTATCCCTAAACAAAAATATTATGGAAAAAGGATTCGCAGGACGTATCGCCGATTTTTTTATCAATTCAAAATTGACAATTCTGTTGATGATTGCTTTGATGATAATTGGTGTGTACAGTTCCACATTAATACCAAGAGAAGAAGAGCCGCAAATTATTATCCCAATGGCGGATGTAATGGTTGGTTACCCCGGAGCAAACCCAAAAGAAGTAGAAAGCCGTGTTGTAAAGCCTTTAGAAAAGATTATTTCTAATATTAAGGGTGTAGAACACATTCATTCTATGGCGATGAATGGGCAAGCCATGATTATCGTTCAGTTTTATGTAGGCGAAGATACAGAACGTTCTTACGTAAAGCTTTATGATGAATTGATGAAGAATAAAAATATCTTCCCAAAAGCAGTAATGGAGCCCATGGTGAAAACCCGTTCCATTGATGATGTTCCGATGCTTGGTCTGACTTTATGGAGTGATAATCCGAATTATAACGACTTTCAACTTCGACAGATTGGAGAGGAATTGTCTTCAGAAATCAAAAAAATAAAAGACGTTTCTCTTACCAAAACCATTGGAGGAAGAAATCGCCAGTTACAAGTCGTTTTAGATAAAGATAGAATGGCAGAACTGAATGTAGATGCACTTTCTGTGATGCAAATGATTCAGGCAAATAACGGAAGTTCTCAATCGGGAAAATTTAATTCTAACGATACTGAATATCTTTTAACAACAGGTCAATTTCTGAGTTCAGCAGAGGATGTAGAAAATCTTGTGATTGGGGTTTCTCAAAATATGCCGGTCTACTTAAAACAGGTTGCAAAAATTAAAGATGGCGCTTCAGAACCTGCCAATTATGTAAGTTTTGGATATGGAAATGCAGTAGAAAATAGTAAAAAATTCAAGTCAGAATATCCTGCAGTTACCGTTTCGGTTTCTAAAGTAAAAGGAGCCGATGCCATGAAGATTTCTGAACAAATTCTTACAAAAATTGATGAATTAAATAAAAATCTCATTCCAAACGATGTACACGTAGAAGTCACTAGAAATTATGGTGAAACGGCGTCTCATAAAGTTTCAGAATTATTAATGCACCTTGGTATTGCTATTCTTGCCGTTACCGTTCTTGTAATGCTTGCCATGGGATGGAGAGGCGGGTTGGTGGTTTTCTTTTCGGTGCCGTTAACCTTTGCTTTAACTTTATTCAGCTATTATATTTTAGGATATACACTCAATAGAATTACATTATTTGCCTTGGTTTTCGTGGTCGGAATTGTGGTAGACGACAGCATCATTATCGCAGAAAATATGCACAGGCATTTTCACATGAGAAAGTTGCCATTTAAGCAAGCCGCAATTTATGCCATTAATGAAGTGGGAAATCCTACAATTTTGGCAACATTTACCGTGATTGCAGCGATTCTTCCAATGGCTTTTGTTTCCGGAATGATGGGGCCTTATATGTCGCCAATGCCGATTGGAGCGTCTATTGCGATGTTACTTTCTCTGTTTGTTGCGTTAACAGTTACGCCATATTTAGGGTATCATTTGTTGAAGGTGAAAGACGAGCAACATCACAAAGAAGAACAAGGTTTGGAAACGAACAGAATTTATAAAATTTATAATAAAATTGAGCAGCCGCTTTTAGATTCAAAATCAAAAAGATGGACGATGATGGCGGTTACGGTGGTTTTATTACTGATTTCGGTTGCTGCATTTTTCACAAAATGGGTAGCGGTAAAAATGCTTCCTTTTGATAATAAAAATGAAATTCAGGTTGTTATTGATATGCCTGAAGGAACAACATTAGAAAGAACTTCTGCCGTTACTCAAGACATTGCACAATACCTGAAAACAGTACCGGAAGTAGTGAATTATCAAAATTATATTGGTTCTTCAGCGCCGATAACTTTCAATGGTTTGGTTCGTCATTATGATATGCGCGGAAGCAGTAATACAGCAGATATTCAGGTGAATCTTTTACATAAAGAAGACCGTGATATGCAAAGCCACGATGTTGCTAAAAAAGTACGTCCTGAAATTCAAAAAATAGCCGCAAAATACGGAGCCAATGTAAAAATTGTGGAAGTTCCGCCAGGACCACCGGTTTTATCGACGATTGTTGCAGAAATCTACGGTCCCGATTATGAAGGACAAATAAAAGTGGCAAAACAAGTAGAAGATATTTTAAAGAAAACCGATGATGTAGTGGATATTGATTGGATGGTAGAAGCGCCTCAGAAAGAGTTTAAACTTGTTCCTGACAAAGAAAAAGCCATGCTGAACGGAGTTGCTCCTCAACAAATTGTTGGAAACATGACTTATTTAATGGGAGAATATCCGATTGCTAATCTTTATGATGAAAAATCGAACGACCCTGTTGATATTGTGATGAAACTTAAAGATGCAGACAAATCCACAGTTCAGGATATTACAGCTTTGAAAATTAAAGGACAGATGGGAATGGTTCCTGCAAGCGATTTGGTAAAAGTAGAAGAAAAAGAACTCGATAAAACCATTTACAGAAAAGACCAGAAGAGAGTTGTGTATGTTCTTGCCGATATGGCGGGTAAATTGGAAAGTCCGGCTTATGCGATTCTTGGAATGGACGAGAAACTTCAAAAAATCCAGCTTCCAAACGGATATAGCATGAATGAATTGTACATGAATCAACCCGAAGATGAAGGTAATTACACCGTAAAATGGGATGGAGAATGGCAGATTACGCTAGAGGTTTTCCGTGATTTAGGGACTGCTTTTGCGGTAGTCATTATCATTATTTATATGTTGATAGTCGGTTGGTTTCAAAACTTTAAAACACCAATGGTAATGATGGTTGCAATTCCGCTTTCGTTAATTGGAATTGTTCTTGGACACTGGCTTTTAGGTGCTTTCTTTACAGCAACATCTTTTATCGGAATGATTGCTTTGGCAGGTGTAATGGTAAGAAATTCAGTTCTTTTGATTGATTTTATTGAAATTCGTCTGAAGGAAGGAATTCCTATAAAACAGGCAATTATTGAAGCCGGAGCGGTAAGAACAACACCAATTTTATTAACGACAGGTGCGGTCGTAATTGGAGCGGTTATTATTCTTTTTGACCCTATTTTTCAAGGATTGGCAATTTCTTTGGTATTCGGAGCGATTGTTTCTACGTTGCTTACATTGGTAGTTGTACCGTTGGTTTATTACATTACTGAGCATAAGAAGTGGGAGAGAAATTCTGAAAACGAAAGTTTGGCAATAGAAGAAGAAGAATAAAATATCAACCCTCAAACCTTCAAGATTTAACCGTCTTGAAGGTTTAAAAACAAAATATTATGAAATTATTATTAATTACAGCTATAGAAGAATTTGAAAACGAGATTATCAAAATTCTTAAAAATTTGGGAGTAAAAGTTTTTTCATATCAATCAGTGAAAGGTTATAGAAATGACGAAAACACTCTTGAAAGCTGGTTTTCTAAAGAACATTTGTCGGTAGATTCTTTGCTTTTTACGGTATTTGTAGAACAAGAATTGGAAAATAAAATCTATGAAAAGATACAAATTTTAAATTCAAAACTTGAAACGCTGTCTAAAGTGCATTTAGCAACAGTAATGCTCGAAAAATCTTTATAAATAAAAAATAAAATTATGCAAACAAGAATTGTACACGCCATCGCAGGAACAATCATTTTAGCAAGTCTGCTTTTAGGAATATTTGTAAACCAAAATTGGTTTTGGCTTACCGGATTTGTAGGAGTCAATATGTGGATTCATGCACTTACCAATTGGTGCTTGATGTATATGATTCTCAACAAAATAGGATTGAAAAAAGAGGGCTTAAGGTGTATTGAATGAACTTTATAAAACTAAAATCTTTTTATCATTTAAGAAATAGTTTTTTTTAATCCGTTATTAGATCTTTATGAATTTTAGCATTCAATGTAATCCAGGTTACAAAAAATTAAAATTTTAAAGAATAACTTTGTATATTAAACAAAAAAAAGAGTATGTTTTTTCAACAAATTTATGATAAAAGTTTATCGCAAGCCAGTTATCTTATTGGCTGTCAGGCAAAAGGAGAAGCTATTGTTATCGATGCTAAAAGAGATATAGATATCTATTTGAAAATAGCCGAAGAAAACAAACTTACCATTACCCATATTACCGAAACCCACATCCATGCCGATTTTTTGTCTGGTTCGCGCGAACTTGCCGAAGTAACGGGAGCAAAACTTTATCTTTCGGATGAAGGCGGTAAAGATTGGCAGTATGAGTTTCCACACCTTGGTTTAAAAAATGACGATACGATTAATGTTGGAAATCTTACCTTGAAAGTCATTCATACACCCGGACATACACCGGAAAGTATTAGTTTTTTGCTCACCGATCATCCTGCTACCGATGAACCGGTAATGATTTTTACAGGCGATTTTGTTTTTGTGGGCGATATCGGAAGACCCGATTTATTGGAAAAAGCAGCCGGTATTTCAGGGTCTCAAGAGAAAGGGGCAGAAGAAATGTATCATTCGGTGAAGGAATTTCAGAAATTACCCGATTTTATACAGATTTGGCCGGGACATGGTGCAGGTTCTGCTTGTGGCAAAGCTTTGGGATCAGTTCCCAATTCTACCGTAGGTTACGAAAAAATAAGAAACTGGGCTTTTCAGTACCCAGAAGATGAGAAAGGGTTTACAGAATACCTTTTGGAAGGACAGCCGGAACCTCCAAGATATTTTGCGATGATGAAAAAACTCAATAAAATTGAAAGACCTTTGCTCACCCAAGTCCCAAAACACAAAAAACTTTCAAAAGAGGAATTTCTGAAAGCCTACAACAGTGGTGTAAAGATTATTGACACCAGAAATAAAACAGATTTTGCTAAAGGCTTTCTACCTAAAAGTATCAATATTCAGAATAATAATTCTTTTTCGACTTGGATGGGATGGCTTGTAAATTATTCTGAACCCTTCATTTTGGTTGCCCAAGAAGATAAAATGGAAGATCTAACCAGAAAACTCATGAGGATAGGCATGGATAATATGTTGGGATATATTGAAGAAGTAGAAAATTTAGGTTTTGAATTGCAAACTGTTGATGTTATTGATTTAGAAGAATTTAAAACTTATTTAAAAAGAGAAAATACTCAAATCATCGATGTTCGAAATAAAACAGAATACGAAACCAACCATATCGAAAACGCAAAAAATGTTTTTGTAGGAACCCTTGAAGATCATTTAGATAAAATCGCTCAGGACAAACAACTCGTCATCCATTGCCAAAGTGGAGACCGTTCTTCCATCGCTTATTCTCTCTTGCAAAAAAATGGTTTCAAAAACGTTAAAAATTATTCAGGAGGAATGAAAGAATGGTTAGAGAAAAATAATCCTGTGGTACACTCATAAAAAATATAATGTTAAATACTATTCTAAAAAACTGGAATTTTGTTCGATTGCTGCGCTTAGCAATAGGTGTTTTTCTTTTTGTTGAAGCATTAATATCGCAAAAATGGTTTTTGGTGGCAGTAGGTGCCATTTTTGTACTCATGCCACTCTTGAACTTCGGATGTTGTGCAACCGGAGATTGTGCGGTTCCCCGAAATAATCCCAAGAATTCATCAGATGAAGTTGAATACGAGGAAATTAAATAAAAAAATAAAAAATGAATAAATTTCAAGAACTCATCAATCAAAACAAACCTGTGCTGGTGGATTTTTATGCAGAATGGTGTGGTCCATGCAAAATGCAGGCGCCTATTCTTCAGGAGTTGAAAAAAAATATTGGGGATAAAGCACAAATCGTAAAAATTGATATCGATAAAAATCCGGCAGTAGCGGCACAATTTGGAATCAGCAGCGTTCCTACACTCATCATTTTCAAAAATGGCGAAGTAAAATGGAAACAATCCGGTGTTTTCCCGGCTCATGAATTAGAAAGACTGATCAACGAAAATATTTAAAAATGTACAAAAACATCATCGTTATTTTCTGCTTACTGGTCATTACAGCATGCGGAAAAGCACAGAATAATAAAGAAAACCACAGTTTACCGGCAACCGAATTTTCACAAAAATTAAAACAAGCCCAAGATGCCCAATTGGTAGATGTAAGAACCCCCGGCGAATTCCAAAACGGACATTTACAAAATGCCATGAATATCGACTGGGAATCAGACGATTTTTCTGAAAAAGCAACGGTTTTAGATAAAGAGAAACCGGTTTTTGTGTATTGCATGAGCGGTCCAAGAAGTAGTGCTGCCTCAAAAAAACTTACAGAAATGGGTTTTAAAAAGGTTTATGAAATGCAAGGCGGAATGATGAAGTGGAGAAGCGAAAATCTTCCCGAGATAAAAGCATTAACTTCTAAAGGATTCAGTGTTTCAGAATATAATCATTTGCTGAAATCGGATATGCCGGTTTTGGTCGATTTTTATGCAGAATGGTGTGCTCCATGCAAAAAAATGGAACCTTATCTTAAAAAAATGACGGAAGAAATGCCCGAAAAAGTAAAAATTATCAGAATAAATGCCGATGAAAATACGGAACTCTGTAAAACCTTAAATGTTTTTGCGCTTCCCGTTTTAAAACTGTACAAAAACGAAAAAATAGTTTGGGAAAACCTCGGTTTTGTGGATGAACAACAAGTAAGAACGAAGATTGAGCAAGCCCATGAAGATGAAAAATAGTGAAAAATTAAAAATTTGGTTTCGCAAAAATTGGGGAACTTTCCTATTGGCTGTTTTCTTCATTGTAATCATTGTAAATCCGAATGCAAAAGCGTGGTTGATGCGACAAATTATCTCAACCGGTCTTTTGAATTCTAACATTGAAGCAAAAAAAACAGAAAAAAATAACGACTCAATAACAGAAGAAATTTCTGAAAATTTAAGTGTTTTAAATGAAAAGAATGAAATAATTAATACTTCAGAGCTTAAAGGAAAAGTGGTGTTCATCAATTTTTGGGCATCCTGGTGTCCACCTTGCAGGGCAGAGTTTCCCTCCATTCAGAAATTTTATAATGAATATCAATCTCAAGAAAATTTGGTTTTTCTTACGGTGAATTTAGACGAAAATAAAGCTCTTGGAAAAAAGTATCTTGAAAAAGAGCGTTTTACCATTCCTTTTTTAGTTCCGAATGGTTCTATTCCGGAAGCTTTTTTTAGCGGTTCACTTCCTACAACGGTTGTTTTGGACAAATCAGGAAAAATAAGAATGCATCATGCAGGAATGGCAGATTACAGTAAAAAATCATTTTTTAAACAAATCAACCAACTTTTAAAAGAAAAATCATAGAAAGGAATTGTGGTATTAGAAAAAAATTCAAAGACTTTATTTTAAAATCATTTTTAATTTCTAAAACGAGAAAAGTATTTTTTTTGTGCGGGTCTTATATAATTGCGTTTTCAGTGATTTCCTACACCAGCAAAAATGCTTTTTTCTTTTGCTAAAATAGAAAAGTCAGTAAAAAAAATTGGCTTTGCGGAAAAAGAAGAATAAATTTTTAACGGATAACATCAACTCCGCTTTTGCAAAACCGATAGTAGCTGTAGTCCAAATTCAGGATTTAATTTCTAGTTTTTTTAAATTCCTTTTGAAAAAGGCATTTCAAATCAGATTAAAGCTTGAAGCAAAATTCAAATCAATTTATATCACAGAAATCGAAAAAAAAATATCTGTAATGCATCATCCTTGAAGAAAAGTAAAACTAATTCATCATAAAAACGGATTTCGCTAAAAATTGAAAATACAAAAATGACATTCAAGTTATCAAATCTATCAACCTCCATTTGGTTGAGATTTTTTTTGTAGTGAATGAATTTCTTTATTTTACCAAAACTTCATATTCAAAAGGTTGAAAAGTAAAGGTGTCGTTTCCTTTCAATTCTATTTTTTTTCCGGAAAAAAGTTCGGTATAATTTCCGGTATCATACTGCGTTTTTAAAGTTACGGTTACCGGTTGGTTGCTGAAATTAATAATCGAAATTACTTTATCCCCGTTTTTTTCTCTGGCAAAAGAAATCACTTTATCCATTTGGTTACTGTATATCCTCACCATTTCGCCGCCCCAATGTGCGTTTCAAAGAGCTTGGTTTTGGTGTTTCAGATGAAATAATTTTGTGAAAATTTCTTCATTTTTATGGGATTTCCAAATGATGGGATCTTTGTCGAAAAATTTTAAACTTTTATCCAATCCTGCTTCTTGTCCGCTGTAACAAAGTGGCATTCCGTTCACTGTTCCGGTCATCACAATGGCGGCTTCCAAACCTTTTCCAAAATTGGAATATTGGGTTCCTTCCCATGAATTTTTATCGTGATTTTCTGTAAAAGTCATTCTCATTGCATCATGCGGAACCGAATTTACATCATGCGACATATATTCTACCAAAGGTCCTAAATTTTGATGATTTACGGCTTCTTTCATTTTATCCCAAAGTGTCCAAGAATAAGTGGCATCGAAAGATTTTTTATACAAATCCCGGCTTTCCCATTCAGCGAGCATAAAAACGGGTTTTATTTCGTCTAATTCCGCTCTTGCATTTTCCCAAAAATCCACGGGAATAAATCCTGCAACATCGCATCTATATCCATCAATATCGGTTTCTTTTACCCAAAATTTTAACGCATGGGTCATGTATTTTCTAAAATCGGGATTTTCATAATCAAAATCAATAACATCGTACCAATCGTACCAAGGAGTTGGTTGAAAGTTTCCTTCTCTTGTTTTGGTGTACCAATCCGGATGTTCTTTTGCAAGTGGGTTATCCCAAGCAGAATGATTTCCTACCCAATCAATGATCACATGCATTTTCATTTCATGAATTTTATTCACCAAATTTTTGAAATCCTGCATCGTTCCAAATTCCGGATTTACGCCCAAAAAATCTTTCACGGAATAATAACTTCCGAGTTTTCCTTTTCTGTTTTTTTCACCAATGGGATGAATGGGCATGAGCCAAATAATATCAACACCCATTTTTTGCAGTCTTGGCAAATGTTTTTCAAATGCTTTGAAGGTTCCTTCGGGTGTATATTGGCGAATATTTACTTCATAAATCGTAGCATTTTTCGTCCATTCAGGATGTTTGATTTCTACATAATTTTTGGGCTGATAACGCGGATCTTTATTCTGCGCAGTAATTTTTAAGTTAAAAAAGATTAAAAAAACAAATGCGAGTATAAAGTAAATTTTTAAATATTTCATCATTTTTATTAATAAGTAAATTTACAAAAAAGAAGCATCAATTATTTACAAAAGTGGTCTTATGAAATGATTCTATAAAATTTAAAAATGCATTTATCAACCTTCCTTTTTCTGATTATTGTATCTTTTGAAACTGTTTAAAAAAAAAATGATCAATAATGAGTTACTAAATTCTAAAATTTTTGAAATCTATTTTAAGATTTTCATTAATTGAATTAGTGGACAAACATTTGTTGGCTCTTTTTCACATAAAAAACAAATTATTATGAAACGATTTACTTTATTATCTCTGTTAGTATTGGTTTCCATTTCATTGCAAAGTTGTGAAGCTATAGGTAGTATTTTTGAAGCCGGTTTCAATGTCGGAATTTTTGTAGCATTGGCTGCTTTTGCTTTAATTATTTTTTTCATTGTGAAAATGTTTTCAGGTAAAAAATAAAAATGCAGAAAAAAGGAAAAAACAAAATACGACCCGAACAAACCCAATTAAAACCTGGGTTGGAAGAAAAACTAAAGCCATCTCCAAAAAGTTATCCTATTGAAAACAAGGAAGGAAAATTAAAAGGAAAAGTAGCGATAATAACCGGTGGAGACAGCGGTATTGGAAAAGCAACGGCACTTCTTTTTGCTTCAGAAGGTTGCGATTTGGTGATTCCTTATCTAAGTGAAACTACCGATGCCAAAAAAACAAAGAAAGAAATTGAAAATTTCGGACAGAAGTGTTTACTGATTAAAGGAAATTTAGAAAAAGAAAATCACTGCAAAAAAGTGATTATCAAAACCATTTCCGAATTTGGTAAATTGGATATTTTGGTAAATAATGCTGCAAATCATTGGGAAGCCAAAAGCATTTTCGATATAACCACAGAACAATTGCTGAAAACTTTTCATTCCAATTTTTTTTCTGTTTTTTGGCTTACTAAATATGCATTGGAACATTTAAAAAAAGGGGGTTGTATTATTAATACGGCTTCAGTAACTGCTTATCGGGGAAGTCCGCATTTAATGGATTATGCTTCAACCAAAGGTGCGGTTATTTCATTTACCCGAAGTTTATCCTCCAACTTAGCAGAAAAAGGAATCCGTGTTAATGCTGTGGCTCCAGGTCCTATTTGGACGCCGTTAATTGCCTCTTCATTTTCCAAGAAAAAAGTTTCGGAATTTGGCAGCGATACGCCCATGAAACGTGCAGGAGAACCTAATGAAGTGGCTACTTGTTATCTTTTCCTCGCTTCGCAAGATGCTTCTTATATTACCGGACAAGTGCTGCATCCTAATGGTGGAGAAATTGTTAATGGATAGGATTGGCTTTTGGCTGAAGATGTAAAGTTGTGAAGATGTTGAGAGGTTAAGATGTAAAGAGGTTTTTATTAAATCTATTAATATTTTCTTTATTTTTCCGACTACTTTTTTTCAATTTTCTACGGGGAAATTGTATTGGTAAAATCAAGTTGATTGATCACAGATGCCCGATATTCAAAAATATTTCTAATTTTACTTTTAATTAAATTTCCCATCAAAGCATTTCCTATTTCACCAAAAGGAAGCTTATAATTGACAATGTCCGTCATTTTTACTTTTTTATCACTCAATTCCTCAAAGTGATGTTCATGATGCCACATCGCATAAGGTCCAAAACGTTGTTCATCTACAAAAAATTCTTTTTCTTTAAAATGCGTAATTTCGGTAACCCAATTGCTGTCCACCAGAGGAAAAATTCCAATTTTATACGTGATAATTTGTCCCAAATATGTGGTGAAACCAGGTTGGTTGGTAATGGAGAATTTCATGTTTTTAGGAGAAATGGATTCCAAATTCTGTGGAAGCGTAAAAAACTCCCAAACCTGTTCCAATGTAGCCGAAATAATTTGTTCCGATTTTAAAGTATAAATTCCTGATTGTTTGGTAAAAGTCATATTAAAATTTTCAGTTTGTTATACACGGTCGTAATCTGCGCGCCAATTTTTAATATTTTTTTTGATTTCTTTACCCGAAAGATTTTCAGAACCTGTTTTGTGTACTAAATCCAAAAATTCTTCATCCGAAGAAAAACGTAAAGCCGCTATTTGAGAAAAAGAGAGTTTGTTGATGATGTTTTCCGTTTTTTCGCCGGTAAATTCGAAATAACGTTGCCGGAATTCCAGTTTTACGATTCTGTTCTGCAAAGTAATGGCATAATGCTGCCGCAAGATTACTGCAATAAACAAAATAAAAAATATTACAATAGAAAATAAAAGCCAGTTCAAATAATCATTTTCTGTAACCGATTTATAGATGCCCCACAATAATAGAATAAAAAGCACGGGCAAAAGAAAAAAATGATGAGGTGTATAATATCTTACATGATTGTTGAAATTTTGTGTTTTCATAATTTTAATTTTTTTGATGATTTTTGCACACTTCATATTTCATGGAAAGGCAGTATTTCCATTTTCTCCTAAGAAACTCAAAAAGCAGAACATTTCCGTAAAGCATACTGAAACAGTAGAAGCTGTCTTCAACAGGCATCGTTCCAATTCGTATTCCTAAATTTTCAGCATTGTTATAGTGTACCACCGGATTTTCGGAATAGGAACCGGTAAGTGAAGAATTCACAAAGAAAAAAGGAATATAAATAACGATAAAGCTAAGGTAAAAACGCTGAATATAACTCCACCTGAAAATAAGCTGAAGCAACATGAGAAGAGAAAATACGCCAAAATTAACCACTGTATAAGTTTTGTCGTGATGTAAAATGGCTATGGATAAACTGATAAAAAAAAGAATTAAAGTGGTTATAAAAGCAAAAGATTTATTCATTTTCAAAGAAGGAAAAAAATATTCTAAGGAATAATGAATGAAATTGCTGGAATAAGGTATTAAAAGGAAAAACAGCCATTCTTCCAAAGGAAGGCGAAACCAATAAATTCCTGTAAGGTATTGTTCATTAAAGCCCCAAATTTCTTGGTAGGCAAAATAAACATCCCAAGCCAAAAAAAATATTCCCACTACCATAATAGCAGCGAAGTAAGGTTTGTAAAACCGAATAAAATGCATCCACTTTCTCTCGAAACTGTACAAAAAAGGAATGGCAAAACTGGCGATGTTCAAAAACAAATAATAGTATTTTTCCAAAATTTATTTTTTTGGTGTTGAGGTTTTGGCTTCTCTAAAATATTTCAAAGGAACAAACAGCATCCCAAAACATTCCCCATGTTCTTTTCCTAAATGCTTATGATGCATTTTATGAGCTTTTCTTAAAGCGCGCAAATACCAGTTATTCGTTTTGTCAAACCATTTAAAACGACGGTGTATCAATACATCATGCACCAGGAAATAACAAATTCCGTAAAATAAAATTCCTAATCCTACAAAAAACATCCAATTGATTCCTTCCCAAGTTCCAAAATAAAAAAGTAAAATACTGGGAATGGCAAATACGACAAAAAAGAAATCATTTTTTTCGAAAACATGTGGATATCCCGGTTGATGATGATCTTCATGAAAATACCATCCCAAACCGTGCATTACAAATTTGTGGGTAAGCCAGGTTATGCCTTCCATGGTCATAAAAACAATTACGGTAATTAAGATGTAGAGCAGGATCATGAAGTTATTATTTTAAATTTAAATATTTCTTGATTTCTTTTACTAAAGCGGCATCCTTAGACTTGCTATAATTTTTGCGAAGAAAACTTTCGTCTTCCTTAAGGTTTTGATTATATCCTAATATTTTGGGAATTTTCTTTTGTGAAATATATCTTAAAAATCTTATTTCCAAATTGTTGGTTTCCAATTCTACTGCTTTGTCCAGCATTTTTTTTCCTTTATTGAAAAAAATGATTTTATTAAAAGGATTGTAAGAATGTTTTGCTAAAAAGAAATTTCCTACCCCTGATAAAGCAAGAAAAATCGGTTTTTTTGTTTTTTGATAATCTGCATTTACTTTGGCGAGAAAAATTTTGGAATCTGCGGAAGATTTTTCTGCGTCATTAATCAGCAACCGGTAACTGTGCTTGTCCTGCGAAAAGTACAAGTTGCTAATACAACCCATAAAAAAAACGAATATTAAAAATAATTTCTTCAAAACTTTACGAAATTAAAATTTTTAGATAAAAACATTTCACCAAAAAGATATATTTTCCTTGCATTAGAAACGCGGATTCTCTTTTTTACCAACATTTCGGGTTTGCATTTTACAATTTTCTTAAAGAGGTTCATATAATATTTATACGCCATAAAAACAGCCAATCTACAGGAAAAAGGCAACTGTTTGATGCCTGTTAAAGCATGGGCAAAATCTGCAGCAATGTCTTTTTCAATCCGGCATTTGTCTTCGGATGAAAAATTTTGAAAATCAATTCCGGGGAAATAAGTTCGGTTCAATTCATTATAATCTGCACTGATGTCCCTCAGGAAATTTATTTTCTGAAAAGCGGCTCCTAAACTTTGGGCATATATTTTCAGACGATTAAATTCGGCATCATTACCATTTACAAAAACTTTTAAACACATTAAACCTACAACTTCAGCACTTCCGTAAATATACTCACTGTATTTGTGGTCATCCAGATTTTTTATTTCGCCCAAATCCATTTTCATGGATCTTAGAAAAGCATCCACCAAATCTTGCGGAATATTTTTTTCGCGCTGGGTTTGACAAAAAGATTGGATGACCGGATTTAATGATATCCCATTCAACAGAGACTCCCGATAATTTCTTTCAAATTCATGTAAAAGTTTCTCTTTATCAAATCCATGAAAAGTATCAACAATTTCATCTGCAAAACGTACAAATCCGTAAATGTTATAGATATGTTGGCGAATTTCGGGTTTGAACAAAGTAGCAGCCCTTGAAAATGAGGTGCTGTATTTTTGCGTAACCAATTTGGAGGTTAGCTGGGAAATATCATTAAAAATGTTTAAATTATTCATGATTTGTGTGTGCTTTGTCAATAGGTTTTTTTATATAGAATGCTGATTTTTAAGAATATAATCGGTGACAATTTTTCCTGATATTAAAGCGGGCGGAACTCCAGGTCCGGGAACCGTTAACTGTCCGGTGTAAAATAAATTTTTAATTTTTTTATTTTTGATGGAAGGTCTTAATACCGAAGTTTGCAGAAGCGTATTGGCAAGACCATAAGCGTTACCTCTGCAGGAGTAATATCTTTCCTTAAAATCATGAACGCCAAAAGATTTTTTAAATACTACGGCATCCCTTAAATCTTCTCCGGTACATTCTTTAATTCTATCTAATATAAGATTAAAATAATGGGTATGAATCTCTGGATTATCATCTAAATCCACCGCAACAGGAATCAGAAAAAAACCGACTTCCTTGTCGGTTGGAGCCAGCGAATCATCTGTTTTACTTGAAAAGTTGGCGTAGAACAGCGGCTTTTTAGGAAATTCTTTGGAATCATAAATTTCTTTAGCATGTTCATTAAAATCGGTATCGAAAAATAAATTGTGGTGAAGCAAACCTTCTACTTTACGGTTAAATGCCACATAATAGAGTAGGGAAGACGGTGCAAAAGTTTTCTTTTCCCAATATTTTTCCGGATAGTTTCTTTTTTTTTCTAATAATTTTTCGGTGTGTGCATAATCTGCTCCGGAAATGACGAGGTCTGCAGTATATTTATTTTGTTGGGTTTTCACTGCTGAAATTTTTTGGTTTAAATAATCAAAACCAATCACTTCCTGATGGGTGAGGAATTTTACGCCTAATTCTTCTGCTAAAGAAACCATTGCTTTTGCTACCGCATTAAAACCACCTTTAGGATACCAAGTTCCCAAACCAAAATCAGCAAAATTCATAAAATTATAAAAAGCGGGTGTATTGGTAGGTTTTGCTCCTAAAAATAGAACCGGAAATTCTAAAATACTCTGTAATTCAGGATTTTTGATTTCGCTTCTGATTTGCTGGGAAATATTTTTAAAAAATAAATTAATCCTCATTATACTTTCCCATGAAACCAATTCCAAAATGGAAATTCCGGGATTATATACTAAATTTTGCATTGCCAATTGGTAATTCTTTTCGGCACTTTTTAGAAATTTCAGCAGTTTCTTTCCGCTTCCTTTTTCAATATTTTCAAAAGTTTCCGCAATATCTTCAGGGTTGTCCGCAATATCCATAAAATGATTTTTCCCGAAAATTACTCTGTATGCCGGAGAAAGTTTTGTAAGTTCATAATAATCTGAAACTTTTTTGTCGAAATCGGAGAAAAATCTTTCAAAAACGTCGGGCATCCAATACCAACTTGGTCCCATATCGAATTTGTAACCGTCTTTTTCCCATAAAGAAGCTCTGCCTCCCAACTGTTCATTTTTTTCCAGAACGGTCACTTTATAGCCAGCTTTAGCCATATAACAGGCGGAAGCTAAAGAAGAAAAGCCAGAACCAATAATAATCACCGTTTTCATGGAGTATAATATAAAAGGATATATAAAGATTCAAAAATATTTTTTAAAAATAGGAAATCTACATATTTTATTGCATTGATTTTTTATAATTATAAAATGATTTTTATATAGATTTGATATAAATGATGAAACAATGGTAAAAGATGGTGTTTTTTAAATTGTACAAGTAGGAAAAATATCAAGGAGAATCTTATTCAAAAAATTAGAATGTTCCAATATAGTTTTGTTCAATATGGAATTTTTGTAAATTATCTAAATTGTTAATCTAAAGCATCTTCATTAAAAGAAATAAGATACTTATCAATATACAGCTGTTGGTTTTTGGATTGATATTGCTGTATGTAGCGTGGATGCTCCAATGCGGTAAGTTTTTCGAAAAGTTTTTCCTCGCGATTGATTTTATGAAGAAAGTCTGCATTTTTTTTTCCTAAAACAAAAGCATTTTCGGTATCTAATCCCAAAGAAATATGTTTTTTCAGTGTCTCGATCATAAATGGTTTTACACATTCAAAAAGGTTTTTGTCGTCATAATAATTGGCGTTAATCCAGTTTCCATTTTTCTTTTGAATAATAGCCAGCGGAAAAGGTGAATTGATATAAAAATCGCTGTAAAACTGGTGAACACCACCGTATGCCTTAATTACTTCGTACATAAATACCGATGAAATTTCATGAGAATAAGCAGATTTCATTTCAATTCCGCATTCACTTTTCAGTCTTTTGGTGTCTGTAAAAGGAACACCTGTAATTCCTGCGCCATTTCTACTTGGATTGATTCCGATGACGAATTTTCTTTTGTTGTTATCATGATAAAATTGATCATAGAACGCATTCATTACAATCTCGGTTTCAGGATTTTCCCGAAAAGGATTTAGTACCGCAAATCCTTCCGGCAAACTTCCTTCGTAATGCAGTTGTTTATTAAACTCGATGATTTTTTCTCCAATAGGTTTAGATATATTCCTTTTTTTGATTGGGTTTGCCATTTCGTTTTGTTAAAATTTGCTTAGAAAGGCTTAAGGTACAAAGAAAACACGAAGGAACTACGGAGAAAGAGGGGATTAAATACGGCTTTAGTATGATTCAACTACGGCTCAACATTGCGGAAGTCTTTATTGATGCGTGATAATGGCGGATTTTATGAAAGAAAATAATAATTAAGCTTCTTGTGGATGTAAGATAACAGATTGAATAAAAATGTTTTACTAATATAGTCAAAAATTAGGTTAATTTATCCTTTTATTTTGAAATTTGCGGAAAATTTAGTGATGATGTTTTTAATATTTAAAAGATAGAAAAGGTAGTACATTCATAGAGAAATAGATTATTGATAAAATGGGTGTTCATTTTACGTTTTGTTTTTAAAATGAATGAAAAATTTTCTACTGTGTATTTGTTGAATCTAAAAATACAAACCATTGGATGTAGATTTTATTTTCCCCGCTCCGCAAAGTCTCCCGACTTTGTGGATTTCTATTTCGTCGCAGCTTTCTCTCCGAAGTCTCCTGACTTCGGAGCTTTGTTTATTCTCTGCAAAAAGTTTCCCTACTTTGCGTCAAACCAAAACACAAACAATTTTTCATAACTTTGATTAAAATCAAGTGATGAAAGAAGACTATACCATAAAAGATCAAGAAAAACCACACTTTATCACTTGTACAGTGGTAGATATTTTTACGAGGAAAATTTATAAAGACATTGTTATTTCTTCTTTAGAATACTGTATCAAAGAAAAAGGAATGATCTTATATGGTTATGTAATAATGAGTAACCACATTCATTTAATCATTCAATCCAAAGAAAGTAAATTATCAGATTTAGTAAGAGATTTTAAAAAGTTTACTGCAAAAAATATTTTAGAAGCTATAAAGACAGAACCAGAAAGCCGAAAAGAGTGGATGTTGGATTTATTTAAAAAAGCAACGGAAAGTCACACAAGAAATAAGAATTATCAGTTTTGGCAATACGGCAATCATGAAGAAGAAATTTATACCCTGTCCTTTATGTGGGATAAGTTAAATTATATTCACTTCAACCCAATAAGGAC
>Ga0209369_1000858_pt1 | contig 22324 bp, 19 predicted proteins | sample EBPBio142010_DNA_FD_185865 | JGI IMG/M metagenome (GOLD analysis project Ga0209369, IMG submission 185865) | Wastewater treatment Type I Accumulibacter community from EBPR Bioreactor in Madison, WI, USA - Reactor 1_10/4/2010_ DNA (SPAdes)... | ecosystem: Engineered > Bioreactor > EBPR >... | reverse complement strand
CGACGCGTTCACCGGGACCAGCCAGAATCACCGAATGATCGCCGATAACCGAACCGCCGCGCAATGTTGCAAAGCCGATGGAGCCGGTTTCGCGCGGGCCGGTATAACCGTCACGCACGCGCACGCTGTTTTCCGCCAATGCAATGTCGCGCCCCTTCGCTGCCGCTTCGCCGAGAAGCAGCGCGGTGCCGGACGGTGCATCGACCTTGTGCTTGTGGTGCATCTCGAGAATTTCGATGTCGAAATCCGCAGGATCGAGCGCTTGCGCTGCTTTCTGCACCAGAACGGACAGAAGATTGACGCCGAGGCTCATATTGCCGGATTTGACGATGGTTGCATGGCGGGCGGCGGCGCGGATTTTCTCGTCGTCTTCAGCCGAGCAGCCCGTCGTGCCGATGACGTGCACGATGCGCGCTTGCGCAGCAAGCCCTGCAAATTCCACGCTTGCCGCAGGGCTTGTGAAGTCGAGGACGCCGTGCGCCTTGGCAAAGACCGGTAACGGATCGTCGGTGATTGTCACGCCGAGCGGGCCAATGCCGGTGACTTCGCCCGCATCCCTGCCGAGAAGTGGAGAGCTGGAGCGTTCGATGGCACCGACCAGTTTCGCGCCTTCGATGGTCTGGATGGTCCGGATCAATGTCTGGCCCATGCGTCCGCCAGCGCCGACGACGACGAGGCCCACTTCGCTGTTCTGCGTTTCTCCGCTCATCGGGGTTCTCCTGTCCGCAATTCTTCTGCCGTTTTTTCGGTGATGATATCGCCGTTGCCGCTCTGCAATTGATAAAAGCGGGCATAAACGCCGTTCTGGATGCCGATCAGATCGTCGTGACGCCCTTCTTCCACCACACGACCAGCTTCCATCACCACGATGCGATTTGCATTGACCACCGTGGAAAGCCGATGGGCAATCACGATTGTGGTGCGGTTCTGCATGATGCCTTCCAGCGCTTGCTGGACCCGCTTCTCCGATTCGTTGTCGAGGGCGGAAGTCGCTTCGTCGAGCAGGAGAACCGGCGCATTGCGCACGATGGCGCGAGCGATCGAGACGCGCTGGCGCTGGCCGCCAGAAAGCGTCACGCCGTTTTCGCCGACCGGCGTGTCGTAGCCCTGCGGCTGTTGCAGGATGAATTCATGCGCATGGGCAAGTTTCGCCGCCTCGATGATTTCCTCATCCGCCGCGTCCGGGCGGCCATAGCGGATATTGTCGGCAATGGTGCCTTCAAACAGATAGGGCTGCTGCGAGACATAGGCGATGGCATGGCGCAGCGACCGTTTCTTGACCTGTGCGATATCCTGTCCGTCGAACAGGATCTTGCCGCTGTCGAGATCGTAGAAGCGCTGGACAAGATTGATGAGCGTCGATTTGCCCGCGCCCGAAGCGCCCACCACGGCAGTGGTTTCTCCCGCCTTGGCGACGAAGCTGACGCCGTGAAGCACCGGGGCGGTCTCGTTATAGGAGAAATAGATATCCTCGAAGCGGATTTCGCCAGGACCGGCTTTCAGTTCCACAGCGTTTGGAAGATCGCGCTGGCGCGGCTCTATATCCAGCACTTCATAGATCATGCGCGCATTGACGAGCGCCTTTTCCAGCCCGACCTGAAGGCGGGCGAGGCGGCGAGCCGGGTCATAGGCAAGCAGCATTGCGGTGATGAAGGCAAAGGTTGCGCCGGGCGGTTGTTGTTCGAGAATGGCGCGGTAGCCGCTATAGGCCAGCACGCCGGAGACGGCAAAACCTGCCAGCATTTCGGAAATGGGCGTCGTGCGCTCGGAGACCTTGGCGATCTTGTTGCTACGGCCTTCGGACTGGTCGATGAGCTTGCCGATCTTGGCGCGCAACTGGTCTTCCATCGTAAAGGCCTTGACGATGGCAATGCCCTGAATCGATTCCTGCATCGCGCCCAGCAGATGGGAATTGAGATGCACGAGATCACGGGTGACAGAGCGAATGCGGCGCGAAATATAGGCAACGGCGAGAATAAGCGGCGGTCCGATCAGGAAAATCGCAACGGACAGAACCGGATCCATGTAGAACATCATGCCGACGAGACCGACGAGCGAGATGAAATCGCGCGCGATCGACGAAATCGTCATGTTGAGCAGATCGCGAATGCCGGAAACGTTCTGATTGATCTGCGCTGCCAGATGACCGGAACGGGTGTCGTTATAGAAATCGAGACCGAGCTTCATCAGATGGTCGAAAATGCGCTTTTGGTAGCGCGCGACCAGATTGTTGCCGATCTTGGCCAGTTCCACAGCCTGTATATAGCCGGAAATGCCACGCAATACGAAGATGGCCAGCAATGTGCCACAAATGACCCAGACCAGAGCGAGATTTTGCTCATAGAAGATCTTGTCGATCATCGGCTTCATCATATAGGCCAGTGCGCCATTCGATCCGCCGACGATGAGCGATGCCAGAATGGCGATAATGTAGTTCTTTTTATATTCGCGGATGTTTTCCGACATCATGCGCCGGATTACGCGGGTGGCTTCGCCCGTATCGATCTTCTTGTTTTTCTTCTTAAATAGACTCACGTGCAAAAGCGCTTTTTGTCTCTTAGCCCTCCGGCAGGTCCGGCGGCTATCGTTGAAAAATACGACTTCCCATACGGAAACGCTGCACTGAAAAAGCCATCGGCAATTTCAGTGCAGCGTTTCTATAACGTTATCCGTGCGGCTTGACCATCCTCAAGCTTTGCCGGTCAGAGCGGGATGTTTTTAAGCTGAACCATCATCCCGCTCTAAGTTTTTGTTTGAGCATGATTTTACCCGAAGACCGGTTCCCACTTTTCGGAATCATGCTCTAATGCGCCAGCGGCGTCCTTCGGTCGAAACTTCGAAACGGGCGGGGGCCTGCGCAAAGGCGGAAAGCCCTGTGAGGGCTGCAAGCTGGTGCGTGATCACGCGGACAGGAATGTCGCGCATGATGGCCTTGTGCGGGGCTTTGTCTTCGAATGCTTCGCGAAAAGCGCCGGACTTGAGCGCAGAAAGGATGCGCTGCGGAATGCCGCCGGAAAGATAGACACCGCCATGCGCCATGAAGATCAGCGCCAGATCGCCTGCAACGCGTCCGAGATAGGTGACGAACAGATGCAGGGTTTCTTCCGCCTGCGCATTGCTGCCATCGAGCCCTGTTGAAGTGATGTCGGCAGGTGTTTCCAGCGTTGGCGTCACCTTGTCGGCGGCGCATATGGCAAGATAGAGATTGCGCAGGCCGCGGCCGCACAGGATCTGTTCGCCAGCGACGCGGCCGTCGATGCGCTCGATATGCGGGAAGACCTGATAATCGCGTTCAGTGCGTGGGCCGATATCGATATGGCCGCCTTCGCCAGGCACCGGCACCCATGCATGGCGTGTGCGGACAAGACCGGCAACGCCAAGCCCCGTGCCCGGTCCGAGTACGACGCGGGTGGCAATCACTTCTTCCGGCTTGCCGCCAATCTGTTCCAGATGATCGCTGCCGAGAGACACGACGGCAAGCGCCTGCGCCTCGAAATCGTTCAGCACGGTCACGTCCTCGAAACCGAGATCGGCGATCATCTTCTTCGGACGCACGACCCAGTCGCAATTGGTGAGGTCGATTTCGTCACCGTCGACGGGGCCGGCCACGGCGAGAATTGCGGAGCGTGGCCGGATCGAAGTGTGATCAAGAATGGCGCTCTGTATCGCCTCATCGATGGTTGCATAATCCGCTGTCTGGAGAACGGGAAATTCCTTCGGCTCTGCATTGGAATCCACCAAGATAGCAAAGCGGGCATTGGTGCCGCCGATATCGCCGACGAGTACTGGAAACCGGAACCCCTGTTCGACCAGCTCTATCTCTTTGTTTTCATGCATGTTTTTGTCCCAAAGCCGGTTCCCACTTTTGGGAGACATGCTGTACTTCGCCAGCATGCCCTCTCCCTGGTCATGTCTCCCGCCCGCGGTGGTCTTCCGCGGGCGAGCCTGTCTTGTGCAGGATTAGAGCGCGTTTCGATCTGATTGGATCAGATCGCGCTCTAATCATTTGTTTTTACGCGCATCTTTTCCGAAAACCGTTTCACACTTTTCGGGATGCGCTTTAATCAAGCGCTTTGATCAGTTTTTCCGCTGTCGCGCGATTGAGCGCCATTGGAATATCGTAGACGCTGCCAAGGCGTGTCAGCGCCTTCACATCGACATCGTGCGGAAGCGGGGACAGCGGATCGATGAAGAAGATGAGCACTTCCACCGTGCCTTCCGCAATCATCGCGCCGATCTGCTGGTCTCCGCCGAGCGGCCCACTTTTCACACGCTGAATGCTGAGTGAAGGGCAGGCATCCAGAATGAGGCTGCCGGTCGTCCCCGTCGCCACGATGTCAAAGCGGGCCAAAGCCTGCTCATGCGCTTTGGCGAAGGCGACCATGTCATCCTTCTTCTGGTCGTGGGCGATCAATGCGATGCGCAGGCGTTCCGTCATGAATGAGCAACCTTACGAGTTGATAACCTTGTCATTAGCATTCTAAATCGTTTTAAATCTATAGCGAAGTGCCAAAGACCTGAAAAGCGCTAAAAGCCTTTACTGCACGCCGTAGGTGACATCCGCAACCGAATTCGGCGCAGGGCCGTTGAGGACGGCGGCACAGGCCTTCGGCAGATCGGAAACCATCACCGGACGCGGCTTTTTTGGCGGTTCCTTCGACGGCTTTGCGGGCTTCCATGGCTCGTCGGTGAACCACCAGGCGAGCGACTTGTCACAACCGTCGCCAGCAGCCACTTTCGGCTGTCCCTTGCATTGAGGCGAACCGGGCTGGCAGGTCAGGCGCACGTGGAAATGGTAGAAGTGCCCCCAATAGGGGCGAACCTTGCCGAGCCAGCTTCGGTCGCCCGTCACTGTGTCGCAAAGCTGCTTCTTGATGCCCGGATGCACGAAGATGCGCTCGACTTCCGGATAGCTTGCGGCATGCTTGATGAGGGCCGTGCGGGCGGGGGTCCATTTTTTCGGGTCCACATAAAGCGAATCCGGTTTCAGCATCGAAACGGCGGAAACGCTTTCGCGTTCGGCATCGGAAAACCGCTTTTTCGGCATCGGTGTCAGCCAGATATCGGCATCGAGGCCGACCTGATGCGAGGCATGACCGGTGAGCATCGGGCCGCCGCGCGGCTGTGAGATGTCACCGACGAGCAGGCCGGGCCAGCCGTCCTGTGCTGCATCGCGGGACAGTTTCTCCAGAAGACCGATCATGCGCGGATGACCCCAGCGGCGGTTGCGCGAAAGGCGCATGACCTGCCAGTTCGGTCCGTCCGTCGGCAATGCCACCGCCCCGGCAAGGCATCCTTTGGCATAAAAGCCGATGGATTGTGGCTGCTGCGTCAGCACAGGAAGCCTTTCACCGCCGAAAGCCTGTTTGGCCGGCATGTCTTCCGCCATGGCCATTGGCGCGAAGTCGGGCGCGATCATTGCGGCCAGCGAGGCTGCGAGAATGATCTTCTTCAATCTGTTTGCGATCATGGGGCAGTTCCATGTTTTGCCTACAGCATCGGCCCGAAAATCGATTACGATTTTCGGAAAGTACGATGCGTAGATTCGATCGGTTAGAGCATCCTTTGTGCGTCCATATGGACGCACGGCGCTCTAGGGGCTGCGGCTGCGAATCAAGACAACCGGATTGCGGGCATTATGCGGTGTCCACGGCAGGGCTTCAATGGCGGTCGACAGTTTGTGCTGCCGACCGCCATTTCCCTCAGCTCTTTCGTAGCCTTGCAAGCATGGCCAGAACCAGCAACGGCATGAAGGTGCAGAAGGTGATCAATGGCCAGGCAGTATCGCCAGGCAGGAAAATGACCAGTGCGGTTCCTGCGAGACTGACGATCAGGCTCTGAACACAGAAATAGACTGCGACCGCCATGCCCGCATTGTCGTCAAAAGCTGCAAGCGCACCATTCGCCGTCATCGATGCGGTGAGAACGATCCCGACAGCGGCAAGCCACATCGGGACGATGAGGCTTGTGAATGATGGTTGCAGCAGTGTCTCGCCCGCCAGAAGCAGGAGTGCGCTGGCAAGGAGCACGACCATGCCAAGGGCCACGCTTGTACGGGCACCCCATTTCTGCGTCTGGCGCGGCAGGATGCGCGTGGCGGCGATCATGACGCCGGCAACGCTTGCGAAAGCAAGGCTGAATCCTGTTTCGCCGAAGCCGCTGCGTTCGATCAGAATGCGCGGTGCGGTAGAAAAGAATACGAAGAACGTGCCCATCGCCGTGGCAAAGCCGAGCGTGTAGGTCCAGAAGCGGAAATCCTTTATGATCCGCCCCAGACTGCCGGCGTTTGGCGCATCGCCGGTCGGTCGTGTCTCGTGCCAGTGGCGCAAGGCGCGCCATGTTGCGATGAGACCGAACAGGCCCAGCAATGCGAAGATTGTCCGCCATCCGAAACCCTTTGCAATCAGTGCACCGGCAATCGGGCCAAGCGCAGGAACGAAGGAAAGCATGGCGCTGAAAAGGCCGTAGATCGTCGCGCCTTCGGGACGTGTCGCATAGACGTCGCGCACCGTTGCGAAAGTGGCGACAAGTGCCGCCGAGGCGCCCGTTGCCTGTACGAAGCGAAGCGCCACGAATAGCGCGGCATTGTCGGTAATCGCCAGCGCGAAGGACGAAAGGGCGAAAACCAATCCGCCACCAAGCAAGATGGGCCTGCGTCCGAAGCGGTCCGACAACGGGCCGAACAGCAGTTGCCCGACACCCAGCATCACCATGTAGAGGCTGAGCGTCAGCTGCACCATGGCGGGTGTCGTTTGCAGGATGGCGGGCATGGACGGCACGACCGGCAGGTAGATGTCCATGGCCAGCGAGGCGAGAATGTCGAAAGGGGCCATCAGCGCGAGCGCAAATGGCAGGGAGTAACTCCAGCGTGGAGTTTGTTTGTTATCAAAAGGCATGACGAAGCATCCGCTCGAGAAAGAATTCGGGCGGCGATCTGCCTGCTTTACAACGCGTGTCTTATCCGAAAATCGTTACACACTTTTCGGGATGCGCTTTAAGGGAAATTGGTCCGGGGCAGATGCCGCAACAGGTCGGAAAGGCTGTTGCGGCTTATCTGGTTGCGAGTTCGGTGCTGCTCATTCTGTTTTGTCCCGGTTCGATTACGGATGCATTTTTAACAGCCGCATCTGAACAATGCAAATCAGTGCCAGCTATCGTCGCGCCACATGGCCGAAAAGGCGGTCTCGTAGTCGGGATAGGCAAATTCATAGCCGAGATCCCTGATGCGCTGGTTGGAGACACGCTTGTTCTCGCCATAGAAGGAGCGCGCCATCGGCGTCATGTCGGCTTCCGCGAAGGGGACTTCCGGCGGCGGCGTCACGCCCATCAGTTCGGCTGCATAGGTGACGACATCCTGTGGTGGGCTTGGTTCATTGTCGGTGATATTGAAGATGCCGCCCGTGTTGGTTCCTGCCAGAAAACGCAGGCTACCGGCGATGTCATCGACGTGGATGCGGTTGAAGACCTGATTGTCTTTGATGATGCGCCGTGCAGTACCGCGTTCCAGATTAATGAAGGCGTTGCGGCCCGGCCCGTAAATGCCGGAAAGACGCAAGATTGCGAGCGGCGTTCCGTGCCGTTCGCTCAATTGTCCCCATGCTTCTTCGGCTTCCACCCGCTCCAGACTGCGGCGGGACGCAGGCTTGCAGGGAGCAGTCTCGTCCACCCATTGGCCCTGATGGTCGCCATAGACGCCGACCGTCGACAGATAGCCGATCCAGCGAATGGTGTTGTCGGGGCGACGAAGCGCTTCTTCTACAACGGCGACCGCCGGGTCGCCGCTTTCGCCGGGCGAAATCGAAACGACAACATGGGTCGATTGGGCAAGCCGGTCCAGAAGGTCGGGCGAAGGTGTTTCACCGTCAAAGAGCATCGGCTTTATGCCCGCCTTTTCAAGGAGCGGGAATTTCTGCTCGTGCCGCGTTGTCCCGTCGATGCGTTCCGCCTCACCTGTCATCCTTTGAGCAAAGGCTTGGGCAGAATAACCGGCTCCGAACAGAAAAACGCGCATCAAACTTCCTCCATAGAGCGCCGTGCGCCCGTTGGGACGCACATAGGACACTCTAATCCATTGAATCTACGCATCGTGTTTTCCGAAAATCGCTTCCGATTTTCGGGTCGATGCGGTGGTCCACTCTGCTTGCACCGTAGCATCCTCTTCCGATGAGGCCAGACGTTTCTGCATTTCAGCCACACGGTCGGGATTGGCCAATTGCTTCAAGGCCCATATAGCTGCCCCGCGCACGACAGGCGCTTCGTCTTCCAGCAGTCGTTCGACATCTGGCAGAAGCGTTTTATCACCGGAATTACCGGTGGCGATCAGCACATTGCGGAGGAAGCGGTCGCGCCCGATCCGTTTCACCGGGGAACCCGAAAACAAAGTGCGGAACGCGGGATCATCCAGCGTCAACAGGTCGGCCAGACGCAGCGCTTTCAGATCGTCGCGGGCTTTCAGCTTCATTTCGCTGGTTGCCTGCGCAAACTTGTTCCAAGGGCAGACGGAAAGGCAGTCATCGCAGCCATAGATGCGGTTGCCCATCGCCTTGCGGAATTCGTGCGGGATCGGCCCCTTGTTCTCGATGGTGAGATAGGAAATGCAGCGCCTTGCGTCGATGCGATAGGGCGAGGGGAAGGCCTTGGTCGGACAAGCGTCGAGGCAGGCGCGGCAGGAGCCGCAATGGTCGCGGTCAGGCTTGTCGGGCGGAATTTCCGCCGTTGTGAAGATGGAGCCGAGGAACAGCCATGATCCAAGCTCACGGCTTACCAGATTGGTGTGCTTGCCCTGCCAGCCGAGCCCCGCGGCCTCAGCCAGCGGCTTTTCCATGACGGGCGCGGTGTCGACGAAGACTTTGACATCCTGTCCGGCGCGCGCGGCAAAACGGCTCGCCACATGCTTGAGCTTGCCCTTGATGATGTCATGATAGTCGCGGTTTTGCGCGTAGACCGATATGGCCGCGCGATCCTGTTGCTCCAGAATGGCGAGCGGGTTGGCATCCGGCCCGTAATTCATCGCCAGCATCATGATGGAACGGACTTCCGGCCACAGCACGCTTGGATCGCTGCGGCGCGCCTCGGTTTCCTCCATCCATTCCATGTCGGCGTGGTGGCCATCGGCAATATATTGGCGCAGCCGTTCGGGCGCTTGCGGAATTGCATCCGGCGTGGTGAAGGCGACGGCATCGAAACCAACCGCCTTCGCCTCTTCGATCAGGAAGCGCTTCAGCTTTTCGGTTTTCGAACTAGAAGTCGAGGTCGCCATAATGGGCCACCGGGGCAAGCCCGCGCACGCGGTCAGAAAGTAATGGGCGGAAGGCCGGGCGCGATTTCATGCGTGCATACCAGTCACGCGCTGCTTTGGTTTCGCCCCACTCGATTTCGCCGAGATAGTCTAGCACGGAAATGCATGCTGCCGCAGCCATGTCGGCATAGCTTGGATGCGCGCCACCCAGCCAGTCGCGGGTCGCGGCCAGCCAGTCGATATATTTCATGTGCTGGCGGATATTGGTGCGGGCGGCGCGGATAGCGGTCGAATCCGGCGCGCTACCGCCCATTTCGGCTGCCATCTGCAGCTTGAACACACGTTCGCGCGCGATGTGGCGTGTGACTTCATTTTCGAATTTCAGCAGAAACCAGTCAACGAGGCGGCGCACTTCGGCGCGCTCCATCGGGCTTTCCGGCAGAAGGCGGCGGCTGCGTTTCAAGGCGCCACGGGTTTCGTCCAGATATTCGGCAATCACCGTCGCGCCGACGACCGGAAGGTCATTTTCAGCCAGAAGAACGGGCAGGGTGCCCGCCGGGTTCAGCGCCAGAAATTCTTTGCGACGTGACCACGGTCGTTCCTCGATCAACTCCGCTTCAACGCCATACTCGCCGAGGATGAGCCGCACATAGCGCGAACCCGAAGACATGGGATGATGAAAAAGCGTAAGCATGATCGACGCGATACTCTCGACTGAAGCTTGAATTGAACGTCCGGAGATAGCACGGCGGCTGGCGTTTGCGCATGCAGCAGGCTATTCCTGCTACCGAGCGATTCGACGCCGCCTCAACGGAATATAAAGTCTATAAGGGCTATGTCTGCGTGAGACAAGCAATCGCTGGAAGTGCTCGTTTTTGCCTCGGCAACCGCAATCGCGGCCCGGTCTTGCTGCCATCATGGTGCCCAATATTCTAAGGTGCTGACTTCATGGATGTTTTTAATCTGCTGGAAGCCGCGTTTCTCGGTCTTATCGAAGGCTTGACCGAATTTATCCCGGTTTCCTCCACCGGGCATTTGCTGCTGATCGGCCATTTTCTTGGTTTTGAATCCACAGGAAAAACCTTCGAGGTTCTGATCCAGCTTGGTGCCATTCTGGCCATCTTGACTGTCTATTCGGCAAAACTTCTGAAAATCCTGACCGATTTTCCCCGCGATGCCCGCACGCGGCGCTTCGTCTTCGGCATTCTGGTTGCCTTCCTGCCCGCTGCTGTCATCGGCGCGCTGGCGCACGGCTTCATCAAAAGCGTGCTGTTTGAAACGCCGATGCTTGTCTGCATCATGCTCATCATCGGCGGTTTCATCCTGCTCTGGGTGGACCAGCTCAATCTGCGTCCGCGCTATCATGATGTGATGGATTATCCGCTGCCCATGTGCCTCGCCATCGGCTTCATCCAGTGCCTGGCCATGATACCAGGCGTGTCGCGCTCCGGCTCCACCATTGTCGGCTCGCTTCTGCTGGGGGCCGACAAGCGCTCGGCGGCGGAGTTTTCGTTCTTCCTCGCTATGCCGACCATGGCAGGCGCTTTTGCCTATGACCTCTACAAGAGCCGCAATATCCTGTCGCTCAACGACGGTGCGCTGATCGGGGTCGGCTTCGTAATGGCTTTCATCTCGGGCGTTTTCGTCGTGCGCTATCTGCTTGACTATGTGTCCCGCCACGGCTTCAAGCTGTTCGGCTGGTGGCGCCTGATCGTCGGATCGGTGGGGTTGGCTGCGCTTCTCGTCTGGGGATGAACGTCGTCAAATTCAGACAAAGCTCGGCGTATAAAAAATCGGGCAAAAGAAAAGGGGCCTTTCGGCCCCTTGTTCATTTTCCGATGAGCGGAATGTCTCACGCAAAACCGGTTTTGGTGTACTGGCCGGCAACGCGGTAGCGCCACAGATAGGATGGCAGTACGGCGTCAACGCCTTCCGGCGTGATGCCCATGCCTTCCAGCGTGCGGCCTTCCTTGATCGCCTTTTCGGAAACGACATTGTCGAATTTCAACAGCGTCACCTGATCGTTGGTGAGCATCGGGTTCGGCAGCAGGCCGAGGATCGATGCCTGCAAACGGGCAACCCACCAAGGCATGGAAATGATGAGGCGCTTGCGGGCGATAACGCCGAGCATGTCCTTCATCCAGTTCTTGAACGGCTGCACATCCGGGCCGCCGAGTTCATAGACGCCACCCGGCATCAGCTTGCCATCGACGGCGCGGGCGACGGCTTCCGCAACATCACCGACATAGACCGGCTGGAGCTTCGTTTCGCCGCCGCCGATAGCTGGCAGGAACGGCGAGAAGCGCGCCATGTTGGCGAAGCGGTTGAAGAAGCGGTCTTCAGGGCCGAAAATGATCGAGGGGCGCAGGATGACGCTTTCCGGCAGAACGGAAAGAACGGCGTTTTCGCCTTCGCCCTTGGTGCGTGCGTAATCCGATGGCGAATTGACGTCGGCTGCGAGCGAGGACAGATGCGTCATGCGAATGCCTGCGGCCTTGGCGGCTTCGGCGATGTTCTTCGCGCCCAGCACCTGAACGGTGTTGAAACGCTGGCGACCGCTTTCAGCAAGGATGCCGACGAGGTTCACGACATGGTCGGAACCCTTGACGACATGTTCGACCGAAGCGCGGTTGCGGACATTGGCCTGCACCATCTGAATCTGGCCGACATTGCCGAGCGGAGCCATGTAATAGGCAACTTCCGGCTTGCGCACGGCAACGCGCACGCGATAGCCGCGCTTGGTGAGACTTGCGACGACCGCGCGCCCGACAAAGCCGGAGCCGCCGAAAACGGTGACCAGTTTCGGCCTGTTGTGGACTTCGTTCGGTTCGGTCTTCATCCTAAACTCCTGCATGAAAGCCAGCTGCGCCGCTTGCAATGAGCGGCGACAATGCGTCTATATTGCCGGTGATTTATCGCCTTTTGGCCACAAGGCAAAGGGGACTTGTTGTCACGATCATGATAGCAGGACTTTTTCCCATGTTCGTTTTTTTGTTTCAACGTGAACTTATCCGAAAACCGCTTTGAGATTCCGCTTCTTGCTGTTAAATCGCGCGCATGAGCACACCACTTGACCATATTCGCAATTTTTCGATCGTCGCCCATATCGACCACGGCAAATCGACGCTGGCCGACCGCCTCATTCAGTTGACCGGCGGGCTGGACACGCGCGAGATGAAGGATCAGGTTCTCGACTCGATGGATATCGAGCGCGAGCGCGGCATCACCATCAAGGCGCAGACCGTCCGTCTCAGCTACAAGGCGAAGAACGGCGAAGATTATGTGCTGAACCTGATCGACACGCCCGGACACGTCGACTTCGCCTATGAAGTCTCGCGCTCGCTGGCCGCGTGCGAAGGTTCGCTTCTGGTGGTGGACGCCTCTCAGGGCGTGGAAGCGCAGACGCTGGCCAATGTCTATCAGGCCATCGACAACAATCATGAAATCGTGGTCGTGCTGAACAAGATCGACCTGCCCGCTGCCGAGCCTGAGCGCGTCAAGCAGCAGATCGAGGAAGTGATTGGCATCGATGCCGCGCAGGCCGTGCATATTTCGGCCAAGACCGGCATCGGCATCGAGGATGTGCTGGAAGCCATCGTCACCCAGTTGCCCGCGCCGAAGGAAGGCGACCGCAATGCGCCGCTCAAGGCCATGCTGGTCGATAGCTGGTATGACAGCTATCTCGGCGTTATCGTTCTGGTGCGCATCATTGATGGCGTTCTGAAAAAGGGCCAGACCATCCGCATGATGGGCACGGGCGCGAAATATCCGGTGGAACGCACCGGCGTGTTCACGCCGAAGATGGTTCAGGTGGACGAACTCGGTCCCGGCGAGCTTGGCTTCATCACCGCTTCGATCAAGGAAGTGGCCGACACCCGCGTCGGCGATACGATCACCGAAGATCGCCGCCCGACGAACAAGATGCTGTCTGGCTTCAAGCCCGCGCAGCCGGTCGTGTTCTGCGGCCTGTTCCCGGTCGATGCGGCGGATTTCGAGGACCTGCGCGCTGCCATGGGCAAGCTGCGCCTCAACGATGCGTCGTTCTCGTTCGAAATGGAAACCTCCGCTGCGCTCGGCTTCGGCTTCCGCTGTGGTTTCCTTGGTCTTCTGCATCTGGAAATCATTCAGGAACGTCTTGAGCGCGAGTTCAATCTCGACCTCATCACGACCGCGCCTTCGGTTGTCTATCGCCTGAACATGCAGGACGGTTCGCAGAAAGAGCTGCACAACCCGGCCGATATGCCGGATGTGGTGAAGATCAATGCGATTGAAGAACCTTGGATTCGTGCGACTATCATGACGCCGGATGATTATCTCGGCGCGATCATGAAGCTCTGCCAGGAGCGCCGTGGTCTGCAGATTGATCTGACCTATGTTGGTCCCCGCGCCATGATCACCTATGATCTGCCGCTCAACGAGGTGGTGTTCGATTTCTACGATCGCCTGAAGTCGATCTCGAAGGGCTATGCTTCGTTCGACTACAATCTTTCGGATTACCGTGAGGGCGATCTGGTCAAGATGTCGATCCTTGTGAACGAGGAGCCGGTCGACGCGCTTTCGATGCTGGTTCACCGCTCGGCGGCGGAAAAGCGTGGCCGCGCGCTGTGCGAAAAGCTGAAGGAGCTGATCCCGCAGCACATGTTCAAGATTCCGATCCAGGCAGCGATTGGCGGTCGTATCGTAGCACGCGAGACCATCTCGGCGCTGCGCAAGGACGTGACGGCCAAGTGCTATGGTGGTGACGTGACGCGTAAGCGCAAACTTCTGGAAAAGCAGAAGGAAGGCAAGAAGCGCATGCGCCAGTTCGGCAAGGTCGAAATCCCGCAGGAGGCCTTCATTCAGGCGCTCAAGATGGGCGATGATTGATCATTTGGTGATCTGTTGAATACTGTCTTGGATTGGGCGCTTCGGCGCCCCTTCTTTTTGAACTTTGACGATGCCAATTTCGTCCTCATCCTGAGGAGCCTCCTGAGCTTGCGAAGGAGGCGTCTCGAAGGACGAGGGCGACAGCGCTCCCCTCAGCCCTTCGAGACGGCTCCCATGAGCTACGCTCAGAGTGCCTCCTCAGGATGAGGGGGAAGGCGGGACGAGGTAGACGTCCCGATCTCATCCCCGCTTCGACAATACAGGCAGGCCCTCATAATTTAGCGCAATCAACGCTTCTTTCTTTGCACGTGACCATCCTTTGATCTGCCGTTCGCGCGCGATGGCATCGATAATCCGATCATATGTTTCTGTGAAAACAAGTTCGATCGGTCGACGCTTCTTCGTATAGCTATCGTAAATACCTTCATTGTGTTCCCACAATCGGGCTTCGATGCTCTGCTTGGTGAGACCGGTGTAATATGAACATTCTGCGCAACGCAGAATGTAGACTGTTACTTCCATGACTTGCCCCCGCGCGTCTTTGGAAGCTAGATGTTGATGCAAGTTTGCCTGTCTAACAAGCCGGCAATAGACTTTAAGATTGCCCTAGTTCCGAAGGTTGAAATCAATGTCCGAACATCCCCGTATCTCCATCACCTACTGCACCCAATGCAACTGGCTGCTGCGTGCTGCGTGGATGGCGCAGGAACTGTTACAGACTTTCGGGCAGGATTTAGGCGAAGTGGCGTTGCGTCCGGGGACTGGTGGAGTGTTTGAAATCCGTGTTTATATGCCGGATGGAAGCGAAGAACTCATCTGGGAACGCAAGCGTGACGGCGGATTTCCGGAAGCCAAGGTGTTAAAGCAGCGCGTGCGCGATCTGGTCTGGCCGGAACGCGATCTCGGTCATTCCGACCGGCCAGCTAATATTTGACGAGCCGTTGTGCTGCCCGCCCTTTCGACAGGCTGAGAATGAGGGTCGAGTTGTGCGTTTCCCTCGTCCTTCGAGACGGCGCTTCGCGCCTTCTCAGGATGAGGGAAATAGCAGAGTCGCTATTCTGAGCCGAAGAAATTAATCCTCATCCACCACGCGCAGGCGCATTTGAGTGGGAGTGTTTTCCGCCTGTCTCGTTTGCGGGCGGGATGCTTCCTCTGCGGGTGCAGGGCCAAATTCCAGCGCTTCGATCTTCGCGCCGCGCCGGGTGACCTTGTTGGAAGATACAAGAATATCGTCAATATCCTTGTTGGCCTGCACGAAATGGGTCTGCAGCTTGCGCACGCGCTCGTCGAGGCGGCCCACATCTTCCATCAAGCGGATCACTTCGCCCTGAATCACATGCGCCTGCTCACGCATGCGGGCATCCTTCAGGATTGCCTGAATGACCTGAATCGACAGCATCAGCAGCGACGGCGAGACAATGACGACTCGCGCCCGATGCGCACGCTGGATCAGGGCCTCGAAGTGCTCGTGAATATCGGCGAAGATGGACTCCGACGGCACGAACAGAAAAGCCGTATCCTGTGTTTCGCCGGGGATCAGATATTTGTCCGAGACATCCTTGATATGCACTTCCATGTCGCGGCGGAACTGGGCGACTGCTGCCTTGCGCGCCTCCGGCTGTTCCGTTTCGCGCATCGAATTCCAGGCTTCGAGCGGGAATTTTGCGTCGATCACGAGCGAGGGTGCATTGTTCGGCATCCGTACAAGGCAGTCGGGACGGGTGCTGTTGGAAAGCGTTGCCTGAAACTCGTAGGCCCCCTGCGGCAGGCCGTCGGCGATGATCGCTTCCATGCGCGACTGGCCGAAAGCGCCGCGCGTCTGCTTGTTGGCGAGGATCGCCTGCAATTGCACCACCTGTCCGGCGAGCGACTGGATATTGTTCTGCGCCGTGTCGATGACGGCAAGACGTTCCTGCAATTTGGCGAGATTTTCATGCGTCGAGCGGGTCTGTTCGGTCATGGTCTGGCCGATGCGATGCGTCATGCCGTCGAGCCGTTCGCGGATCGACTGGTTGAGTTCCGCCTGCCGTGAGCCGAATACCTCGGCCATGGTCTGCATCCGGCCCTGCATCTCGGCCTGTGCCTTCAGGATTTCCGCCATGCGATATTCTGCATCCCGGGCACGGTCCTCGGCCTGTGCTTCCGCAACCGCGCGAAGTCGGGCAGAGCGCGTCGCCGCGATCAGAAAAATCGCAAGACACAGCACCAGCACGACGATACCCGCCAGCAGGATATTCCCCAGCGTGAAGGATGTGGCACCGAGCTGCAGAATCGGCTCATTCAGGAGATTCTGATTTTCCATGAAGAGAGCTTAGCTGATTCGTATCGTCTTGATGAGATCAAAACGAGAACATTTTGCAAAGTGTAATTGACGATTCTCGCGTGAGCCATTACGTGAAAGCCCATGTCTGTAAAACCGCTTGTCATCCTTCCCGATCCCGTCCTGCGCCAGGTTTCCAAGCCTGTGGAGCGCTTTGACGACCAGCTGCGCAAATTTGCCGGCGACATGTTCGACACCATGTATGATGCGCCGGGCATTGGCCTCGCCGCCATTCAGGTAGGCGAACCGATCCGCATGCTCGTCATCGACCTTGCCAAGGAAGATGAACCGAAAGCGCCGCATGTCTTCATCAATCCCGAGATTGTCGGCGTGACGGATGAAGTCAGCACCTATGAGGAAGGCTGCCTTTCGATACCGGATTATTATGCCGAAGTGGAACGGCCAGCCGCCATCAAGGTCAATTACTTCGATGCAGATGGCAAACAGCATTTGATCGAAGCCGACGGGCTGATGGCTACCTGCCTGCAGCATGAGATCGATCATCTGAACGGCGTGCTCTTCATCGATCATATTTCCAAGCTGAAGCGCGATATGGTCATCAAGAAGTTCAAGAAGCTCGCCAGCCAGCGCGCGCCCGGGAAAGTGCTTTAATGCGTGTCGTTTTCATGGGGACACCGGAATTTTCCGTGCCGATCCTCACCGCCATCATCGGTCACGGTTATGAGGTTGTTGCGGCCTATACGCAGCCGCCGCGTCCGGCTGGCCGTCGCGGGCTGGAGCTGACCAAGTCACCGGTGCATGAAAAGGCCGAACAGTTCGGTATTCCGGTGTTCACGCCGAAGAGCCTCAAGGGCGTGGAAGAGCAGGACGTTTTCGCAAGCCTCGAAGCCGATGTCGCGATTGTCGTGGCCTATGGTCTGCTGCTGCCGCAAGCCATTCTGGATGCACCGCGCCTCGGTTGCTATAACGGCCATGCCTCGCTGCTGCCGCGCTGGCGCGGGGCTGCTCCGATCCAGCGTGCCATCATGGCAGGCGATAGCGAAACCGGCATGATGATCATGAAGATGGATGCCGGGCTCGATACCGGTCCCGTTGCCATGGCCGAAAAGGTTGCGATCACGCCGGACATGACGGCAGGCGAACTGCATGACCGTCTGAGCATGATCGGCGCCGACCTGATGATCCGTGCGCTGGGCGCGCTTGAGCGTGAAAGCCTTGCCTTGCAGCCGCAGGCGGAAGAAGGCGTCACCTATGCCGCCAAGATCGACAAGGCCGAGGCGCGCATCGACTGGTCGAAGCCGGCACAGGACGTGCACAATACCATTCGCGGTCTGTCGCCCTTTCCGGGTGCATGGTGCGAGATGGAAATCAATGGCGCTGTCGAACGTGTGAAGCTTCAGCGCTCGGCGCTGGGTGAGGGGTCCGGGGAACCGGGCACGGTGCTGGACGATCGCCTGACGGTTGCCTGCGGGGAAAGGGCCGTGCGGCTCGTTACGCTGCAGCGTTCCGGCGGCAAGCCATTGCCCGCGCAAGAATTTCTGCGTGGCGCACAGGTTTCGAAGGTTCTGTAAGCGGTGCCGCGCTACAAGCTCACTGTCGAATATGACGGCACGCCCTATGTTGGCTGGCAGCGGCAGGAAAACGGCCATGCGGTGCAGAATGCCATCGAACTGGCATTCAAGAAGTTCTGCGGGGAAGATTTGACGCTGAGTGCGGCTGGCCGCACCGATGCAGGCGTGCATGCAACCGCACAGGTCGTGCATGTCGATCTCACCAAGGATTGGGGTGCAGGCAAGGTGCGCGATGCGGTCAATGCGCACCTCGTCATGGCGGATGAGCGCGTCAGCATCTTGAATGTCGAGAAGACGACGGACACATTCGATGCGCGTTTTTCAGCGCGTGCCCGGCATTATCTCTATCGTATCCATAATCGCCGTGCGCCTCTGGCGATTGATTATCAGCGCGCATGGTGGGTGCAGAAGCGACTTGATGCTGAAGCGATGCACGAAGCAGCAAAGCGGCTCCTGGGCGAGCACGACTTCACGACGTTTCGCGCCACGCAATGCCAGGCCAAGAGCCCGGTCAAGACGCTCGACCGGCTCGATGTCATCCGCAACGGCGATTACGTGGAAATGCGCGTTTCGGCGCGGTCTTTCCTGCACAATCAGGTCAGGTCCTTCGCAGGCAGCCTGATGGAAGTGGGTGTTGGCCGCTGGACGGCGGATGATCTGCAAGCGGCTTTGGAAGTCAAAGATCGCAAGGCCTGCGGGCAGGTTGCCCCGCCCTATGGGCTTTATCTGATTGGTGTGGACTACGCCTTTCCGTACTGAGACCCGAAGCGCGCTCTAGGGAATCAAGAGTAAACTTCCGGATGATTTTCCCGTCTCCAGCGCACGATGGGCCTGTTCTGCCTCGCTCAGCGGATAGGTTGCCCCAATCGTTCCAGTCAGTCCCTTTTCCATGATGTCGAAAAGCTTGGAAGCGGAGTTTCGGTAGTTATCCAGATCGTTGATGTAAGCGATCACGCTTGGCCGGACGAAAGAAAGATCTGCTTGATTGCCGAGTGCATCAATGACGGTCTGGGAGATTTTTCCACCGGCCTGACCGATGCTCGCCAGAGTTCCAAACGGGCGCACGCATTGTGCCGTTTTGGCCAGAGTTTCACCGCCGATCCCGTCATAGGCGACGTGAACGCCCTGTCCATCCGTGAGGCGCCGGGTGGCTGTCACGAAATCGCAATCGCGTCCGACGAGCACATGATCGGCACCGTTTTTGCGCGCCATTTCGGCTTTGTCTTCCGAGCTGACCGTTCCGATCACAGTTGCTCCAAGAGCCTTGCCCCAGCGGGTCAGCAAAGTGCCCAGTCCGCCTGCGGCTGCATGCACCAGCATGATTGTATCCGGGCCAACGGGAAATGTATTGGTGAGGAGCATGTGGGTGGTAAGACCGCGCAGCATGGTCGCTGCCGCCGACTGCGAGGAAATTGTGCTGGGCAGTAGCAGCGCCCTTTGGGCCGGTAGAAGCCGGGTTGAAGCATATGCCCCCACTGGCAGGCCCGCATAAGCAACCCTGTCGCCTGGCTTGAGGTCGGTTACATCCGATCCGACAGCTTCCACCACGCCTGCACCTTCGACGCCGAGCACTGCCGGAAAGGACGGCAGCGGATAGAGGCCGGTCCGATGGTATATGTCGACAAAGTTCACGCCGATTGCCTCGTGGCGAAGACGTATCTCGCCCGCACCGGGGCTTCGGGGTGTCTGCGGGTCTGTCTGAAGCAGCCCTGCTTCACCTGTTTCGTTCAGAATGATCTCGTAGTCCATCAGTCAGCCTCCGTTGCAATCCGTGGCAGTATCGCGGATAGAGAAACGGGAAAAAATTGCCGATTTGATCGCAGCGTATGGGAAAAATTTCACAATGGTGAATTGGGAAAGCGTGCGTTACTTTGTGGCTTTGGCCGATACGGGGACTCTGTCCGGTGCCGCGCGATTGCTCAATGTAGAACATGCGACGATTGCGCGACGTGTGGCAGCTCTGGAATCCGAAACCGGTTTGAAACTGGTTGATCGTCGGGGGCGACGTTTTCTGCTGACGGAAGACGGCGAGCGGATTGCGGCGATTGCCCGCAAGATGCAGGACGAGGCACAAGCCATCAGCCGTTTCGGCGCAGTTCGGGATACGGGCATAAGCGCGACCATCACGCTCACCGCGCCGCCGTCCTATGCGGTTGCAAGACTGGCGAAGCCGCTCGCTGCCGTGTCAGAACAATATCCGGGTATCCATATGCGTGTGATGGGAGAAGCACGCTTCAGTTCACTGAACCGTCGGGAGGCGGATATAGCTATTCGCCTGACGCGCCCGACAACCGGCGATCTCACCATTCGCAGGCTGGGCGAGGAAGCTTTCCGCCCTTATGCGAGCCGGGATTATCTGGCGCGAACTCCTCCTGAAGAATGGCAGTTCATCGCTTATGATGAAAGTCTGGAAGACGCTCCGCAGCAGGCCCATTTGCTTGCTTTGGCTGGTGCCCGGCCAATCGCCCTGCGCGCCAATACGCTGGAGATGCAGCTCGCTCTTGTAAGAGAGAACGCAGGCATAGCCATGTTGCCTGATTTCATGGCTGAGACGCAGGAGCAGCTGGTGCCAGCGCTGCCGGATCATGCCCCGCTCATACGCGAGGTGTGGATGGTCGTTCATTCCGATATGAAGACGGTTCCGGCTCTCCGTGCCGTCATGGCCGAGATCGCCAGCGCCCTCAATCATCCCATGCCGATATAATGGCTTTCGCTTTAATAGGCGTGCGGATCAAAGCCGATCCCGAGCAGTTGCTGCAGCAGGACGGTCAGGAACAGTGAGCCAAAGACGATGCAGGCGAAGAATGGTGCCGCATAGGCATGTGGGCGCTGCAACGCGACAAAAGTCAGCCGGTAGCTCAGCACAATGGATGCGCCGAACATGATGAAGGCAAACAGTGTCGCGATGTCGAACCGTCCGGGAAAGAAGAGCTGTAGCAGTGTAATGGGTGCGAAGACCCACGAAAGCAGTGCGCTGCCCCAGTTGGTGGCAATCACGAAAGCCGCATAACGCTTGGCAATGCCGATCCGCTTGGCGATAAGGCCGATGATGACGAGCGGAATAATCCAGGCCGCTATGTCCACGAAGGCTGCGCGCGTGACGATGGCAAAGCGCAAGCCTGCCTCCTCGCGACCTGCCGTCAGATCCGCGGCATAAGCGACCCAGCTTGCGAAGAGCGGCGGCAGTGCAATCGCTATCGCAAAGAAGGACGACCAGAAGCCCTCGGCGGAAATGTCGAGATAGCCCAGTCCTTCCTTGCGCCCGAGCATCATTTTCCAGACGCCCCAGAAATATCTGAAAATATCGTCCAGGCTTGGCATGAGATTCCCAATTTTTCGCGTAATCCCGGCGGAACAGTCATGCGACTTTCCGGGGCTATGCGTTACCCAAAGAAATCGGCGATGAAGCGTTCATAAATCTGTGTCAGGCCTTCGAGGTCGGCAAGGGCCACGCGCTCGTCAACCATATGCATGGTCTGTCCGACAAGGCCGAACTCGACCACCGGACAGTAATCCTTGATGAAACGGGCATCGGACGTGCCGCCCGATGTCGACAGTTCCGGGCGTTTGCCCGTTACGGCCTCGACGGAATCCGTCAACGTGCCGATCAGCTTTTCGTCACGGGTCAGGAACACATGGCTCGGATGCTCGCGCCAGGCGAGTTCGTATTTGATCGGTGTTTCGCGACCTGGTCGCAGGCGATTGTCGCTGGCGGCTTTTTCGAGGCGCGCGATGATTTCGGCCTGCAAGGTCTCTGCCGTCCAGGTGTCGTTGAAGCGGATGTTGAACGAGGCCGTTGCCTTGTTCGCAATGACATTGGTGGCCTTGTTGCCGACGTCGATGCTCGTCACTTCCAGATTGCTGGCCTGGAAATTGGCCGTCCCTTGGTCGAAAGCCGGATAAAGCAGGCTGTCGACCAGCGTGGTAATGCCGCGTACCGGGTTTTCGGCCAGATGCGGATAGGCGGCATGGCCCTGCACGCCATGGACGGTGATCGTGCCGGACAGCGAGCCGCGCCGTCCGATCTTGATCGCATCGCCGAGTGCATTCGGGTTGCTCGGCTCTCCGACGATGGATGCATCCCAGCTTTCGCCGCGCTGCTTCGCCCAGTCGAGAAGCTTGACCGTGCCATTGATGGCCGGGCCTTCCTCGTCGCCGGTGATGAGGAACGAAACGCTGCCCTTGATGCTGCCGTGCTTTTCGATGTGACGGGCAACTGCGGCCACGAAACAGGCGACACCGCCCTTCATGTCAACCGCACCGCGACCGTACATCACGCCGTCTTCAATAGCGGCAGAAAAGGGCGGGTGTTTCCAGTCGCCCTCATTGCCGGGAGGCACGACATCGGTATGTCCCGCAAACATCAGA
>Ga0209369_1000857_pt1 | contig 22376 bp, 20 predicted proteins | sample EBPBio142010_DNA_FD_185865 | JGI IMG/M metagenome (GOLD analysis project Ga0209369, IMG submission 185865) | Wastewater treatment Type I Accumulibacter community from EBPR Bioreactor in Madison, WI, USA - Reactor 1_10/4/2010_ DNA (SPAdes)... | ecosystem: Engineered > Bioreactor > EBPR >... | reverse complement strand
GCTCGCGCCAGCGCGCCGGCTGCATGCGACCGATGCCCAGTTGCGCGGCAATATCCTTGTTGTTCAGGCCCTGGTCTGCCAGCAAGATGATGCGTGCGCGCTGCGCCAGACGTACGCTCGTCAGACCCGAGCGCCAAAGCTTCGTCAACGCCGCACGCTCTTCATCCGTCAATTCGATCTTTGGCGCAACTCGCATGGATTGGCTCCCTTTCAAGATCCAGTTGAGCATGGGATACCAGCCGACTTTTTAAGTTCAATCAAGAATCGAACGCTACACTAGATTTCCCGGAGCACACTCGCTTGGTAACCGACGATGGTCTTGAACTCGTGCAGGCGGATGCAGGGGACGTTGGAGGCTGGCGGCCCGATTCGGGCAACATGCAGCGTTATGGGCTGCGCTGGATCGAACTGGCAGACTGAGAAATCCTGAACTTGCAAATTGCAGTTTCATTGGAGCCTAGCGAGACGGCCTTTGAAAGGTTGGCTGCGCGTCAATTACCCAGCGGAAACCACTCAAGCTACCGTACTTCGGATTAGCTTTCGCCGAAGTTCACGGCGGACTTCGGGGCTGGAGAGACCAGTGGTGCCCTCACAAGCGACCAAGTTGTCGATGGCTTGGGAGGGCCAGTCGTCAACGTCATCGTCCAAGGCGATCCAGTGGCGTGGCCTTCTTCTCCGCACATCCGCCAGGACCTGCATGCCACGGGGCGTACTCTGGAACGATGCGAGGGTCCCTGGATCGGCCCCGTGCACGCGCTTATGGTAAGTGCCACCGATGAATCGGGCCCGAAGCTGCGTCGGTAGGCGCTCAAGCGTTTTGGCATAGCCAGGCCTGACACACCAGGAGCTACTCAGCACTAGTGCTGCTGAGGGATACGGTGCCAACTCCTCTTCCAAAAATGGAAGCCACTCAAACAGCGTATGGCCTGAGGCTTCGTAGGGACTCATGTAGATGCCACGGTTCGGGTGCCATAGGACGGCTTCATGGTGAAGCACGCCGTCGAGGTCGAGGTACACGATCAAGTCAGCGCTGCGGGGAGTAGACGCTGGTATGTAGGGCTCCAAATGGCTTGAAGTCATGTTTACTGAAAGAGAAACTCTTATCGCTATGCGATTTCGAAATCAGTGCCCGCCATCACTTCGGGGCGAGCTGATTGCCCTAACTTCCATGTCTGACGACGTGTGATCCACCGTCCTCGCTTTCCTTTCATAAAAGGCTGTGAAGACGCGTTACCAACTCGTATCCGGTGGCTTCTGTGAGCCCATCACGACCATCGACCAATAACAACGACTTGCAAAACGGTTTGTACAGCCAAGATCGGTTATCGACTGCAAGCCAATTGCAATGGGGCAAGTTGTTGGACCAAAGCCAAGCATGGCACTCTGCCTCCCGCAGATAGCTGACCAACGTGTTCGGAACGTTCTGCAGTTCGCTGTACCTGGGAGTGACACCTTGGATCAAGTTGACGATGTCCGGGGAGAATCTTTGCCGCAAGTCAGCCAAACTCTGCTCCAGTCGCCATGTGCTCGTGATCACTACTTTGGTTCCGGGCACCTGCCTCAACGCATCCTCCAGAATGTGCAGTCGGCAGAAGTGCTTAGATTCATGGCAATGCTCTGGGTGCAAAACCCCATCAAAATCCAGAAACAGTACGGGCATAGCGATGATTCAATTCCTGCTTTTCAACAGCGACTGAATTTCTGTTGAGGTTTGCATGTCAATGAGACTAGTTGGTCGTGGTCTTTTTGGTCTCGCTGGGCGGAAATCGGTGAGATGTCTTCCCGAAAGCGTGTTCCACCCCAAGCCGACTTCGGTCGAGCGCTGCGCCAATTGCGCGCGGCACGCGGCTTGGTGCAGGAAGACATGCTGCTGGCCACGAGTCGAAGGCACATCAGCCGCATCGAGCAAGGTCACCAGGTTCCCAGTGTCCGCACCATAGAAGTCTTGGCTGAGCAGATGCAGATCCATCCTTTGACGCTGGTTGCCGTGGCCTACTGCGCCGAGTTGGATGCGGGCTCGGTGAGTGAATCGCCCCGGGTTTTCTAGACACCTCTGAGCCTCAAACCTGAGGCCCAATAGGAGGTGCCATGAGCAAGCAGAGATACCCCGAAGAATTCAAGATCGAAGCGGTCAAGCAGATCACCGAACGAGGCCACAAGGTGGCCGATGTGTCGGCCAGGCTTGGCATCAGCCAGCACAGTCTGTATCAATGGATCAAAGTCAAGCAGATGTCGCCTGACCAGCGCCAAGCGCAGTGCTCGCAAGCCGACGAGATGCGCCGCCTGAAGGCTGAGCTCAAGCGTGTGACCGAGGAGCGCGACATCTTAAAAAAGGCCGCAGCGTACTTTGCCAAGCAGTCCGGGTGAAGTACGCATTCATCAAGCGCCATGAACACGAGCACAGCGTGCGCCGCATGTGCAAGATCATGACGGTGCACCCCAGCGGCTACTACGCCTGGAAGGCCGATCCGGTGAGCCCACGTGCCCAGGACGATCAACGGGTGCTGGGCCTGCTCAAGCACGCGTGGTTGGAGAGCGGCGGCGTGTACGGCTACCGCAAGCTCACCCTGGACATGCGCGATCTAGGCGAGTCCTGCGGCAAGCACCGCGTGGCCCGATTGCTCAAACTCGAAGGACTGCGCTCGCAGACCGGCTACCGCCGTCACCCTGGCATGCGTGGTGGCAAGCCCGCGGTCGTCGCGCCCAACCACCTGCAGCGCCAGTTCACCGTGGCGCAGCCCAATCAATCCTGGGTGACCGACATCACCTACATCCGCACCCATGAGGGCTGGCTGTACCTGGCCGTGGTGGTCGATCTGTTCTCGCGACAGGTGGTCGGCTGGTCAATGGGCAGCCGCATCGATACCGGGCTGGTGCTCGATGCACTGATGATGGCCTTGTGGCGTCGTCGGCCCAAGGGGCCGGTCACGGTGCATTCGGATCAAGGCAGTCAGTTCACCGGCCATGACTGGCAGGACTTCCTGCGCGACCACAACCTGGTCTCCAGCATGAGCCGTCGCGGCAACTGCCACGACAACGCCGTGGCCGAGAGCTTCTTCCAGTTGCTCAAGCGCGAACGCATCCGCCGCCAGATCTATCCGACCCGCGATGACGCGAGAGCCGATGTCTTCAACTACATCGAGATGTTCTACAACCCAAAGCGGCGCCACGGCACTGCCGGAGATACTTCGCCGGTAGAGTTCGAACGACGCCATTCCCAACGGCTCAAAAGTGTCTAGGGAATCCGGGGCGATTCACCTGCCAAGTAAGCAAAAAGGTGTTTCGCTGCGCCCTCAAGAAGGGGGCGCTCTTCCGTTCTCACGTCAACCCACCAAGGAAAATCATGAAAACTCTCCTTATTGCCCTCGCCCTGACCGCAGCATCGTCCGCATTTGCGGCTGGCGACACCCAAGAGGCCACGCCCTACACCAACTCCAAGGCGCAAGCGCATGGCGAGGAGCACAAGAAAGCCCGTCCTGCGACCGGCGTGAAGCGGACCAAGGATGGCAGTACAGCGCGGGGGGAAGGCTCTGGCCTTGCGGATACCAGCAAGGCCGAAGCCCGTGGTCAGGAAAAGGCCAATGCGCGTGAAGCCATGCCGCACAAGGAAGCTACGCCGGGTTCCACGCCCAAGTAATTCCGAGACAGGGGGCCTCCAATAGGGCCTCTCCAAAAACAACCGGCCGGCCATCGCTGCATCTAAGTGATGGCTGGTCCATACCAGGGCCATCTCCATACCCATCCCGATGGACAGAAGAGAATTGATATTTTTACCAGCGCTCAACCCGTCAGCATGATCCCGATTCTGACGAGAACGTAATCTGGCAGCCACATCCCTGTTGATTCGCGAACTCTAGACTTCTATCCGTGACAAGCCTGATGTGTAATTCAGGCACCGCCCCTCCTTTGGCTGAAACAGCTTACGCCGTGCAGTTTCGCCACGAATAGCCTAACAGGATCGCCTTTGCGTGCCGCTCGTAACTTGCCCGCCATGGGCACATGCTAGACTCAAATCATGCGCTGGTTGATCACTGTTTTGATGCTTGCTTTGCTACCGGTCCAGTTTAGCTGGGCTGTGGTGGCGGGCTATTGCATGCATGAACGTGCTTCGGCTCAAGCGCAGCATCTTGGACACCACGAACATAAGCATGAAGCGTCCAGTTCGCCCGCCAAAGGTGATCAGGGCCGGCTGACGGCCGACACCTTTGATATTGACTGCTGCCTTTGCCATGGCCTGGGTATCGGTGCAACCCACTTCTCCGTGACCAAGAAGGTCGCTACAGACCGAGCCAGCGTGGTAGTTCAGTCTGCCTCGCCCCTTTCGGGTGTTACACCAAGTCCACCTGAACGCCCTCAGTGGCACTCCCTCTCCTGATCGGCGAGGGCACTTTACTTGCTTCAGTCATTCATGTCTGCTCTTTAGGGGGCGGGCCGTGTTGCGCGCGCAACCAATGATTGACCGGTAGCCTGACCATCCAGGCGCCGCCCCGTCGATTCCCTCGTGTTTTGCAATCACTGGAGAATCGGATGTTCAAGGGTATTTTTGATCCAGCGCAGCCGGATGGCTGGCGGATTTGTCGAAAAGTAACTGAGGTAGCGTGCGCTGTTCTGGCACTGCTGGCGCTGCCAGGCGGGGCGGGGGCCCAGGGGGCCGCGTCCATACCACCTGCAAATTCAAACGCTGTCTCTCAGGGTTCCTCTGCAGCGTCAGTTGGCATTTTGTCTCTCTCCAAGGCGATTGCGCTCGCCATGGACGGCAATCCAGAGGTGGCCGCTGCGACGCGCCAGTACGAGGCGACGGAGGGCCAGGTCCTTCAAGGCCGATCCCTCCCCAACCCTGAGTTGGCGTATTCCATGGAGGACACGCGGTCGTCAACACGGACCCAGACATGGCAATTGAACCTGCCCATCGAACTTGGGGGGAAGCGGGCAGCTCGAACGAAGGCCGCAGAAAAGGCACGCGAACAAGCCCTGGCCGAACTCTCTGAGTTAAAAGCCACGTTGCGTGCCAACGTCGTCTCGGCCTACTTTGACGCGTTGACCGCAAAGGAGCGGCTGGCGCTGGCGAAAGACAGTGTGAGTCTGGCCAAATCATCCACGGATACGGTCAGCAAGCGAGTGGCTGCAGGCAAGGTTTCTCCCGTGGAGGAAACCAAAGCCAAGGTGGCAGAGGCCGGCGTGCGGGTCGAGCTGGCGCAAGCGGCAAGCGAGGAGCGCAATGCCCTGACACGTTTGTCGGCATTGCTCGGAAACAAGAACACCGCGTTTGCTGTCCTGGACGGTAAAGCAGACGTGCTGCCCGCGCTTCCAGATGCGTCAGAGCTGCAGTCGCTTATTGCGTCTTCCCCTGCCATCGTGCGTGCGCGACTAGAAGTGGATCGCCGCAGTGCGCTGACTGAGCTTGAGCAAAGCAAGAGAGTGCCTGACGTGACCGTGAGCGTCGGTGTTAAGCGCAGCAACGAAACACAGCGCAATGTGGCGCTCATCGGGCTATCGGTTCCCCTGCCGGTATTCGATCGCAACCAGGGCAACTTGCTGGAGGCTTTGAAACTTGAAGACAAAGCCCGGGAGGACTTGCAAGCCGCCATCGTGCGCTTGCACAGCGAGGTCGCCCAGGCTCAGGAGCGGTACACCGCCCTTGCGGCTGAGGTGCAGTCGCTGGAACAGGACGTTCTACCTGGAGCCAAGTCTGCCTACGACGCGGCAACCATCGGCTTCGAGAACGGGAAATTCAATTTCCTGGAGGTATTGGATGCCCAACGCACCTACTTCGCAACGAAATCACAGTATCTCAAGGCCCTCGCGGAGGCGCACCGCGCTGCGTCTGATGTGAACCGCCTTTTGGGAGGGGTGACCCCTGCCGGACAAGCCGCGACGCATAACTGAGAAATATCATGAACACCAGCAAATCCACTGTTAGCAAAAAGCATCTGATCGCCATTGCGGTGATCATCGCCATGGGTGTCGGCGCAGGAGCCTTCATCCTGCAAAGCGGCAAATCCAAGAGCGCCTCGGGAGACAGTCACGGTCACGGCCATACCGAAGCCCAAGCCCACGGTGATGGAGAGCACCATGGAAAAGGTGGCGGAGATGGTCACGACCACGACAAAGGCCATGCGGACAACGAGCACCACGAGCAAGGCGAAGCCAAGGGACCCCATGGAGGAAGCCTCTTCAAGGAGGGTGACTTCAGCCTGGAGGCGTTGATCGCCGAAGACGGAGGGGAACCCCGCCTGCGTGTCTGGCTGGCCGACAAAGAAAAGCCGCTGGCAATGGGTGTTGCTACGGTCACTGCTACGGTGACGCGCCCCACCGACGAAAAGCAGAAATTGACCTTCGCCCAAGAGAAGGACAGTTGGGTTAGCCGCGAGGTGGTACCCGAACCTCATTCATTCGAGATCGAAATCATCGCGCAAACGGCTACCGAGCCCTTCATGTTCGTCATGAGCAAGGAAGAAGGCAAGGTCGAGCTGACGGATGCCCAGATCAAATCGGCTTCGATCAGTGTGGATACGGCATCGCCAGCGAGCATCAAGACGTCGCTCCTGCTGCCCGGGGAGATCCGTCTCAACGAAGATCGCACCTCCCATGTGGTGCCACGTCTGGGTGGCGTCGTGGAGAGCGTTAACGCCAGCTTGGGTCAGGTGGTCAAGAAGGGGCAGGTGTTGGCGGCCATTGCCAGCCCCGCAGCCTCTGAGCAACGAAGCGAGTTGCACACTGCGCAAAAACGTCTAGGCTTGGCCAAGACGACCTATGAGCGGGAGAAAAAGCTTTGGGAACAAAAGGTCTCCGCTGAACAGGATTATCTGCAGGCCAAGCAAGCACTGAGCGAGGCGGAAGTTGCTGTAGCCAATGCGAACCAGAAGCTTGGCGCTCTCGGACTGCCGGCAGCGTCGGCCTCCGGACTCAATCGACTGGAGCTGCGCGCTCCGTTTGACGGAGTGGTCATCGAAAAGCACATCAGTCTGGGCGAAGCGGTCAAGGAAGACGCCGCAGTCTTTACGATCTCGGACCTCTCGAAGGTGTGGGCAGAAATCAATGTTCCCGCCAAGGATCTTCCCCATGTGCGTATGGGCGAGAAAGTCACGATCAAAGCCACTGCGTTTGACGCCTCGGCCACCGGTACGGTCGCCTTTGTGGGGGCACTGATTGGAGAGCAGACACGAACTGCAAAGGCTCGTGTGGTTCTAGACAACCCCAAGGGGGCATGGCGTCCGGGCCTGTTCGTGAACGTGGAGGTCGTGTCCGACGAAGCCTCCGTGCCCGTAACGATTTCAGCGGATGCGGTCCAGAGCGTTGGCGAAAAGCCCGTGGTCTTCCTCAAAGTCAACGGCGGTTTCATCGCACAGCCAGTGCAACTGGGCCGAAGCGATGGCAAGCGCATCGAGGTTCTCCAAGGCCTCAAGGCCGGTATTCCCTATGCGGCCTCCGGCAGTTTTGTCGTGAAATCCGAACTCGGCAAGGGCTCCGCCGAACACACGCACTGATGCCGGAGTTCCTACATGTTTGAAAAACTGATTCGATTTTCGATCGAGCAACGATGGCTGGTGCTTCTCGCTGTTCTGGCCATGGCCGCAGTGGGAGTTTTTAACTACCAGAAGCTTCCCATTGATGCAGTGCCGGACATCACGAATGTCCAGGTCCAAATCAATACGCAGACACCTGGCTACTCTCCCCTGGAGACCGAACAGCGCGTGACGTACCCGATTGAGACAGTGATGGCGGGCCTGCCCAACTTGGAGCAAACCCGGTCCTTGTCTCGCTATGGTCTGTCACAAGTGACGGTAATCTTCAAGGACGGTACCGACATCTACTTCGCCCGTCAAATGGTCAACGAGCGCATTCAGGAGGCGCGCGACAAGCTGCCTGCCGGAATCACGCCCGCCATGGGTCCGATCTCGACAGGTTTGGGGGAGATCTATCTCTGGACTGTAGAAACCAAGGATGGGGCCAAGAAGCCCGATGGCGCCCCCTACACAGCGACTGACCTGCGGGAGATCCAGGACTGGATCATCAAGCCGCAGTTGCGCAACGTGCCCGGTGTCACTGAGATCAACTCGATTGGTGGCTTTGCCAAGGAGTACCAGATCGCACCGAGCCCTGAACGTCTGGCCTCGCTGGGGGTGACGCTTCAGGACATCGTCACGGCCATTGATCGCAACAACGGCAATGTGGGCGCGGGCTATATCGAAAAGCGCGGCGAGCAGTACCTCATCCGCGCGCCTGGCCAGGTCAAAACGCTGGAGGACATTGGCAACGTCATCCTGAGCAGCGCCAACGGTGTGCCGGTGCGCGTCCGCGATGTCGCTGACGTGGGCCTGGGCCGCGAACTGCGCACAGGGGCGGCCACTGACAACGGCCGAGAGGTGGTACTGGGCACGGTGTTCATGCTGATCGGCCAAAACAGTCGTACGGTATCGCAGGCCGTAGACAAGAAGATGGTGGAGATCAACCGTAGCCTGCCGGAAGGCGTGCACGCAGTCACCGTCTATGACCGCACTGTCCTGGTGGACAAGGCCATCAGCACAGTCAAGAAGAACCTTCTGGAGGGGGCTATTCTGGTGATCGTCATCCTGTTCCTCTTCCTGGGCAATATCCGGGCTGCAGTTATCACGGCCACGGTCATTCCCTTGTCGATGCTATTCACCTTCACAGGCATGGTGTCCTACAAGGTCAGCGCCAACCTGATGAGTCTCGGAGCACTCGACTTCGGGATCATCATTGATGGTGCCGTGGTAATCGTTGAGAACTGCGTACGCCGCCTGGCGCATGCCCAGGCGCACTATGGCCGCCCCCTGACACGTGCTGAACGTTTCCACGAGGTCTTTCTGGCGTCCAAGGAATCTCGCCGCGCTTTGCTTTTCGGTCAGCTCATCATCATGGTGGTGTATCTACCCATCTTTGCGCTCACAGGTGTCGAAGGCAAGATGTTCCACCCCATGGCATTCACGGTGGTGGCAGCGCTTGTAGGCGCCATGATCCTCTCGGTGACCTTCATTCCCGCAGCGGTGGCCTTGTTCATTGGCAACAAGGTCAGCGAAAAAGAGAACTTCTTGCTGGGTCAGGCAAAGCGCCTGTATGCACCCATGCTTGATCGCGTCATGAACGCCAAGGCCGTAGTGCTGAGCGCAGCCGCTGTCGCCGTCATCTTGTGTGGCTTGATCGCTACGCGCATGGGCAGCGAGTTCGTCCCCAATCTGAACGAGGGCGACTTTGCGATCCAGGCGCTTCGAATTCCGGGCACCAGTTTGTCGCAGTCCGTGGCGATGCAACAGCAGATCGAAACCACGCTCAAGGCCAAGTTCCCTGAGATCGAGCGCATCTTTGCGCGCACGGGTACGGCGGAAATCGCATCGGACCCCATGCCGCCGAACATCTCTGACGGCTACATCATGCTCAAACCCATGAGCGAATGGCCCGAGCCTCGGAGAACTCGGGAAGAGCTGCTGGCAGCCATTCAGGGCGTGATCGGCAAAATTCCGGGGAACAACTATGAGTTTTCTCAACCCATTCAGCTTCGTTTCAATGAACTAATTTCGGGCGTGCGCAGCGACGTCGCCGTCAAGATTTTCGGCGATGACATGGATGTGCTAAACAAAACGGCTGAGGAGATTTCGGCCATGTTGCAGAAGATCCAAGGGGCCTCCGAGGTCAAAGTCGAGCAGACGACCGGCTTGCCCATGCTCACGGTGAACATTGATCGGCAGAAGGCTGCTCGCTATGGATTGAATGTGGCGGACATCCAGGAAACGGTGGCTACGGCCATCGGCGGAAAAGAAGCCGGCACACTGTTCGAAGGTGATCGACGCTTCGACATCCTGGTGCGGCTACCCGAGTCCCTGCGTAACGACCTAGAGGGTATGAAACGCCTGCCCATTCCACTGCCACGGTCTGCCACTGGCGCAGAAGCCAAGACTAATTTCATACCCTTGGGTGAAGTTGCCAGCTTTGAACTGGCTCCAGGCCCAAATCAAGTGAGCCGCGAAAACGGTAAGCGCCGCATCGTGGTCAGCGCCAACGTAAGGGGCCGGGATGTCGGGTCTTTTGTGGCCGACGCAGAACAAGGGCTGGCCCAGATCAAGATTCCTACGGGGTACTGGACCAGTTGGGGAGGAACGTTCGAGAACCTGCAGTCCGCCACCCAGCGCCTGCAGATCGTCGTACCCGCGTCCTTGCTGCTGGTGTTCGTGCTGCTGTTTGCCATGTTCGGCAATGCCAAGGATGGCCTGCTGGTCTTCACCGGCATTCCGTTCGCGCTGACCGGCGGCATCCTGGCGCTGTGGCTGCGCGACATCCCCATGTCCATCTCGGCAGCCGTGGGTTTTATTGCCCTGTCGGGTGTGGCGGTGCTCAACGGACTGGTGATGATTTCCTACATCCGTAGTCTGCGAGAAGAAGGCGTTCCTTTGGACTCCGCTATTCGCGAAGGTGCGTTGACACGTTTGCGCCCAGTGCTCATGACTGCGCTTGTGGCCTCATTGGGCTTTATTCCCATGGCGATCGCAACGGGCACCGGTGCCGAAGTGCAGCGCCCTCTGGCCACGGTGGTGATCGGCGGGATTCTCTCCTCAACGCTGCTCACCCTGCTGGTGTTGCCCATCCTCTATCGCTTGGCACACAAACCAGACGAGCAAGACGAGGATGTCTCCGCTGAGCCCTCACACCCGAATGCGCCCTCATCGGTGTGACCGCCGCTGGCCCAGGCGTCCCAGACTGGGCCAGCGAATCCTTTCTTCATCTCACAACCAAGGAGTTCTCCATGAAAGTCTCTCATCTTTTCGCCGTCCTCGCAGTGGCCGTTTCGGGGGCCACGTTCGCGGCCGACAAGCATGCCGATGGACACGAAATCAAGCCCATGCACGGCGGCGCCGTCGCAGAAGCCAAAGACATTGACTACGAGCTAGTGACCAAGGCCGACAAGCTGCAGCTGTACATGCGTGATCATGGCAAGCCGCTGGACCCCGCAGGCATGTCCGCAAAGGTGACGCTGCTGTTGGGCGGCGACAAGCAGGAAGCACAGCTCCAGCCAGTCGATGGAAAACTGGAGGCAACGGGTAGCTTCAAGGTTGGTACAGGCACCAAAGCTGTTGTTGCCGTCTCCAAGGCGGGCAAAGCCGTAGCGTCCGTCCGTTTCGTGCTGAAGTAAGTCCAAGTGCCGGTACTCGCAACCATCACCCATCTCCGCTTTGTGGCGATGACCGGGTACTGGCCGCATTCCCCGTTGTGATCGGGGGCATTTCTATAGGGCTTATCCGTGTTTCAGCGTCTTCCCGCAGGGGACTTGTCTGCCAAGCTGACCTGGATATGGCTTGCCTTGCTGCTGTGCGCCTTCGTTTTCTGGAAACTACGGCAGGCTTGGCTCAAGCACCACCGACCTCCGAGTAAGGAGGGGAAGTACACGCGGCGCCTAGCCAAACGGTTCAGGGAGCGGCAGGCATCGCACGTGAAATCCAAGCCCTCGCGAAGCTCGCAACCGCGTGGTCGCCATTGAAGCAGTAGCTGCTAGATCGCAACCTGTGAAGGCGAACCCGAAGCCGCACGCTGCGTCACTCTTTCTCGACATCCCACAGACAAGGAGATGACGAATTTGTAATCCGTCAAACGGCCTGGGCCTCAGACAATCTCACCATGAAAATTCTGCTCATCGAAGACGAGATCAAGCTTTCGGCATACCTGTGCAAGGGTCTAGGAGAAGCGGGCTACAACGTTGATGCCGTTTACAACGGTGTGGATGGTTTGCACATCGCAGTTGAGGGCTCGCACGATGCGGTGATCCTGGACGCCATGCTTCCCGGGATCGATGGATTCAGTGTGTTGGCGGCCTTGCGCAAGATCAAGCAAACACCGGTGTTGATGCTGACGGCCCGGGGAGGTGTGGAAGATCGCGTGCGCGGGCTGCAGACGGGGGCCGACGACTACCTGGTCAAGCCATTCGCGTTCTCCGAACTCGTTGCTCGCATCCAAGTGCTGCTGCGGCGCACGCACGGCGCCAGAGATACCAGTGAGCCAACCCTGCTGGGGATTGCAGACCTCGAACTGGATTTGGTGCGACGCACTGCAACGCGGGCGGGACACAGGATTGATCTCACGGCTAAAGAGTTTCTTCTCCTGACGCTGTTTCTGCGCAGAAAGGGGGAAGTGCTTTCACGCACCGAGATCGCAGAGCAGGTCTGGGACATGAACTTCGATAGCAATACCAACGTGGTGGAAGTCGCCATCCGGCGCTTGCGCGGCAAGATGGACTCCCCCTTTGAGAAAACGCTGTTGCACACCGTCAGGGGAATGGGCTACATCCTGGAAGAACGAAACTGATGAAGACCCTGCGACCACAGTCATTGCGCCTGCGTCTTTCGTGGTTGCTGGCGGCACAAAGCCTTGTCGGCCTGGGCGCCGTTTGTTTGGTGGTCTACCTAGTGACGGCCATGAATTTGTCTGAGCGCCAGTGGGAGACCCTCGTACAAAAGGAGACCATAGTCCGGCACCTGCTGAGCAACGGAGAGCATGCGCAGGAAACGTCCCGAGAACATCCCCTGAGCGACTTCCTGATTGGTCACGAGAATTTTCAGCTGGTTGTGCGCACCCACGATGGACGACTGCTGTTCCCTCTGGTTGAGCCAAGCATAGACGCCGCAAGACTGGCCTCAAGAGTTTTCGAAGTCGCAGCACAAGCCGATGGTGACCAACCATTGAGAGTCACCCTATCAATGGATGTCACCGACGACCTGCAACATCTTCGAAGACTGGCGTTGACCTTGGCCGTGGCGGCCGTTGTAGGAGCCCTCGTTGTTTCATTGGGAGGCCTGTCGATCGTTCACTATGGGCTCGCGCCAGTGCGCAGGCTGGCGACTCAAGTGCAATCCTTGTCCGCAGACAACCTTCACCAACGACTGGACAGCTCAGGGCAGCCCACTGAGCTGGCGCCCCTGGTGGAGCAGTTCAACGGGCTGCTGGGCAGGCTAGACCAAGCCTACATTCAGCTGGAGGGGTTCAACGCGGATGTTGCCCATGAGCTTTGCACTCCGCTGGCGACACTGCTTGCCAGCAACGAACTGGCACTGCGCCGCCCGGAAAGTTTCGATCTGCCTGAGGTCTTATCCTCCAACCTGGAAGAAATCCATCGCCTGACGGGCATCGTCAACGACATGCTGTTCCTGTCCCAGGCAGATCGTGGTGTCGTGGCACGTCGCACCTTCACCCCCAGCTTGGCCGCCGTTGTCGAGCGGGTTGTGGAATACCACGAAGCCGCCCTGTCCGAAGCCGGGTTGGAACTTAGGATCTCAGGAGACGTCGCCGGAAGCTTTGATGTCCCATTGCTCCAGCGGGCGTTGTCGAATCTGATTGGTAACGCGACGCAGCATGCCCAGAAAGATACCTGCGTGAGGGTGGACATCACGGTCATCGCGACCGACCGGGTGCACGTTGCTGTCACAAACACAGGCCAGACCATCCCACCTGATATCTTGGAGCGCATCTTCGACCGGTTTTTCCGCGCTTCAACCTCACGGTCGCATAGCGAGAAAAATCATGGACTGGGCCTTGCAATTATGGCAGCCATTGCACGGATGCACGGAGGTCGTCCCACCGCTATTAGTCGCCACGGTGAGACGACCATCGGACTGGAGCTGACTTGCACCCCTACTGACCAAACGGCTTGAGGTAAGCGCGTAGTTGGCCTGCCTCAAGCTCGGCAACCGATCTGCGGTCTCAGGGGGCCGGTACGTTCGGAACAGGAGCGCCAACCCTGCGAAGGGCCCAGCTTGGATGCGCCTGAGCGCGCTCCAAATCCGCTACTACTTCGTCACGCGTCAATGCAGTGCCTTTGACGGGAACAGGGGCGCCGAAACGGTGGTACTGCCACAGCCCGTCTTTTTTGGACTGTTCCATTTCGGCGTTAACCTGATCGCGCGACTTGCTTGCAGTCGCATGGTCCGGATGCGAGGTATAGCCCATCTCCGTATTGGCCGAATGGATCACTCCGCTAGCCAGTGCCGGACCTGCGATCAGAGCGAGTGCCACAGTTGAGAAAAGAGCGCGAACTGCCATTGGTATCTCCTTGAGTAGTGGATGTGCTTGATGGCTCCACCTACTTCGGCCAGCCGACAAGTCACAGTAGGGAGTTTGCTGACCAGATACCAACATCTCGCGCACGTAAAGATTACAAATTCGTCATGTCAGGGCGATAAATCGCCCTGTGAAGGTTTCTCGTGGTGGCACACACAGGCCTCACCGTGAGCCGCAGCCACCAACTCATTCAGGATGCCGCAGCGCTGATGAGGATGCTCTCCACTACAGGCTGAGCGCAACTGCAGGAGTTGTTTTTCCAAGGCCTTCATGCTCTTGAGTCGGGCCCGCAATTTGCCCAGTTGGCCGTCGATCAGATGGTTGACATCTCCACACGCCTCTTGCGGCGCATCCAACGCGCCCAGCAAGCTCTTGATGTCCGCCAGGGGAATATCCAGCGCTCTGCAGTGCCGCACGAAAGACAAGCGCTCAAGGTGCACAGGTTCGTAGCTGCGATAGCCGTTGGCCAGTCTGGCCGGTTGCGGGAGCAGACCTTCTTTTTCGTAGAAGCGGATCGTTTCCGTATCAACGCCTGTCGCGGCCGCCAGCTCCTTGATCTGCATGACAAACACTTGGTAGTTGTGAGTGTTGACACTGTAGCGACTCCAAGGTTTCCAGTGACTTCCTGGGCGATCAGTCCCGCCTGTCAATGCGCAACGTAACTGGATGGGTATGCGCCTTGCACGGGTGCCTTTGGGTCACGTGGTTCACCGCCTGCCTTTGGGCAACCCCGGTCGTTCCAACGTTAGCGCCTGCGTGCCGATGCTTGTCAGGGCCGACATTGCGCAGGTAATTGCTCAGGTCCAAGACAAAAGGTAGGTCGCTTCTGCTGAGCGAAATGCCTTCAGTTCGATGGAGAGTCAGCGTCGCAAGGCTGTGCCCGGCGTGCAGTCATGGAGCACCTCGATGAGTGCATCGAATCCTTCACTCAGCGACGGCGCCTCCAACGCAGCATAGACATTGCGAAGCGCTTGCTCATCAACGACTTCGTCAACCGGTCGTGCGGCATTGCGTTCGAGGCAGGCAAGAAGAGGTGTTTGCAGCCACACTGCGATTGCCCGTACGCCAAATGGCTTCATCCGCGATAGGATTTCAGCGCATTCGGAGCGCTTGACCAAGATTGCGTCAAAGTACACCGTTCCTTCAGCAAGGGGCCGGTTCTTCACCCATGTGCTCTTTCCCGCGCCCTGTGGCCCGATGAGCAAGTACACAGTCGCAGGGCGAGCGATTTCGACAAGGGTTCGTTCGAGCGCACTGTACGAGCTTGCCCAGGCATGTCGATTGCGCTCAGGAGTGAAAACACGTCCCTGATCCGTCTGCAGGAAATGATCTGGATTAATGTGCATGCCGCTACCTGGGGTCTTGCAATCGCCTCAGCCGTTGGCCATCCTTGCCATGGCATCCGGTGCCGGAAGGATGATAGCGGCCCCTCCAGAGGGTTTTGCGCGAGAAATGCATCAATCGCCTGCACAGATTTTGAGTACGGTGCTTGACTTTAGAGCCACTTCAAGGTTTCCAATCAGGTCTTCAAGGAGAAAGACCATCATGACGTCCTGCTGCGGCGACGAAAAAGAATCCACCTCGAAGGCGGCGTGTAATGCGCCACCCCCCCCTACAGCAAAGGCCGCTGACTGCTGCACTGGCGCTCCGGCGCCTGCGATGGATACCTGCTGCGGCCCAAGCACTGCCCCAGTACCCCCTCCCGATGCGGGGCCTGCGCGTGGTTCGAAGGGCACAATGTTTCGCATCGCCGCCATGGACTGCGCCGCAGAGGAAAGCGAAATCCGACGTGCCCTTGAGCCGGTTGCGGGAGTGCGAGCACTCGGGTTTCAGTTGGGAGCCCGCACGCTGACCATCGACGCGCCCGAAGACGTGATTCCCCAGGCCGTAGAGGCGATTCGCAAAGCTGGATTTGACCCGCAGCCGCTGGCCGCAGCGCCCCCCGGTGATCCGCATGGCCACGAGCCAGAAGCCGAAGGCCTGGGCCGCATGGGATTGGCGCTGGGCTTGGCCATCACTGCTGAGGCCGTGGCGTTCTTCTCGCCCGATACGCTGGTCTTCAAGGGCATCGGCATGGCCATCGCAGCCGCCGCCATCTGGCTAGCGGGCTTCTCGACCTACCGTAAAGGCTTTGCCGCGCTGCTCAAGGGGCGACTGAACATCAATGCGTTGATGACCGTGGCGGTGACGGGCGCCTTCCTCATCGGTCAGTGGCCCGAGGCGGCCATGGTCATGGCCTTGTACGCAATTGCTGAACTCATTGAAGCGCGTGCAGTGGACCGCGCACGAAACGCCATCAAAAGCCTTCTGGATCTCACGCCCGACACGGCGGACGTGCGCCAGGTGGACGGGAGCTGGGCCAGTGTCGCGGCGATAGAGGTTCCCCTCAACGCCATCGTTCGCATCAAGCCCGGGGAGCGCATTCCGCTCGATGGCACGGTGGCAAGCGGAACCAGCGCGGTGAACCAGGCGCCCGTCACAGGTGAAAGCATTCCCGTGGACAAGGGGCCGGGGGACCCGGTGTTTGCTGGCACAATCAATGAAACCGGCACCCTGGAGGTGACGGTGACGGCAGAGGCCAGCAACACCACGCTGGCGCGGATCATCCACTCCGTGGAACAGGCACAGGGCTCCCGCGCCCCCACGCAGCAGTTCGTAGACCGGTTCGCAGCGATCTATACCCCTGCGGTTTTTGCCATGGCTGTGCTGGTGGCGGTACTAGCCCCGTTGTTCATGGGCCTCACCTGGATGGACGCGGTCTACAAGGCGCTGGTGTTGTTGGTCATCGCATGCCCCTGCGCGCTGGTGATCGCAACACCCGTCACGGTGGTCAGTGGCCTGGCGTCTGCGGCTCGGCGCGGCATTCTGGTCAAAGGCGGCGTGTACCTGGAAGATGCGCACAAGCTCAAGGCCATCGCACTCGACAAGACCGGAACCATCACCGAGGGCCGGCCCCAACTGGTGGCCCGACAGGTGCTGTCCACATCATTCCCGGAGGACCAAATACTGGGCTGGGCGGCGGATCTGGCGGGACACTCTGACCACCCTGTGTCCAAAGCCATTGCGCAAGGGCTGGAGGCAGGCCGCGGTAGCGTGACGGACTTCAAGGCGCTCGCGGGCCGAGGGGTCGAGGCGCAATTGGAGGGCCAACGCCTGATTCTGGGCAACCACCGGCTCATCGAAGAGCGGGGACTCTGCACACCAGTCATCGAGGCCCAGTTGAAGGCTCAGGAAGCGCAGGGCCGCACCGTCACGCTGCTGGCCGACACCCGCGAAGTGCTTGCCATCTTTGCGGTCGCCGACACCATCAAGGACAGCTCCCGCGAAGCCATCGCCCAGATGCACGCGCTGGGTGTCGTCTCGGTCATGCTGACGGGGGACAACACCTCTACGGCCGAGACCATCGCGAGCCAGGCGGGCATCGACAAAGCCCGGGGGAATCTGCTGCCAGAGGACAAACTGGCTGCCATCGAGCAGATGCAGGCGCAGTACGGCCCTACCGCGATGACCGGCGACGGCATCAACGATGCCCCCGCACTGGCCCGCGCCAACATCGGCATCGCGATGGGCGCTGCGGGGACTGACACCGCCATGGAGGCCGCCGACATCGTCATCATGAACGACGATTTGCGCCGCATCCCGGAGGTGATACGGCTCTCGCGGCGTACCCGGGGCATCCTTCTTCAGAACATCGCCCTGGCGCTGGGCATCAAGGCCGTGTTCCTGGTCCTCGCGGTCCTCGGGAATGCGTCCATGTGGATGGCGGTGTTTGCCGACATGGGGGCCAGTTTGCTGGTGGTGGGGAATGGCTTGAGACTACTGCGCGGTGCACGCACTGATGCAGGCCACCCATCGGATTCCGTCGGTTAGCGAAGATGGACGACACGGTTGAGGCGGTTGAAAGCAAAGGCGTTTTGTCAGGGCGCCGACCATCCCAACCTATGCGCCCCTGAGGTCTGGTCATGGCGCGCATCATCTTCCGTGTGCACATAGATGCTGGTGGTGGAAATATTTGCGTGCCCCAGGTTGTCGCGCACAGCCTTGAGATCCATGTTGTCGCTCTGGTGGGTGCCCGCCGTATGTCTCATCCAGTGGGCGGACGCCTTCTCCACATGAGAGGCGGCGGCCTCATGGTCAGGCCCCATGGCGCGCAGGCGGGCTGCGGTTTCACGGAAGATGGTCTTGACCAACTCGTGCACTGCACTGCGTCCCATAGATTTAGACCCACCAATCAACGGCAGGAGCAGTGGGGCGGAATCGCCCTCGCGAGGTAGAGGTCCCAGGTCATTCGACTTTCGGTAGCGCATCAGCTCTGAGACCAACTCGTCAGTCGCAGGAATCACTCGGGTTTTTTCTCCCTTGCCACGAATCTCCAGCCACCAGCGTTCCCGTCCGTCAGCGCCCCGGCGCCAGTAAAAATCACCCATCGAGTTGTTACAGACCTCGGAAATCCGTAGGCCGCCGATGTAGAGAAGCGAAAAGAGCCATCGGTATCGAGCCGCTTGGAGAGCAAGCCGGGGCGTGGCGGCGGGAAGGGACTCAATCGTTGAGCGCACTTGCGCCCAGCGCTCGTGGGGCAGGAACCTGCTGGTCTTGGCGGGTCGCGCCACAGATTTGCGGCGGCGCAGAGCTAAGGGGTTGCCAGCCAGATACCCGGCTTGAACCAGCCAGTTGAAGAGGCTGTTGAGGATCGACAGTGCCTGACGTTGGCTCTGCTGGTCCAGCGGCTTGGCGAACGGACGCCAATGGGGCGAGGACCTCGGAGCCTTCTGTGCGACCTGCATGACCCATCGACTGGCCGGTTGGGGATCTTCCAAAAAGGACTCGTAAGACAGAAAGTCCTCGTGGGTCAAATCGGACAGGGCCTTGCCATGCTGGTGCACACACCAAAGCAGCAGTCTCTCCGCTTCCTTGCGATAGCTGGACAGCGTGGCCTGCGAATCTTTGTAGCGCGCCAGCCAGGCCAAAACCGCAGAGCGATCGTCATTGGCCGCGACCTGGGGCAAGCCCTGGGCCCGATTGCGTCCCCGCTCTCCGGACAGGTGAAGGGGTAGCACCAAGCCTTCCAAAGGCTCAAGATGCGCCAAAACGGCTGGTGCGACGATCAAACTACTCATGAGCCAAATTCTATGGACATTAGAGTAATTATGTCCAGAGATTGAAAATTAACTCAATTATTTATACGTTATACGTTGTATTATTTAAGAATGAGAGAAGAATCCGAAATCCAAGCCGAAGTTGAAGCCCTGCGGGAGCGTTTCAGCGATACGAAAGCGCTGTACCGTGAGGTGTGCGCGTTGCTGTTTTTCCGGTACGGCATCACGCCCACCGCGAGCAAGCTGTATCAGCACGTGCGAAAAGGCTCCATGAGCGCCCCAGCCGAAGCGCTGGCCAAGTTCTGGGAAGATCTGCGCGGCAAGGCTCGGGTAGAGATCGATCACCCCGATCTACCGGAGGCGCTTAAAGAGGCCGCAGGCCAGGCGGTCAGCGTGCTGTGGACTCAGGCAACGGAGTTGGCACGCGAGGAACTGGCTGTTCTACGCGTGGAAGCCCGGACCGAAGCCCAGAGTGCTCATACAGAGCTGCAGGAGGCTCAGCAGCGAAGCACTGGCCTGGAGGCCCAAATACAGACCGCACAGAGCAAAGCCGCTGAACTGGAGATCCGAGTTCAGGGCCTTGCTGCTGAGCTTGAACAAGAGCGGCGTGCGCACGCCGCATGCACTGCGCGGGGTGAGGCGCTGTCCCGGCAGGTGGATGAACTGAAGCTGGAGCAGTCCAAAAGCCGACAGCATTTCAGCGCCGAACTTGACAAGGGGCGTGCGGCCATCGATGAGGCGGCCGCCCGTGCGGCCGAGGCCGAGCGCCGCGCGCTTCGTGAAATTGATCGGGAGCGCACTGCTCGAACGCAGGTAGACAAGCAACTGGAGCAACTGCGGGGCAAGCTCGCAGAAGTGGAGCGCGATCACCATACCAAGGTCCTGGAGGCCAATGCAGTCCAGACACGATTGGCCGCAGACCTAGAGAGCGCACGGGCTTCGCTGGCCGAGAGCGCCCGCGTGAACCAATTGCAAAGCTTTGAGTTACAGCAGGCACTGCAGGCAGTGGCGCAGCACAAAGCGGAGGCTGACACCTTGCGTGCATTGGTGGCGCAGTTTCAACCGCCCCCTAGGTCTGCTCGCAAGAAAAAACCGATGGACGGCCATTGATCGCTTGCACGTCGGCCGGCAGTCGGCGAAAAAGCTCCACACAGTATCTGCATACAACCTAGCGACGATCCAATGGCACGCGACGACTTCACGAAACCGATCAAGAATCAGGCGTACCAGCGAGTGGCTGGCCAGTGCTCCCAACCCGATTGCCGCGCCACCACCTCTGCGCCTGTGGGTGAAGTTGGTTTCTCCAACGTGGGCGTTGGGGCACATATTCATGCGGCATCGCCTGGGGGACCACGATACCTCGCGACCATGACGGCAGAAGAACGGCGCGGCTTCGGCAACATCATCTGGCTATGCCAGACCTGCTCAACAATCATCGACCGTGACCCCGACTCGTACTCTGCAGAAGCGCTCAAAGCATGGAAATCACTAGCCGAGGCAAGAGCTCTAATGGAACAAGGCAAGCGGCTTCCCGATCAAAAGGACATCTATCGGATGGCCGCCATGGCCATGGGCACTCGAACGCCTGGGTTCTATCCAGAAGCCATAGGCAATGTGCACAAAGCCTTGGTCGATCAATTGGAAGCGGTGGATCCGAGGTTCACTGTTTCAACGACGTACTCGGGTGGCAACACAACGATTACCGTGGGCGCGAAAGAGACCGTGTCTTTTTCCATCAAGATTGGACAAGAATCGGCTGATCTCTGGCGCAGGGGCCTTCAGGCGTCCATTGACGAGGGCCGTGAAGCGACGCTGCCACTCGATGGGGTCGTGTTTGAAGGATCAAAACTCTTCGATGTGCTGCACAAAGATGCCGACCTGGCATCGATAACGATCATGCCGATGGCACGCCCAGCCCTGTTGAAGATACTTGCGCCCCAGATCGAACCGGCAATTTTTGAAACCATTAGTGGTCAACTAACAGCCGGACGCAAGCAAATCCGATTTGCAGGCGCTGGATGTGGCGGTCTTCTGGAAGTTGAATTAGCTTTCACCCCAACGAATGGCAATGATGTTCACTCGGTATCGACTCTGACTACCAACTTAAAAGCGTGGCAAGGAAAAGAGGCTGCCAACCCTCCCTACTTGGACGTCTTTATCAACCTGCTTGAAGCAATTCTTGATCCATCTGCGTCTGTTTCGTTCGTCTTGGAAGTCGATGGAAATCAAGCTGCAGCGGGAAAGTTTCACATACCCAAGCATATAGAGGCGATGAACGAAACCCTCGCGTTTGCTCACTACGCAAGACGAGCCAGAAATGTGCTTAGATACCTCAGGAAAAGTGCGCCAATCGATATTTTCGAGAGCATTTCCACTGCCGATCATCGGGCCCTGGCGCGAGTCAGCGATATCGTTGAGGGCAAGCTCTCCCACCAGCGCTCTCAGATCACCGGTTCACCGACGATGACTGTCGCGTGTACTGACGGGGGTAAGTCACTGATGGAGGTCGTGCGCAAGGGAGAGTTTTCAGTTCTGCAGCAGAAAGAACCCGCATCCATGGTCACCATCTATGGGAAGCAATACGAAGTCCCTCCAACCACAAGCTATTACTCGCCTGTGAAACTGCATATCCTGAGCAAGAAGAAAAAGAAGGAGAGCATTGACTTTCGTCTGCGAATCGAAATGGCGGACAACTTCACAAGCCAAACTTTCTTCGAAGAACAGCAGTGATACGCCAGAAGCCTAGGCAGTAGGGCCCCTGGTAAGGCGATTGGTGGCGCGCCATTTAAATCAGCGAGACGGGATAGAAAGCGGTTCATTAATAGCCAAAAGGCTTATGAGTCTAAACTGGCCGTATCCCGGTTTGCCCTCTAAAAACCAGTGAACTTTCACGGGAATGCAATTCTGCGCCAAGTTTGTACACCGCTGGCAATTGAGCTGCTGACAGGGACACTGCCGGTCGAATTGACCCAAGCAATGAACTGATCGACGCTATGAGTGGGATTCATACTCTTGTAGACGGCTGCAAACCCAGAGATTTGAGCTGCAGCGAGAGATGTGCCCCAGCCTGCAAGCAAATCGGTATCTGAAACGCGTCCGGCTCCATTGACACCAATAGGGCACCTCTAAAAACCCACGATTTCCGCGCCGATGATGCGCGCAACCGAGCTCGCGTTTAGCAATGCCTATTTTTTAGGCAAATCCGGCGTGTTTTGGGCG
>Ga0209369_1000853_pt1 | contig 22461 bp, 29 predicted proteins | sample EBPBio142010_DNA_FD_185865 | JGI IMG/M metagenome (GOLD analysis project Ga0209369, IMG submission 185865) | Wastewater treatment Type I Accumulibacter community from EBPR Bioreactor in Madison, WI, USA - Reactor 1_10/4/2010_ DNA (SPAdes)... | ecosystem: Engineered > Bioreactor > EBPR >... | reverse complement strand
GCGGCTTCGTTCTGCACCCGCACCGTCCACACGCGCTCGCCCGACTCGTACGGGGCCGAGCAGGCGATGAGTTCGCGCTGCGTGGTGCCGTCGAGGAGCACGTCGTCGCCGAAGAGCACACGGGCGCGGAGCCGACCGGCGGGCAACTCGTGCGGCAGCGCCGCCCCAGCGAGCGCGTCGGCAATGATCTCGATCTGTACCTGCTCTTGTTCCTTGACGCCGTCCCGCTCGGCCACGCCGCGCACGATCTCGCCCTCAAGGAGCATAGCGTCCTCGACGGTTGCGACCACGGTGGCCGATAGGGCGATGAGCAGGGTGACGTTTTGCATCAGAGGCGGCGGCGGGGATCGACGCGGCGGTCTTCGCGCTCGGCAGCGTAGCGCTGGCGGCGGGCATCGACGTCGCCCACGACGTAGGTGGTGGGGCGGTTGGCCAGCGCCTGCACGTCGCGGCGCAGCGCGGCCAACTCGCGGGCCTGCTGGGCACCAGCCGCCACGAGCCGCGTGTCGTCGTAGACGGGCTTGAAGGCGTTCTCACTCGACGTGGACGTGTTCAAGTAACCCGCGACACGACCGCCAGCCAGATACCCGGTGCCGTCGAGGATGGCACGCAGCGACACGCCTTGGTCGAGCATCCGAAGCAGCTCATCGAAAGGGCGAGGGTCGCCGCCGACCGCCCGTGCCGGGATGACGTACTCGCCCCGGTGCACCCAGCCCGCCACATCGTGCGGGTCGCCGCTGCCTGTGTAGCGTCCGTCCTTGAACTTGGGGAACGACGCCATCTTGGCCGCGCCTACCGCCGCCGTGATGCCGCTCAGTACTGCCGCCGTGCCGGTGAGCGCCGACGCGCCGAACGTGGCCATCGAGACCGTCGAGGCCGCGACTGTGGCCTTGGCGATGATCGCGTCCATGGCGCGGTTCACCAACACCGACGACAGCTTGGCCGACAACGCGCCGACGGCGTACTGCGCCGCCACCTTGATCGCCTCGTTGATGAGGATCTGCCCCACGGCCTTGGCGGAGCGCTCCAAGAACCCCGCCCGGTCGGACTCGACCTCCTTTTCGTAGTTGGCTCGGTCTTCGGCCAGTTTGCGGACGCGCAGATCGTACTCCTTCTGGGTGATCTCGCGGCGGCGGAGGCTCTTCTTCAGCGCGTCCTCCTGCTGCTCGAACGCCAACTGCTGGAGATCCACGTCCGTCTGGGTGAACCGGCGCTGGCGGCGCATCTCGGCGTAGAGCGTCCGTGTCACGTCCTCGGCAATGCGAACGATGCTGCTGGCCCACTGCTGCGCCACGCGGTCGGCGTTGCGCTGGGCGTCTTGCATCACGTCCATCGCGGCGCGGCGCATTCGGTCGTAGTTCTCCGTGGCCTGCTCGGTGCGTTCCCGCTGCTCGCGGTTGGTGGCACGGGTAAGGGCGTTCTCCAACTCCATCTTCTCCAGCACCGCCTCGCGGTACCGTTCCGAGTCGCGCTCCATCCCGAGCATCGACATGGACAGCGTGAGCAGCCGGAACCGCAGAATCTGCGTCTCGGCCACGCCGTTTACCTCCATGCGGTCGAAGGCCAAGTCGCGCTCGCGCCGCGCAAACGCCTCCGCGTCCTCGCGGCGCTTGGCGGCAAACCGGGCCTGTGCCGCGAACACGTCCGCCGCTTCTTCTGCGTCGAGGGCCGACACGTCCACGCCCTGCCCGGCCTCGCGGCGCATCACATCGTAGCGGCGCTGAATGGACGCGATTTCGCGCATCTCCTCGTCCTCGATGCGGGCGATCCGCGCCTCCTCGATGGCGTCGTCGATGCGCTGCTGGCGCTCGGCAATGGCCTCGGCAGCATCCTCCGCCTTCTGCTGGGCGCGGAGCGCGGCCCGGTCGGCAGCAGCCTGCGCACGCCCCTGCCGACGCGCCTCAGCAGCAGCGGCGCGTTCGCCCGCGTTCAGGCTCGGATCGCGGGCCTCGATCTCGGCGGTGACGGCATCGTAGCGAGCCTGTGCTGCTGCTGCGGCGGCGGCATCGGCTGCCGTGTACGTCGCCTTGTCGCGGTAGTACTCTGCCTCCGCCTCGGCCAGAGCTTGTTGACCTTCCAGCGTCTCCCCCACCAAGTTGGTGGCGATCCGTCGCTGGGTGTTGTTCTCGCGCTGAAGACCAATCAGCCGCGTCTCCTCGGCTTGGAGGTTTTTGTAGGCGGTCGTTGGCACTTTATGTGTGGTGACGCCGCCGCCCTGATTGCCAGCACCGCCAATGGAGACGGTATCAAACGCCTTGCCTTGGTTGCGCAGGTCTTCCATCGACAGCCTCACCGTGCGCAGCTGCGATTCGAGGTCTTGCGCGTCCAGTCGCAGCTCAAACGCCCGCTGGCCAAGCTGCGCCCCGCGCAGGCGCATCAGCTCCTCGCGGGCCTTCTTCGCCTTGTCGGCTTGGCGGTCGAGGGCGTCCTCGGCCTCCTTGCTCTTGGTCGAGAACAGCACCGCCGCCGTGGCCACGAGCGAGAACACCAGTATCAGCGGCCCCAGCGACGCTTGCAGCACCTTCGCGCCGGTACCCGCTGCTGTGGCCCCGGCTCCCGCCGCCGTCAGTCCCACGCCCGCCGCCGCGCCGCTCGTCGCCGTCGCCTGGAGCGAGGCCGCGTTCGTGCGGTTGGCCACCGCCGCCGCCACCGTCTGCTCGATGAGCATCGGCAACTGGTTCGAGATGGCGATGAGGCCCTGCCGCCAGCCGTACTGAAACTGCTGGGCGTCGTTGAGCACCTGCGACCAGGTGAAGTACGCCTGCTGGCTACGACCGAGGGCGGCGGTGTTCGTGCGTTGCGCACCTGCTGCCGTCTCGATCTGCGTCTGGTACGCCTTGACGCGCTGCTCCAGCGCTCCGTACGCATTGCGCTCGGCGTCGAGTACGGTCGTCTGAAACGCCGACGCGGCCTTCCGCTTCACCTGCTCCAACTCCGCCAGCGACACCTTCAGGTCTTTGGTGTCCTTCGACAGTTCCACAATCGTCCCGTCCGCCCGCTGGAGCGTGGCGATGGCGTCTTTTCCATCGACGCGGAGCGTTACGACGAGGTCGTTCTGGGCCATCGGGGCGGTGAAGGGTCTATCTGCGTTGGAGGGCGTCGGCGCGGTCTTGGTCGTCCTTGGCCACGTGGAGCGACCATGTGAGGGCTTCGGAGAACGACATGGCGCGGACCTCGCGGGCGGTGGCGATCTGCTTCCTCGCCAGCCGCACGCACAGGCCGCGCCAGTCGAAGTCGAGGAGGTCGGTTACGCCTGCACCGTCGGACCGGAGACCGAGACGTGCCCCAAGCTCAGCAGCGTCCCGAAATCCTCGGTGCAGGCACTCGCGAAAAGTGGCAGCGCGTCGAGGAAGTCGCGTCGGCGCACGGCCCCGGCCTCGGCCTCGGGCACGCCCATCACCACGGCCACCATCTCGCGGTAGAGCCCCTTCGTCCCGGCCTCGCGCAGCACGTGCGCCAGGTCGATGCGCACCACCACGTCGGGCAGCGGCTCGGGCCCGGCCTGCTCGGCAGCAGTGACGGGCACGGGCGGGCCACTGACGGCGGCCTGCTGCTGTTCGAGGATGTCGGCGAAGCCGATGCGGACCAGGAGGCCGAACCAGCGTTCGACGCGCTCGACGGTGATGTCGTCGGTGTTGAACGTCTGCATGGCTTAGGCGGCGCGGGTGTCCTTGTAGGGCGTCATCTTGGCAGGCCAGTTGTCTTGGTCGTCCAACTGGGCGGTGTGGTAGAAGCCGGGACCCTCGTCGTTGCGTTTGACGCTGCGCAGCGTGAACGAGCGCTGGCGCTTCGCGCCGTCGGCGGTGTTCTGCTTCCAGCTCTCCTTGTCGACGCGCACGTGGGGCATGCACCAGACCTGGTGCAGCGCATTGCCCGTGTCGTTGTGGCCCGCAGGCAGCGGATAGCGGCCCGGCACGTAGTGCGTCTCCAGCCAGTCGAGCAGGCGGAGCGTGTAATCGTCGGTCTGGCGGGCGGCGTTGCCGATCACGATGTCGTCGCGCTTGACGAGCGTTTTGATCTCGTTGCCCGCCTCGTCGCGCTCGGTCTCCACGTCCACGTCCTTGCCCATGTCGCCGCCCATCAGGATGGAGAGCGTGTACCAGCCGGTGGTCCAGCCGCCTGCCGGGGCAGTGAGATCGTCCCATATCTCGCCACACTGGGCGGCGAGCAGGAAGACGGCGAGTTTGCTGCTGCCGCCCTCGAAGGTTTGGGCAGCGTTGTTACGGTCAATCAGTCCCATCGGAGGAAGGGGTAGAAGCGTTGCGTTGGAAGAGCTTGCGGTCGGCCTTGGGCACGAGTTGGTAGTGCGCCTTCGGGACGACCTCGCCCGCGTGGTAGGTGATGCGCCCGAGGATGGGCACGGGGATCGTGTAGCGCCCCGTTCGGAGCGTGTAGGTGGGTTCCATTGGTCTATGAGATGCGATGGTCGAACCAGCCGAACACAAACGTCTCGTCTTTCGCCCGGCGCTCGGCAAGGCTGATGTAGTACTGCCCTTGGAGCGAGTCGAGCATCTTGACGAGCACCGAGATGCCGCGAGTGCCACGCCGAGAGCGAAGGGCCTTAAGCGACCGCAGCGTCGCCGGGCCGATCTTGCCGTCGACGGCGATGTCGGCCCAGTGCGTGCCCTGCGCGTTCAGGACGTTGAGGCTGCGCTGGAGCCACTTCGAGGCCGTGCCCACCCCGCAGTTCACCGCGCTGTCGAAGACTTCGTGCGCGAGGGCCTCGGAGTAGTTGGCGAGCGTGTCCCCTTTCACCGGCTCCCAGTAGCTCACGCGGTAGATCTCGCGGGCCATCTCGATGGGAAGGCTCCTCATCAGGCCCCGGTAGCCGTGGGCACGCGCCACCGCCTCGGTGATGCCGTAGCGAGTTGCCCCGCCCGAATCGCGAGCGTCGTTCACGTACCCGCCCTCGATGCCAAGGATGCGGTTGAGGATCGAGACGAAGATCGGGTTCATCGGGTCGTGGTCGGATTGCTGGGTTGATGCCAATCGCCGCGCTCGACTTCGCGCAGCCGGGCGGCATTGTCCATCACCTTGGCCTCCAGCGCCTGCATCCGCGTATCGAGGCGCGGATAGTCCACCGTCAGCTGGTCGAGCTTCGCACCCATCGCTTGCATCTCCGAGCGGATGTCGCCCAGCGTGTTGGTGATATTCCACGCCAGCACGGCCATCAGCACCGCCAGCACGAAGCGCAAGACGGGGCCGGTCAGCCAGCCGGGCAGGTCACGGGGTTCGGGCACAGACGTACGAAGTTCAGGGAGCAAGGAGTGCCTTAGCGGCATCGACAAGGGCGGCGGTCTCCTTCTTGGACAAGCCCGTCACGCTGGCCACCGTCGCAATCGCCACGTCATCCACCAGCGAGGCCAGCGCCTCAAGGGAGCCGACACCCGCCTCAGCGAGCTTGGCGGCGCGGGCAGGCCCGATGCCCTTGAGGTCGTTGAGTCCTGGGGTCGTGGGCGGCGTGGCGTTGGGGTCGTAGCGTTTGTGGACGCTGGGGTCGAAGTCGCGCTCGTTGATGAGCACGAAGCCCGCCTTGTCGTTGTCGGACACGATGGCGACTGTGGGAAGCGGTTCGTTCATGATGGCGTGGGAGTGGGAGTCGGACTGGCACCCCTACGCGGCCCCGCCCTACACGGGGCCGCGTGGGGCGACGGTTAGGCCGGGCGGCGCGTCTTGACCGCGAGGTTCGGGTCGAGTACCGTGTAGCCAAACAGGATGTCGAGGGCGACGACCACCTGCGAGTTGTCCGGGTCGTACCACCGGCGGGCGCGGAGGGTGATCTGCGACTGCTCGTCGGTCACGGTCTCCACCTCGATGCCCTGGTTGCGTGCCATCTGGCTGCCGAGCTGCCCCTCGATGGGAGCCGTGGCGAGGGCGGCGAAGTGGCGGTGGAACGTGAGACCCGCCACGTAGAGGTCGGCCTCGTTCGCGGTGCCGTTCTCGAACGTCACGACCGCGTTGTCGGCGTAGTCCTGCACGAGCGCCGGGCTGATCGTCAGCGTGGCCGCGCCGCCGCCCGAAAGCACCGCGTCGGCGGTGACAGCGTAGCGCTGGGTGTTGCCCGCGATCACGAAGGCGTCGCCCGCTTTGATCGTCTGCGCCGCCGTGAGGCCGTCCACGTCCAGCGTGGTGCTGCCCTTGCTCTTCGCACCGTTCACCGCGCCGACCACATCCGCACCCGAGGACACCACGGTGCCCGACGTGTGGGTCGGCACGTTGCCGTCGGCGAAGAACTCGACGCCGAAGCGCCGGGCGAGGGAGCCGTCCACGAGCGGGGCAGCACCCGCTGCGCCCGCGCCGTCGTTGCGGGACATGAAGTCCGCGCCGAGCAGCGCCGCTTCCGCCGACGCGCCGAGCGACATGAACACGTCGCCGTCCATGATGGGCGCACCGTTCTCGCGCAGCACCCGGCGGGCGTTCAGGACCGAGCCGAGCACCGTGGCCGAGGACGTGGTGTCGAACGTGGCGTGCCACGGCACCTTCGCGTAGAGACCCGCGAGCGTCGCGTCGATGTGGTTGGCGAGCGCGTACGCCGCCGGGCGGATGTGGTCGGTGAGGATGCGGTCTTCGCTCGCGTTCAGGTCCTTGTCGGACAGGGCGAACTTGACCTCCTTCCACTGGTCGAGGGTAATCGACACCTGCCCGGCCTCCACGTCCTGCGCGTTCGAGGGCGCATCCTGGGCGGTGAACGTACCGGGCTTCGGGATGGTGATCGTGGAGCCGCGCTTCTGCGCGTCGGGGCTGTAGCCCCGGTGGATGCGGCTGCCGTAGCCGAGCGCCTTCATCAGCACGATGAGCGCTTCGTTTGCGAACCACGTGAGGTCGTAGCCGCCGAGATTCTTGGCCATGGGTCGAAGTAGAAAAAGCGGGTGGGTGGTCGGCGCGGCGCTCGCCGCACCGGGTGGGTTAGTCGACGATTTCGAGCTTGACGCCCTGCGCCTCGGCCTTGGCCTTGGCGTCGCGGTAGGTGGAGGCGTTGCGAGCCTCGGCGCGGGTGATCGTGACCGGCGCACCGGTCGCGGAGCCGTTCACGCCCGCAGCCGGGCGCACCGCGCCCTTGGGGATGCGGGCCAGCCGGGCGGCGGCACGCGGCGCGTCGGCGGTGAAGTCGGCCAGCCAGTCCGCCTTGTCGGCGGCAGCGATCTGGAAGTCGGCGACGGCGGCGTCCACCGTGGCCTCGTGGCCCTTGGCCTCCAGCGCGGCGAGGCGGGCCTTCAGGCCCTCGTTCTCCTGCTGGAGCGCGGCCAGCGGCGCGGCGTCGGCAACCGGAGCGGCAGGCGTCGGCGCATCGGGCGCGGGCGGGTCAGCGGAGGGGTCGTCGTCCTCCTGGACGAGCTTGTCGACAGCGTCGGCGACGGCGTCGTCGGGCGTGGTGTCGTCCATGCCAAGGGCGGCACGGATGCGGGCGAGAACGGTGGGCTTGCTCACGGGTGTTGAAGTGGGCTTGGGCGTGGTGAGGCCCAGCGCAAAGACGGCGGGCCGGGACTGAAGGGCGTAGGCGGTTTTGGGGCCGCCCAAAGGCTGGGTGCTGCGGAGCGCGGCGAGCGCGGTGGGCGTCCACGCGGCGGCGGGAGCGCCGGGGAGCAGCGGCAGCAGGCTGTTCTCGACGCCATCGACGAGGCCCCACGCCTGCGCCTCGTCGGCGGTGTACCACGTCTCGGTGGCCATCGCCTTGAGGGCCTCGTCGCGGGTCTTACCCGAGCGGAGGGCGTAGATGTCGGCCATCTGGTTCGCCAGCTGGTCGAGCATGTCGGCGGCGCTGCGCAGCTCGTCGGACTGCCCGGCCCAGCCGTCGTACCACGGGTTGTGGATCATCATCAGCCCCGCCGGGCCGATGAGGCGGGCGTCTCCGGCCTGCGCGATGATCGAGGCGATGGAGAAGGCGTTGTCCACCCGCGTCGTCACGCGCCCCCGGTGGCGTCGCAGCGCGTTGTAGATGGCGAAGCCCTCGTACACGTCGCCGCCCCGGCTGTTGATGAACACCTCCACCGCCGCGTCCGGCGTACGGCGCAGCTGCTCGACCACGCTCGACGCGCTCGTCGAGTCGCTCCACTCACAGACGTAGTCGTACAGGTAAAGCTCGAAGCGTTCCATCAGAGCGTGAGACGAGGCGTGATCGTGATCTTGGCGATCCAGAGGAGCGAGCCGGAGAGCGTGCGCGTGAAGCGGAGCGATCCCGGCGTGGGGTAGCGAGCACCGCCGCCAGCCAGATCGACGCGGGGCGTGGAAGTGCGGAGGTGGCGGCGTGCCCACGTGGCCAGGGCGAGGCCCTCGGCGTAGTTGGCCCCAGACAGGGCCGCGTTGTGGGCGACGAGAATCAGGTCGAGGGTGGGCGCGAACTCGACAACCTCAGAGGCTTCGTCGAAGCGCTCGTCGGCGGCAGCGCCGAGGTCCACCAGGACGATGGGGGCGATGTGGACCAGAGCGTCCGGCTGCGCCAGCTCCCCGGCGTACGGCTGCACCGCAAGGGGGGCCTTCTCGCCGCCCATCACATCGGCGAGGTGTGCACGCAGGAACGTGACGTAGGCGTCTTGCAGAGCGGTGTACATGGCGCAGCGCGGACGCGGGCGATCAGGAGGCGCTCGTGGCCGTCCGCCCGTACCGGCGCGGGTTGGCCCGAAACAGCTCCTCCGGATCAAGCGGCGGCGACTCTCCGGCCTCCACGTTGGTCGCCAGCACGATCACGCCGCTCGCGATGTCGCGGAGCTTGCGGTCGAGACGTGCGAGATCTTCGCGTTCCGGCTGCGACAACCCGCCGGGGCGCTTCTGGCACAGCATCAGGTACGCGCCCTCGACGTTGATCGGGCGCAGCACCGGCTCGGTCTGCCCGAAGTCGTGGGCCGGGTAGCGGCCTCGGATGTAGCCGTACATCTGCCCGCCGTAGTTCTCGACCGCCTCGGCGACGAGCGTGTCGGTGACGACCGCGCCCGTCCCGTCGCCGGTGAGCTGCGCGAGCGTGCGGGTGGCGTAGGCGTCCGTCACGTCTTGGACGGTGCAGTAGGGCGGCGACGTGGAGGGCATGGCGGCAACCGGTTGGACGGTGATGACGCTGGCCAGCGCGAGGGCCAGCAGGGACAGGAAGCGACGCATGGGCGGAAAGGGGTTTGCTCAGGCCCTACTCGTGCAGGGCGAAACGAGATTACCTCGTGACCCTGATGATCCAATAGACATATGCGTATATGTCCTCTTGATTTGCGGGGGTTGTGCAGACCTTCTGTGTGCCGCTCTACCACACTTTGATGGGCTCCCAGCACACCCCCGAAACCAAGGCGTCCGCCGAGATGCTTTACGTCATCGAGCGTAAGGCCCGCGAGGCCGTGTGCGAACTGCTCGGCATCAGCCGCACGACGTTCGACCGCTGGAAGAAGGCCGGGGCGTGGGACGAGAAGCGCGGCCTCGAAGTCCTCTCCATCCCCTACCTCGTGCGGGCGCTGCGCCTCGACATGCAGCGCACGACCGACGCGGCGGCGAAGGACGGGCGGCCGCTCACGGCGGGCGAGCGCGACGGGCTGTACAAGAACCACCTCATGATCGAGAAGCTGGACAAGGGAGCGCTCTTCGCCTCCCACGGCATCCAGATCATGGACCTGTTCGCGGCCTACCTCGCCCAGCACGCGCCGGAGCTGCGCCAGGCCGCCATCCCCCACATCGTGGGCTTCACCGAGAAGCTCACCCGTGACCACGTGAAGTGATGGCTGTCGGCACGACCAGGATGAAGACGGCGCTCACCACCGACGAGCGCAAGATCCAGCAGCAGCTGGACGAACTCCGCGACCGGCTCTCGCGGGAGGTCAGCCCGTTCGGCGAGCACTCCGACGCGGCCATCCGTGCTCGCCACGAGGCGTGCGAGTGGAGCATCGAGGCGTTCGCCCAGACGTACGCCCCGCACTACGCCACGCACCAGAGCGCCGCCTTCCACGCCGACCTGGACGTGCTCACGCTCTCGCGCACTAAGCACCTGCACATCATCGCCGGGCCACGCGAGCACGCGAAGTCCGTGCGGATCGGGCGCGTGGGCCTGCTCCACCAGATCCTCTTTGGCTGGCGGCGCTACCCGCTCGTCATCTCGCAGCTGCTGCGCCTGAGCCAAGCCCACCTGGAGTTCTTGGAGGTGGACCTGACCGGCAACAGCCGCATCGCCGCCGACTTCGAGGTCGAGATCGTCGTGCGCGACCTGGCCGACGGGCGGATGCGCGTGCGCGTCACGCCCCGCGCCACCGGCGTCGCCCACGAGATCCAAGTCGAGGCAGCATCGTACGGCACGCCCGTGCGCGGCAAGATCTACCTCGCCCAGCGCCCCGACTTCGTCTTCATCGACGACTTCGAGGACTCGAAGAGCGTCCGCAACGAACCGGCCAGCAAGGAGAAGGAGGAATGGGTCCGCCGCGAGGTCTTCCCCGCCGTGGACATCAAGGCCCCCATCCTCTGGGTGGGCAACATGAGCGCCGACACCTCCGCGCTCTACAAGGGGATGCTCTTTGCCCTTGGCGGAGACCGCAACGCGCTCAAAGCCTTTTTACGGGCCGGAACCACTCCGGGGGCTATCAGCCTACCCCCGAAGCCGGATCGGGCCGTCACGGGGCTGTCGGACGGCCCTCGGTCGGGTTCAGGCTTCGCCGCGCCCATCGGTGGCGACGACGACGGCGACGAAGCGGTGACGGCGAACATCACGGCCTACGTCTACAAGGCCGAACGACCCGTTTTCGAGGACGGCCAGCAGACCGGCGTCGTCTACCTCTGGCCCGAACGCTACACGCCCCGCTGGTACCGCCAGCAGCGGGCCAACTACGGCCCGTTCGTCTACGCGGGCGAGATGCAGCAGGAGCCGGAGAAGGAGGGCGATTTCTTCCGCCGCGAGTGGTTCGGCACCTATAAGGAGCTGCCGCCGCTGCGCCTCGCCTACCTGTGGGCCGACCCCGCCTTCGGCAAGTCCGGCTCGGCCTGCTACAAGGCCGTCGTCGTCGTGGGCCTCGGCCTCGACGGGCGCTACTACGTCGTCTGGGCGTGGGTGCGCCAGACCGATCCGTCGTCCGCGATGATCGACGCGATGTACGCGGCCTTCGCACGCTTCGACGGCATCGGCCTGCGCCACGGCGGATACGAAAACGACTTTGCCCAGGACGACCGCCTCTACCACGACTTCGAGGCCGCCGCGAAGCGCCACGGCTGGCGGCTGCCGGTCGCGGGCGACTCCAACCGGCGCGGGAGCAAAGACGCCCGCATCGAGAGCCTCCAGCCGCTCGCGGCCACCGGGCAGATCCTCTTCCCAGAGGAGATGGAGCCGGATGTGGAGACGCTCTTCAACCAGCTGCTCGGCTACCCCGGTGCCTATTCGGATGGCCCCGACGCGCTGGAGTCCGCCATCGCCCGCGTGCGCGGCGGTGCCGTCCACGACCTCGAATACACGTCCCTCGGGGCCGGTCGCCGCCACGAGCGATCCGGCTCCCGCCATCGCCGCCGCTGACCCATGGCCACGCCCTCGCTCGACACGCTCCGCCTCACCGTCAAGCCCGCCACCCGTGGCGTGGGCGTGCCCGCCGACGTGGACCCGGAGCGCATCCGCCGCGCCCTCGTGGCAGCGCGGGGCGGCTACCCCGCGCCGCTCTTCGCCGTGCTGGAGTACTTCCTCCAGAACGACGACGAGATCCCGGGCGCGATGCGCTCGCTCATCGAGGCCGTGCTCCAAGAGGGCGTGGTCGTCACGCCCAAGGACGACACGCCAGACGCCATCCGCCAGGCGGAAGACCTCCGCGAGGTGTTCGAGGAGCTGGACACGACGGCGCTCTGCGACGCGCTGCTCCACGGCCACTACTTCGGCATGCGTGTGGCCCAGCCGCTGTGGGACGTGCTGACGCTCTCGACCGGGCGCACAGTCCAGGCCCCGGTCACGTACGAGCTGCTGCCCAACGCCTTCCTCAGCGCTCAGCGCGAGAACAAGGGCGACGAGCACAACACGCTCTTCGTCGGCGACCGCCCGTACCACGCCTACCCCGACGGGGCGCTCCTGGTCTACACCGCCCGCAAGCTGCCGAGCTTCGAGTCCATCGACTTCACGACGTTCGGCTGCGGCGTGCCGGTGAGTCGGTTCGCCTGCTACAGCTACGGCAACCACGAGGACTGGGCCGCCTACACGGAGCTGTACGGCCTGCCCACCATCCTCGGCACGCTGTTGCAAGGCTGGAACGACGCCGACAAAGACCTCCTCACGAAGGCGGTGATGGGGCTGGCCAACGACACGCGGGCCGTCATCACCGACAAGGGCAAGGTGGACAAGATCGGAGCCGAGGGCGGCGACGGCACCATCTTCGAGAAGGCCGACGAGGTCTGGCGGCGAGCGCGGGCGCGGATCATCAAGTCCGAGTCCTTGACCGACAACATGGGCAAGAACGGCTCGAACGCCGCGATGGTCACGGTCAACGGCATCCGCCTCGACGTGGCCCGTGGCCTTGCCCGCCGCCTCGCCCGCCTGCTCCAGCGGCGTTTGGTGGCGACGTTCTGCCAGCTCAACTACGGCAAGTGCCTCGTGGCCGTGGACATTCCCGTCAAGGAGATCAAGAACCTGCTGATGGAGCTGTCCATCGACAAGGGCCTGATCGACATGGGCGTGGACCACTCGCTCGACGACGTGTACGCCCGCTACGGACGCCGCCCGCCCAAGGACGCCACCGACCGCATCCCCGGCAAGCGCGGCGGTCTCGATCCCTTCGCCGCCCTCGGCACCTGATGCCTGACCTCGACGCCTCGAACGCCCCGGCCCTCGCCGACGCTCTGCGCCGCGCCCTCTCGGAGAGCGCCATCGCCGAGGCCGTGGCCTTCATCGTCTACGCCATCACCGAGCGCACCCGGCGCGGCGAGTTCCTCCCCGGCAGCGCCGGCAGCGCCTCGCAGTACTCGCGCCAGCCGTTCGCCCGCCCCGCCGGGGGCCTGCCCCGCGCCGTGGTCGAGGCGTTCAACGAGAACGAGGCGCTCGGCCACCCCTTCACCACCAAGACGGGGGCGCTTTGGCTGCTCATCGAAGGCGGCTACGCGCAGCTGCGCCAGATGGAGGGCTACCAAACCTCGCACGTCGACCTCACCAAGACCGGGCAGATGCTCGACGCCCTGCGCGGCGAGGGCCGCGTCACCGACGACGGGCTGGAGATCCACGTCGGCTACCTGCCGGGCCTGTCCGACGCCGAGGCCACCCAGCGGGCGCGGTACCACACCGACCCCAGCGTCGCCCGCACGCTTCGCCGCTTCGTGGGCCTCACCGACGACGAGCTGGCGCAGGCCATCGAGATCGTCCGCCGCCGTCTCACCCTTAGCCTCAGCTCGTGATGGTCTACCTCACGCCCACGTCCACCCGCTTCAACGGCGTCTACGACCTGCGCCGCCTCTCGTGGCGACGGCGCGAGTGGGAACTGCTCGGCACCGTCACCTTCGACACGGCCCGGCTCAGCGGGGGCGACGGCTCGCTTCTGCGCATCACCGTGCCGGTGGGCAGCCGCACCGACTTCGCCAGCATCCCGCGCTTTCTCCACGCCTGCTTCCCGCCCGACGGCCCGTGGGGGCCTGCCGCCATCGTCCACGATTACCTCTACCGCGAGGGCCGGTGCGGGCCGGACGCCGACGCCCGCTGCGCCACACGCCGCGAGGCCGACGCGGTGTTTCTGGAGGGCATGGACGACCTCGGCGTGCCCTGGTACCAGCGCTACCCGATGTGGATCGCCGTCCGTCTGTTCGGGTGGTGGGGCTACCGCCCGGCGCGGTGACGGGTCAGTAGCTCGACGCAGGAAGTCGAGCAATCGTACGAATGCGCTCGGGGCCGGGTACGCCTTGAAAGAGCAGCAGCTTGCCAGAGACGCGAGCGCGTGTACCCGTTTCAAGCGTAAAGCTTGGACGCATCCCCACTGCGCCGGAAACCGAAGCCATATCCCTCCCGGCCACTCTCATCCCAACGTGAACGGAATCGGGGGTTTCCATATGGATGGATGCATAGGCAGGATCGGAAAACGCAGGCGTGGCGGCACGAGCAAGAAGTTGAATCCTTGCAGCCTGTGCACGATTCCCTGGCCCGTAGAGCACCAGAGCATTGCCGCCCGGCATGTGCCGCCACGTGCCAATCACCACAGCTCCGGTGGAGTCCAAGAGTTCAAAGGCTTTGGCCCGCACGACGCCCACCGGCTCCGGCGCGGTGCGGCTGCCCATCAGCAGCAGTCCGACGGCGCACAAACACGCGATGCCGAGCGCGACGGTGAGGCGGCGCACACGGCGCTCCAGTTGGTCAAGACGGGTTTCAAGCATGGCAGGCTCATCTTCTTAACGCGAGGGTGCTGTCCGCTCTCTCTACCGCTCGTACGAACTGCCGGAAAGCGTCGCGACGCTCGTACGAAAGGTTCAACTCGGTCGACCCCAACGACCCGCTGACGTTGGGAGCCTCGGCGATGTGCTTGAAGGCGCGGAAGGGCAAGGTCAAGGTCAGCGTCTCGGTCACACCGCTGAGCGATACGTCGTTGCTGTACTCCATGGGGTCGCTCCCCCTCGCTTCGCCTACCGTGACGTAGAGGCGCTGGTCTCCTCGCAGGTACACAAACTCCTTGGACGAACTGGAGAACGTCCATGTGACGTTCGATTCTATGCATCGGACACCTGATCCGCAGGCGATGATTGCCATAGACGAGATGGACTGTTTGTAGAGGATGTCCGTAATGTGTAGCTGCCGAACGATTACAGGAGCAGACGATGCCACTACCACTCCGTTGGCCTGATCAATGCTTAGTGAGGGCCGAGGAGCAGCAAAACCACCTGTAGAGCGGCATCCAGCAAACAGAAGAAGGGAGGCCAGAAGCAGCAGAGCACGCATGGCTACCGGGAAACGCGGCGCACATAACGCCCGATGATGTGAAGCTCGTCTCCCTCGGATTCACGCGCCGTGTACGGCGGGAACGAGGGGTTGCGGCTGATCAGGTCAATCGTTCCGCGTTGGAGGCCAGGGCGGACGTACTTGATGAGGAGGAGGCCGTTCAGCACAAGGGCGAAAACGCCGTCGCGATCTATGTGGTCTTGCCGCTCGCCCAGTATCCAGTCGCCATCGAAGAGTAGGTCTTCCATGCTCTGCCCACGAACAGGGGCGTAAAAGGCGCGGTCGGGGTCAATGCGGCATTCACTGCGCAGCCACTCGCGCCACACGCGGTCGTACGACACCAGCGTATCCACCTGCGTCGGGCGGGCTTTGCGGTTGATCTTCCCGGCCTCCAGCGGCACGTCGAACACCGGCACCTGCACCGTCGGCGAGCCGCTACGCCACACCGGACGGTCTTCCGAGTCGTACACGACTTGATGGTCACGGGCCAGCGGCGGGCCGGTAGGCTCCGCACGAGCCAGCGTCACCGAGCGCCGCATCTCCCCCTCGCCGGTGAGTAACCAGTGAGCATCTACCCCAAAATCAGCCACGACCCGCCCCAAGAGATCGGCAGAAGGCTGGGTTCGATCAATTTCATAGTTGGCCAACGTCTGCTGTTTAGTACCCAATAGGGCCGAAAATCGCGTCTGAGACAAGCCTTCGGCTTCCCGTACGGCCCTAATTCGGTTGCCGGTGGACAAAATGTGGGTAGAAGGTATTGACACCGCTCCGTTTTTGGAGTAAGTTGGACACACTGCGTCAAGTGCAGTGCGCCCGACACAGAGGGCGGCAATGTAATCCCGTTCCATACACACCTCCAAACGATGGACCCCATTAAGCACGGCCAGCACATCTCGCTGGAGCAGCGTAGGGCGGTTCGCGCTGCACTGGAGATGCGAGGCTCCGACCTCAAGGCATTCGCAGCAGAGCACAGCCTGAGCTACGGGCGACTGCTGCGGATGCTCTCGGGTGATGAGCAGCCCAGCCCTAAGTACGCCGACCGACTGGCCTCCCTCGTCCGCATCCACCTCGTGAAGCGCGTCCGCTCGAACGCCTTCGCGCAAGCCGCCTGATCGCTATGGCCCACCCCACCCTTGGCGACCGCGTCGCCGCGCACCTCCAGCAGATCGACGAACTGCTCCATCAAGCAGGCAACATCCTCAACGTGGCCGAAGGGCCGTACAGCGTCGCCGTCCTCGACATCGAGGCCGTGCTGACCGACGCCCGCGAGAACCTCGCCTTCACGCACGAGGCCATGAAGGAGATCGAGGCCACATGGCCCGCGCCCGTCGCCACCGTCCACATGATGCCCGCCTGATCGCTATGGAAACGCCCATCACGCCCTCCTTGCGCGACGACTTTCGCGCCAAGCTCGCCGAACTCCTCCCGCCCGTCCCTGCAATGCCGGACGACGCCGACGACTTCGCCGACGCTGAAGCCTTCGGCGACTACGACCACGCCGCCGACGCCCGGCGCGACCTCCAGTACGCCGCCTGCCTCGGTGCGCTCATCGCCTGCCCGTCGGCCTTCGAGACGCCGTACGTCGCGCTGTGCATGGCCTCCGGGCGCTACGACGAGGCCCTCGACGCCATCGCCACCCACGCGGGCGGCGTGGCCGCACCGGCGCACCGCTACCCGGGCACCCTCGGCCCGTGCCGCCTCACGCTCGTGCCGCACGCGCTGCGGCCCGAATGGGCGTGGGAGATCACCGCCGGAGAGACGCATCGCCCCGTCGCCATATGCCCCCGGCCCTTCTCCACGCTGCTGGAGGCTCAGAACGATGGGCTGACCTACGCGGAGGAGCACGGTCTGTCGGTCTCTGCCATCCACGTCCAGTCGCCCTCGCACCGCGCCTCCGCTGCGCGTGCGGCCTGATGGTCTTGGTCGTCTGCATCGTCTTCGTGGGCTGATCTGCATCGAAGGTCGTCCATCTCCTCCTCTCAAGTCTATCCGAAACCGTGTCCGATTTCTTCCACGAGATCATCAACATCTGGCGCTCGCTCGGACGCGCCACCACCGAGGACATCATCCGCTGGTCGGACACGCCCCGTCCGACGGTGGACAAGTGGTTCTCGGGGCAGCGCGAACCCAACTTCTCGCAGATCCGCCGCCTCGCCCTTGCCGCGTCACGCGAGAAGGGTCTCAACGAACTCGCCGCCGCGCTGCTGCCGCCGACGTTCGAGATCGTCCGGCGCGGCGAGGCCAGCGCCAACGGCGTGATCGACGACGAGATCACGGCCATCACGAAGGCTGCTGGACGCATCGCCGAGGCGCACGAACTGGGCAACGTGGCCGAACTCGACAAGCACATCCGGGCGCTCGATGCGGCCCTCCAGCACGCCAAGGCCGAACGCCACCTGCTCGCCGGAGCGTCCCGGCCATGAAGGCTAACGCGCACCACCGACGACCAGATGGACGGGTCGTGCGAGCAGAGTGCTTCTGGGTGAATGGCAACTACGCCTACGTCCGCTTCAGGCTCGACCGTCGCCTCTTCTACGCTTGGGTGTCCACCTCCTCACTCTCTCCGCTCCCATGATCTACCTCGCCATCTGCATCGCCCTGCTGCTGGGCCTCGTCGCCATCGCGCTCTTCGCGCTGACCTACCGCCTCAGCACCGACAACGCCGACCTCGTCCGCACCCTCGCCACGCGCACGGCCAAGCCCGAGCGCATCCCCATCACGTCCGAAGAGCCGTACCCGCCCATCGCCCCCGGCGACATCTTCAACGGCTTCGACCCGCGCTTCGGCAAATGAGCGCCGACCACAACCGCATCCGCTCCGCCGCCGCGCTCGGCGTGCCGGTGGACGTGATCTGCCGCCGCCTCGGCGTGTCGCGCCGCACCGTCCGCCGCGCCGTCGGAAGCCTCTCCTACGACGTGCTCGAAGGCGTCGGCACCGAGGACGAACCCGCCCTGTGGGACCTCTTCCACAACACGTGGGGCTACCCCATCGCCACCGTCGCCTACCGCTTTTGCGTGAGCCGCCAGCACGTCTACGCCACGCTCGACCAAGCCGTCGAAATCCTCGACTGATCCCCGATGCCCACTCCGAAACCCGACGCCCTCGCCCTGCGCCCCGAAGCGCCCGCCCCTGCCGCCCTCGCCGCCGACCGCGCCGCGAAGGTCGCCCGCGAAGCCTACGACGCCGACACCGGCACGTGGCTGCCCGTCACCGCCGCCATGCGCGAGCGCGAGCAGCGCATCCGGCACGCCTGGGCCATGACGCGCCACATGCAAGCCGTGGTCGTCCACACCGTCTTCAGCGAGAAGCTCTACCTCGCCGCCGGATACGAGACGCGAGAGCAGTACGTCGAGGACGCGCTGGGCATCTCTCGCAGCGCCGCCTACAACCTTGCCGCCGTGGGGCGCACGTTCGGGCGCTACCTGCCCGGCCTGCCCGACGGTCTGCCCGCCCTCGGCATCGAGGGCGAAAAAGTCCAGACGTTTGGACTCGAAACCTCGGGCACGGCGGAAGTGGTGCAGGGCACATCGGTGTCTACCCTCACGCAGCTCGCTTCGCTGGACGACGAGACGATGGACGAGCTGCTGCGCGGCGACACCCTCACGCTCGACTCCGGGCGCACCGTCACGCTCTCCGACCTGCGCAGCGCCACCGCCCGCGAAGCGCAGGCCCTCGTCAAGGCGCTGAAGAAGGAGTACCGCGACCGCCTCTCCCGCGACCAGGAACGCGCCATCGCCGCCGAGCAGGAGCGCGACGTGTACGCCGAGCGGCTGGACGACGCGCAGAAGCAGGCCGACGTGGGCTACGCCCTCGAACTCAAGTACGGCCCGATTCAGGCCCGCGCCGAGGCGCAGATGCGGCTCATCTCCGACGCCCGCGAGCAGATCACCCGTCTGGCCGTCACGCTCGGACGCATCGGCCCCGACGAGTCCGACGAGCCGATCCCGCTGCCCGACGCCGTCGAGTCCGACATCGTCGCGCTCATCGGGCGGCTGCACGAGGTCGTGACGGGCTTCGAGAACCGCCAGCACGACGCCCTCTCCCGCGCCTGATCCGATGCGAAGCGCCACCAACCCGCGCCAGCGCCTCCGCGCCCTCGCCACGCGCATCTTCCCCGACGATGCGGACTACCGGGCGTTTCTCGCCGAGGCGTTCCCGAAGCAGGCGTGGATCGACCCCGCCCGCCCCTCCACGCTGGAGTTGAGCGAGCGGCAGATCACCACCGCCTACAACACGCTCCGGCAATCCGGCAGCGGCACCAACCCCAACCGCCCCCAACCCTCCGCCGGGCGCTACTTCGGCGCAGGGCAGAAGGGCGACGACGGGGCGCGGCTCACGCAGGCCCAGGCGGACCTGATCGCCGCGCTGCAAGACCAACTCGGCTGGACGAGCGAAGCCCTCCTCGCCTTCGTCCAGCGCCAATGCGGCAAGTCCCTCGCCATCTCGTGGCTCAGCCGTGCCCAAGCCACCGACCTCCTCACCGGAATGAAGAGGGTCAAGCAAGACCGCACCAAGTAAATGCCCGCACGCGATGTTTCTCCCGACATCCTGTACGAGGTGCACCGCCGTCTCGACGCCGCGCCGCACGGTCAGAAATCGACCGTGCTCGAAGAAGTGGCGATGTTCTTCAAGGTGTCTACCGCCACGGTTCGCCGGTGGGATCGGCAGCGCTACGGAGCACGCAAGACGTGTCCCGGTCGCCCGCAGCTCTACAGCGAGGCGCTCATCGAGGCCGTCGTGGACGAGATCGCACGCGGCATGGAGATGGGCACCGCCCGGCGGCGCATCAAGACCGAGGACGTGCTGAAGCGCCTCGCCGCCTACGAAGGCTTCCCCTACGCCGAGGAAGCCGCCCGCGCCAGCGCCAGCAACGTCAACACGCGCATCAAGGCCGGGGGCTACTTCGCCACGCCGTTCTTCAACCGCATCGAGCCGGACTACGCCGGGCAGATCTCCCACCTCGACTTCTCCCGCTCGAAGTACTTCCAGATCCACGCCTACGACGCCGGGCGCGACGACTACATCCTCCGCGTCGAAGGCCACCACCTCGCCTACAAGGAGAACAACAAGACGCGCAAGAGCTGGATCGTGCTGATGGTCGAGGGCTACAGCCGCCTGTTCAAGGCGAAGATGTACCCGGCCTCGGGCGAAGACGCCATGCTCGCGCTCGGCGCGATGCGCGACTTCCTCGTGGAGCCGGACGGCGACCACCCGCTCCGCTACGGGATGGAGCAGCTCTGGATGGACCGGGGCGCGGCGGCGAAAACGGAGTACTTCCGCAACGCGCTCAGCTCGAACGGCATCGAACTGGTCGAGGTGCAGTCCAAGGAGGCCAACGGCAAGGTGGAGCGGCGCTTCCGCAGCCTGTGGGCGGGCTTCGAGCTGCCGCTGGCGCTCGACGTGGGGCGCGGCGGGACGATCACGATGGCCGAGTACAACGACGCCCTCGCCGCGCACGCGCTCCACGTCGCCAACAGCCCCCACGTCTTCCGCGCCGGTTCGCAGGCCGAGGTCTACGCCGCCTCGCTCGACGCACGCGGCATCGCCCACGTCTTCGACGAAGACCTCGCCCTCCACGCCTTCGACGTGCAGGTGCGCACCGTCGGGCCGGACGGCTGCGTCTCGCTGGCGGGCTACGGCATCTACCGCCTCCCCACGCAGGTGGGCGGCACGTGGGTGCAGGCCGGGATGAAGGTGCGCCTCCACCCGTACCCCAAGACCGGCGACGTGTACGGGCGGATGGTGGACGTGCCGCACGACGGCCACTTCGCCCTGGAGCGCGTCGCCGCCTACGGCCCGAACGACTGGGCAGGCCGGGCGCACGGCACCCCCGCCGACCGCGTCAAGAGCGCCGCCGCCGCCTCCACCCGCACGCCCAGCCGCGAGCACCACGGCCCCGCGCCCAAACCCGCCACCGCGCCCGCGTGGCAACGGCCCGCCGCCGCGCCGCAGATCGAGGCCACGCCGGTTGCGCCCCGTGGCCCCCGCGAGGACGTGGCCGTGCCCACCGTGGAGGTGCTCAGCCCGCTGGCCATCCGCGACCTCGTCGGGCAGCGCGTGGCCCGCTTCGGCGTCACGTTCGCCGACGTGGAGCCTGCCTTCGCCGACCTCCTCGACCGGCTGCCCACCCGCGCCGAGGTCGAGGCCCGCATCGAGCAGGCCATCACCCTGCTCACCACGGCACGGCGTGCCGCCTGATTCCCATCCATCAACCCTCTCCGCCATGCAGACGCTTCACGACCATTACGCCCGCATCCTGGCAGACTACATCGCAGACAACTGGGACGACTTCGTCCAATACCTCGGCGAGCGCGGCGAACCGGAATACGAAGCCGAGGAGATCCTAGATCTCTTGAACGAGATCGCCGACGCTGACCTCTGATCGCCAGCCACTCCACCCCATCCCACCACAACCGCCATGCTTGCGCTCTCCACCCTCAAGTACTTCGGCCTCACCGGCAAAGGCCAGTTCTCCAGCGACATCACGCAGATGTACGCCGCCGAACTGCGCAGCGCCATCGAGGCCAACCAACTCGTCGCCGTCGTTGCCCCGTTCGGAATGGGCAAGACCGAACTGGTTCGCTCCGCCCTGCGCTCCGTCGCCAACTCGCCAAGCGGCCTCGACGTGGTCGAAGTCCACGACCCGCTCCGCGAGCGCCAGACCGTCGCCGTCGTCATGAACGCGGTGATCTTCGAGCTCGGCGACAGCAACCCGCGCCGCGACGCCGAAGCCCGCGCCCGGCAGTTCATCCGGCTCGTCGGGCAGCGTGTGGTGGTAGACCACCGCCGCGTGTGCGTCGTGATCGAGAACGCGCACCGGCTCCACCCGTCCACGCTGATGGCCATCAAGGACATCCGCGAGCGGTCGTTTGCGGGCGTGTCGCCGCTCTTCTCGGTGCTGCTCGTCGGGCAGCCCGGCCTCGACGAGCGCCTCAGCAAGCACCAGGAGGTGCTCTACCGCACGAACGTCATCAAGCTCGACAGCGCGGGCGGCTGGATGGGCGTGGAGGAGCGCGTGGCCTACCTCGAAGCCGTCTACGGCCCGGCCCTCACACCCGCCGTGCGCGGGCGCATTGCGCTGCTCGCCAACGGCCCGCTCGCCCTCGACTACACCGTCGAGGAGGCGATGCGCCGTGCCCACCGGATGGGCTTCAACGTGCTGGACGACCGCACCGTCATGCCGAGCGTCACCGACCTGTTCGAGGCGTCCGGCCTCACCCAAGGGCAGGCCGCGAAGCTGCTGGACATCCCGAAGAGCACGATTGGCGACATCCTCCGCGACGGAGACACCCACAGCCGCGCCTCCGACCTCCGCTCCCGCCTGGCCGCGCTCGCCACCACCGGCGACGGAGCCTCCGGCAGCCTCGCCCTCCACGCCTGATTCTTCCACCCGCCGCCCCGCTGGGCCGCACTCAACCCCGCCACCCATGGCCACCAAGACCCCGCGCATCAACAGCCGCGAAAAGCTCGCCGATGCCCTCCAACAGATGTCCGCGCTCAAGGCGCAGATGGACCAGATCAAAGCCAAGGCCGACGCCAAGATCGCCGACCTCGAAACGAAGAAGCAGGCCGAGGTGCTGCCGCTCTGGGAGCAGTACCGCACGCTCGAACAGGCCGCG
>Ga0209369_1000851_pt1 | contig 22544 bp, 20 predicted proteins | sample EBPBio142010_DNA_FD_185865 | JGI IMG/M metagenome (GOLD analysis project Ga0209369, IMG submission 185865) | Wastewater treatment Type I Accumulibacter community from EBPR Bioreactor in Madison, WI, USA - Reactor 1_10/4/2010_ DNA (SPAdes)... | ecosystem: Engineered > Bioreactor > EBPR >... | reverse complement strand
CGCCTCCTTGATGAAGGGGAAGAACTTCAGCTTGTTCTCGACGTACTTGGGCGCGAACATCGCGCCGTCGTGCGCGCCGCCCTTCAGCCGGCCGACATCCTTGGCGCGGTCGATGATCTTCAGGTGCCCGCCGGCGTCCAGGAAGCCGGCGTCGCCGGTGTGGTACCAGCCGTCGGCGGTCAGCACCTCGGCGGTGGCCGCCGGGTTCTTGTAGTACTCCTTCAGCAGCCCAGGGCTCTTGACCATGATCTCGCCGTTGTCGGCCAGGCGGATCTGCACGCCGTCGATGGGCACGCCCACCGTGTCGGCCTTGGCCTCGTGGTCGGGCTGCAGGCAGACGAACACCGCGGTCTCGGTGCTGCCGTACAGCTGCTTCAGGTTGATGCCGATGCTGCGGTAGAAGCTGAACAGGTCCGGTCCGATGGCCTCGCCGGCGGTGTAGGCCACGCGCACGCGGCTCATGCCCAGCGAGTTGCGCAGCGGCCCGTACACGGCCAGGTTGCCCAGCGCGTACTTCAGCCGGTCGCCCGTGCCGATGGTCTTGCCGTCCATCAGCGCCGGGCCGACGCGGCGGGCCACGTCCATCGCGCGGTGGAACAGCCACTTCTTCAGGCTGCCGGCGTCTTCCATGCGGATCATCACCGTGGTCAGCAGGCCTTCGAAGACCCGCGGTGGCGCAAAGTAGTAGGTCGGCCCGATCTCCTTCAGGTCGATGGTCACGGTGCTCGACGACTCGGGGCAGTTGACCACGTAGCCGCAGACCAGCCACTGCGCATAGCTGAAGATGTTCTGGCCGATCCAGGCCGGCGGCAGGTAGGCCAGCACCTCTTCGCGGGCCGTCAGCTTGTCGAAGCTGGCGCCGGCGCGGGCCCGGTCGATCAGCGTGAAGTGCGTGTGCACCACGCCCTTCGGATTGCCGGTGGTGCCGCTGGTGAAGAACATCGAGGCTACGTCCTCGGGCTTGCCCAGCGCCACCTGTTCGTCGAAGTAGCGCGGCTGCTGCGCATCGAAGGCACGGCCGGCCTCGACCAGCGCATCCAGCGAAGCCAGGCCCGGCGCGTCGTAGTTGCGCAGGCCGCGCGGGTCGTCGTACCAGACGCGCGCCAGCTGCGGGCAACTGCTGCGCAGCTCGAGCATCTTGTCGACCTGCTCCTGGTCCTCGACCACCGCCATCGTGACTTCGGCGTTGTTGATCGGGAAGGCGTACTCGGCGGCCACCGCGTCCTGGTACAGCGGCACCGGGATGGCGCCGATGGACTGCGCCGCCAGCATCACCGCCGACATGCGCGGCCGGTTCTCGGCCACCACCACGATGTGCTGCCCGCGCTGCAGGCCGGCCTGGGCCAGGCCGCAGGCCAGGTGGCGCACCAGGGTGGCCAGGTCGGCCCACGACAGGCTCTGCCAGATGCCGTATTCCTTCTCGCGCAGCGCCGCCGCCTGCGGGCGCTGGGCCGCGTGCTCGAGCATCAGCTTGGGAAAGGTGGTCGACACCGTCGTTGTCTCCTGTCATGCACGCACCCGTGGGCCGTGCCGTTTGTTGGCGCGAACTGTAAAACCAAGTTTGACGCCAAGTTGTCGTTACGACGACAATCTTGGCTCCAACGCCCTCAGTGTTTTCCCTGTGCAACCCAAAGACAGCTTCCACGCCGGCGCCGCGCAGCGCCTGCTGGCGCGGGCCCGTGCCCTGTCGCCCGCCGAATCCGCCGGCATCCCGTGGCTGTCGGCATTGAACGGCGAGGAGCGCGAGATCGCCTTGCGCGATCTCAAGGTGGTGCAGGTGGACACCGGCGAGTTGCTGTGCCGCGTCGGCCGGCCGGTGACCTACTGGTTCGGCGTCATCGACGGCCTGCTGAAGATGAGCAACGACACCGCGATGGGGGTGCCCATCACCTTCACCGGCATTCCGCCGGGCGGCTGGTTCGGCGAGGGCACGGTGATCAAGCGCGAGACCTACCGCTACAACATCCAGGCGCTGCGCAGGAGCGTGGTCGCGGGCTTGAGCGTCGAGACCTTCCACTGGCTGCTGGACCGCAGCATTGCCTTCAACCGTTTCATCTCCCAGCAGCTGAACGAGCGGCTGGGCCAGTTCATCGGCGCGCGCGAGATCGACCGCATGCCCGACACCGACGGCCGCGTGGCGCGCAGCCTGGCGGCGCTGTTCCACCCGGTGCTGTACCCGCGCGTCGGCGGCCTGCTGCGCATCACCCAGCAGGAGCTGGGCTACCTGATCGGCCTGTCGCGGCAGCGCGTCAACGAGGCGCTGCAATCGCTGCAGGCAGCAGGGCTGATCGCCATCGAGTACGGCGGCCTGCGCGTGCTGGACCTGGAAGCGCTGCGCCGCCACGGCGCCAGCTGATTCAGGGCACCGGGGCGTTGGCCACGCCGGCCGTCACATGGCCGGCCGGCACATGGGCCGCGGCCGAGGCCACGTGGCCGGTCTGGTCGTCGAAGAAGAAGTCGGGCTCGAACTCGCGCAGGAACTCGCCCTTGGCCAGGCCGCCGAGGAACATCGCCTCGTCCACCTCGATCTGCCAGTCCATCAGCGTGCGCATCGCGCGCTCGTGCGCCGGCGCGCTGCGTGCAGTGACCAGCGCGGTGCGGATGCGCATGGCAGGGCCGGGCTCGCGCTGCAGTTGCTGCAGCGCCTGCAGCAGCGGCTTGAAGGGCCCGGCCGGCAGCGGCCGGGCCGCGTGCGTGGTCTCATGCGCATGGAAGGCATCCAGCCCCTGCTGCTGGAACACGCGCTCGGCCTCGTCGCCGAACAGCACCGCGTCGCCGTCGAAGGCAATCCGCACCTCGTGCGGATGCGCGTCGGAGGCCCGCGCCGCATGCGGTACCACGCGCGCGGCCGGCACGCCGGCCTGCAGCGCGGCGCGCACGTCGGCCTCGTTGGCCGACAGGAACAGGTTGGCCTGCAGCGGCCGCAGGTAGCGCCACGGCGGCTGGCCGCGGGTGAACACGCCGCGCTGCACCGGCAGCCCGTAGTGCTGCGCCGAGCGGAACACGCGCAAGCCCGACACCGGGTCGTTGCGCGACAGCATGACCACCTCGACCCGCGGGGCCTCGGCGTTGAAGGCCAGCAGCTTGCGCACCAGCGAGAAGGCTACGCCGGGCGTCGCCGGCTGCTCCAGCCGCTGCAGTTGCAGCTGCATGTAGGCGCGGTCGTCGCCATGCTCGAAGAGCCGGTTCTCCTCCTCGAAGTCGAACAGCGCGCGCGACGAGATCGCGACGACCAGCTGGCCTTCCAGCGATGCCGGCATCTCAGCGACGCCCGGCCGTTCCGAAGGCGCTGAGCGCCCCCTCGGGGGGCAGCGAACGAAGTGAGCGTGGGGGCCCCATCGGTGCTAAGGCGCGGCCCAGCTCAGCGCGGCCTGCACCACGCCGGCGTTGATCAGGTCCTGCACCAGCGACGCGGCCAGCGTCACCACCAGGAAGGCGCGCGGCGCCGCGCCGTGCTGCAGCGTGATGCGCTGCATCACCGACAGGCCCACCGGCATGGCGCCGAGGCCGAAGCCCATGAAGCCGCCGGCGGCCACCGCGCCCTCGCGCACGGCCTGTGCGCCCTGCGAGCCCAGCGACGCCGCCTTGCGCACCAGCGTCACCGCGATCAGCATGGTCACCATGCACTGCAGCACCACCGCGCTGAGGATCAGCCCGGCCGCCTTGGCCACGGCCATCAGGTCCAGGCTCATCAAGCTCATCGCCAGGAACAGGCGCAGCGCCACCGTGCCCACCAGGTCGGAGGTTTCCAGGTCGACGCCGCGCTTCAGCAGGTCGGCCGTGTTGGTGAACACCACCGCCGTCAGCAGGCAGGCCAGGAAGGCCGGGATGTTGATGCCGCGCGTGGCCAGCCAGGCCTGCCACGCCAGCGCGATGCCGATGGTCAGCCCCAGCACCAGCAGCTGGCGCAGCCAGCGGTCGGACAGCGTCCACGGGCCGAAGCGCAGGTCGTCCTCGGCGGTGTGCAGCGTCACCTCGCCCTGCAGCGGGGCGGCGGGGCCGCCGCTGCCGCCTTGCGGTGCACGCTGCAGCAGGCGGGTGGCGACCACGCTGCCCAGCACGCCGCCGGCCACCAGGCCCAGCGTGGCACAGGCCATGCCCACGTCGAAGGCGTTCTTGGCGCTGGCCGCCAGCTCCTGGCCGGCCCAGGCGGCCGTGGTGCCGTGGCCGCCCAGGAAGGCGGCGCTGCCCAGGAACACCGCCAGCGAGGCCGGCTCGCCGAAGGCCCAGGCCACGCCAGCACCCACCGCGTTCTGCGCCACCGCCAGCAGCGCGATGGCCAGCGCCACCAGCGCCACCGCCGCACCGCCGCCGCGCAGCGCGCTGAGCCGCGCACTGAGCCCCAGCGTGGTGAAGAACACCAGCAGCAGCGCGCTGCGCGTCTGCGTGCCGAAGCCCAGGCGCCAGCCCAATTGCTGCAGCACCAGCAGGCCCACGGCCACCAGGAAGCCGCCCACCACCGCCGGCGGGATGGAATAGCGCGCCAGCAGCGGCACACGTGCCAGCACGGCGGTGCCGAGCAGGATGGTCAGCAGCGCGACCACCAGCGTCCAAAGTTCGTTGATCGCGATGTCCTGCATGGCGCGCTGCGGTTGGGCCGGCGGCAGGGCCGGCAGGGCTACCGGGGGGTCTTGGCGGCCAGCGTGGAAGGCGGTTGCACCACCTGCCAGCTGGGGTCCGGGTCGAAGCGCTGCAGGTTCCGGGCCACCGCATCGCCGCCGGGGCCCAGGTTCTTCTGGTAGACCACGCCGTCGTGGCTGACCATGAAGCTCATCACCCCGGTGCGGCCGTACTGCAGCGGCCAGGCGATCAGCGCGAAGCCGCCGCTCATGCGGCCCTTGCCGTCACGGTAGTCGTAGGCACCGCCGGGCGCGTGGCGGCCCTGGCCGGTCAGGATGCGGAAGCGGTAGCCGTGGTAGCCGCCCTGCGGCCCGCTGGCGGTGTAGGCCGGCCCCAGCGGGCTGGGCTCCTCGCCCAGCGCGGTGGGCCAGTACAGCCCGTCCTGCTTGCCCGGGCTGCTGAAGAAGCGCTGCGCGTACACCAGGCCCTGGCCGGGCATGCGTTCCTTGCGGGCGTATTCCTTCTGCGCGTCGTAATAGGCCAGCGCCGCTTCCATCGCCGCCAGCTCGTTGCGGCCGATGCGGCGCGTCAGCAACTCGTCGGCGCCGGCCTGGGTGTCGAAGACCCAGGCGTCGCCGCGGCGCACGATCGGGATCGGCAGCGGCCAGTTCGCGGTGCCGACCTCGAGCACGGCGCGGTCGGCGCCCTGCGGCACGACTCGGCGCGCCTGCGCCCAGGCGGCCAGGAAGTCGAGCTTGTCGTCGCGGCTGACTTCGTCCAGCGACAGCACCTGGCGGTAGCCGGCGCCGAGCACGCGGCGCACGCCGTCCTCGTCGCTGCGGGCGATGGCATCGACCAGCGTCTCGGCGGCGGCCTCGGGCGTGGCGAAGCGCTGCGGCGCGCCCAGCGCCCAGGCCGGGCCCAGCACCAGCAGCAGGCTCAGGCCGGCCAGCAGCCGGCGGATCAGCAGGTAAGGCATGCGGGCCTCGCGGAAGGGGTGGCAGACGGTCGACGGCATGGTCAGCGTCCCCGGTGGGCGCCGCCACCGGCGCGGCCGGCAGCCTGCGGGCGGGCGGCAGGTGCCGGGCGGGCGGCCGGGGCCGGACGGGCCGCCGGTGCCTGTGGCCGCTGTGCGGCAGGCGCGGGCCGCTGCGCGGCCGCCTGGCGGCTCGCCTGGCCGCGGTCGAACTGCGCGCGGTCGGCGCCGGCCTGGCCGGCCCCGCTGAGGGCGTTGTCCGGCCGCGCCGGCGCCGGCCGGGTGGCGGCGCTGCGGTCGGGCATGCCACGGTCCGGCGTGCCGCGGTCGGGCGTACCGCGATCGGGGGTGCCGCGGTTGGCCGCGCCGGGGCGCTGCCCGGCTTCGGCCTGCAGGCGCTCGCGGGTTTGCGGGTCGTTGGTGCGATTGGCCATTTCCTGGCGGGCGGCGTCGCGCCGCGCATCGTCGGCCTCGCGGCCGCGATAGTCGTTGCGTGCGTCCTTGCCGGCGACCTGTTTTCCGTACCGGTCGTTCACCGCAGCGTCGCGGTAAGGCACGCCCTTGCGCGCGGCGCTGTTGTGGGTGAAGTTGTTCTGGTTGGCGTTGATCTGCCGGTTGACGTTGACGTTGTTGTAGCGGTTGACGTTGATGTTCACGTCGTTGCGGCCCCAGTTCCAGCCGCCCCACAGCGCGTTGGTGATGGCCAGCCCGGTGCCGAAGGCGATGCCGGCCATCAGCGCATTGCCGAAGTAGTAGCCCGGCGGCGGCGGGATGTAGTAGGGCGGATAGGCCGGGTACGGCCACGCGCCGTAGACCACGGTGGGGTTGTAGGTCGGCACGTACACCACCTGCGGCTGCGCGGGCTCGATGACGATCACCGTCTGCTGCGGCGTGGGGTTCTGCACCACCACCTTCTGCTGCTCGTTGCTCTTCAGCGAGCCGGCGGCCTGCGCGGCCTGGCGCAGCCGCTGCACCGAGTCCATGGTGTCGGCCGGCTGGGCCAGGAAGGCGTCACCCAGTTCCTGCACCCATTCGGGCTTCTGCCCCATCGTGGCCAGCACCTGCGGGAAGGCCACCAGCGAGGTGACGCTGGGCTCCCAGCCCTGGCTCTCGGCCTGGGTGACGGCGGCATCGCCCTTGGCATTGGGGTTGGCGGCGCTCCACTTCACCGCCTCGGTCACCTGCACCGGGTAGGTGGCGGCCATCAGCACCTGGGTCAGCAGCGCGTCGGGGTACAGCGCGATCGGCGCCAGCAGCTGGTCCAGTCGCTCCTTGCTGAAAGTGGGCGCGCTGCCCTGTGCCCAGCCGGGCAGCACCATGGCCAAGGCCAGCAGCGCGGCCAGGAACTTGCGAAACATGCGGCCCATCATGGTCCCCTCTTCTTGGGGCGCCATTGTGGACCAGCGGGCGGCGCCCGCCGCCGCCTCAGTTGGTGAAGCCGATCGGCGTGCGCCGCGTGCCGGACTCGGGCAGGTCGTCCAGCGTCAGCGTGGCGCGGCCCTCGAGCCGGGCGTTGCCGAAAGCCGTCATCCAGGCGCGGCGCATCTCGCGCGGCGCCAGGCTGCCCAGCCGGTCGAGCACCGCCTCGGACGGCTCGTCGTCGAAACGGCGGCCCCAGTCGTGCTCGGCGCGGATGCTGCGGTACAGCCGCAGCGCGATGGCCCGCGCGGCGTCGCGGTCCGGCGAGCGCACCTCGAACACGTTCATGCGGTTCAGGATCGGCTCGGGAATGGCGCGCTCGTCGTTGGCCGTGGCCACCCAGATCACCTGGCTGGCGTCGATGGAGACCTCGGCGAACTCGTCGACGAAGGTGCCGGCGGTGTCGTGCTCGAGCAGTCCGTACAGCGCGCCCAGCGGGTCGTAGGTATGTTCGGCGCGGGCCTTGTCGATCTCGTCGACCACCATCACCGGGTTGGCGTAGGCACCGTCGACCAGCGTCTCGAAGATCTTGCCGGGGCGCGCGCCCTTCCACTGGCTGCTGGCGCCGCTGAGCACCCAGCCGGCAGTCAGCGAGCTCATCGAGATGAAGCCCAACCCGGTGCCCAGCAGCTGCGCCACGCGGCGCGCGAAATGCGTCTTGCCGATGCCCGGTGGCCCCAGCAGCAGCATCGGCGTGATCTCCAGGCCGTCGCGGCTGTCGGTGCACAGCGCCAGCTGGCGCTTCAGGTCGTCGAGCACCTCGCCGAAGTTGGGCAGCTCGTCGTACAGGTGCTCCATCGCCGGCAGGCCCGAGGGCTTGACCTGGAAGCGCTCGGGGCCCTTCTCCAGCATGCGTTCGTAGGTGGCACGCAGCGTCTCGTGCTCGCGGGCCGGCAGCTTGTCCAGGCGCTTCTCGACATCGCCCAGCCGGTAGACGTTGCGCATCTGAGCGATCGGGATCTGCGCCGTTGCCGCGGCCATCGGAACCAGATCGTTGCCACTGCTCATGTCAGAACCTCCATGCAGGTTGGAACGCGCGATGTCGAATGTATTCAAGCAAACAACATGCCCTGGCCAGATCGGGAATTAACCTGCCTTCCACCGGGTTAAGGGTGCGGCAGCAGCCGGCGCCCGAGAGTGCTACTTGACCCAGGTGTTCAGCTGGATGATCGGCAGCAGCACGGCCAGCACGATCAGCATCACGATGACGCCCATCACCACGATCAGCAGTGGCTCCAGGATGGTGGCCAGCGCCATGGCGCGGCGCTGCACTTCGGCGCCCAGCTGCACCGCGGCGCGGCCCAGCATCACCGGCAGCTGGCCGGTCTGCTCACCGAGCCGCGCGAACATCGCCAGCAGTCCGGGGAAGCGCTTCTTCGCGGCCAGTGCCGAGGCCAGCGGCGCGCCTTCGCGCACCTGCACCAGCGCGTCCATCGCATCGGCCCGCATGGCGCGGTTGCCAAGCGTTTCGGCCGCGGCCTGCAGCGCCTTCAGGATCGGCACGCCGGCGCCGGCCAGCATGGCCAGCGTGCCGGCAAAGCGCGCGGCGTTGTAGCCACGCGCCAACCGGCCGGCCAGCGGCAGGTTCAGCAATGCCGCGTCGCTGCGCTCACGGAAGGCGGCGTTGCGGCGCAGGAAGGCGAAGGCACCGCCGCTGGCCACCAGCAGGCCCAGCAGCAGCCAGCCCCACTGGCGCACGAAGGCGCTGATGGCCAGCATCGCGACGGTCAGGCCCGGCAGCGCACGCTTCGAACTGGTGAACACCGAGGCCACCTGCGGCACCACGTAGGTGACCAGGAAGATCACGATCACCACCGCGATCAGCGAGACGATGGCCGGGTAGAGCATCGCGCCCAGCAGCTTGGCGCGCAGCGCCTGGCGGTCTTCCAGGTCGTCGGCCAGCTTCTCCAGCACCTGGCCGAGCGCGCCGCTCTGCTCGCCGGCAGCGACCACCGCGCAGTACACCTCGTCGAACTCGCGCGGCGAGCTGGCCAGTGCGCGGGCGAAGGGTGCGCCGGCGTTGACCTCGCTCTTCAGGTGGGCGATCAGCTCGCGCTGGCGCGGGTTCTCGGCCTCGTCGGCCAGCGCGGTCAGCGCGCGTTCCAGCGGCAGCCCCGCGCCCACCAGGCCGGCCATCTGCCGCGTCCACACCGCCAGCGTGGTGCTGTCGAAGACGCGGCGGCCGCGACGTGGCGCGCCGTCGCCGGCCGGGGCACCGGCACCCACCGGCGTGACGGCCAGCGGCACCAGCGCCTGCGCGCGCAGCTGGGCGCGCGCCGCCTTGGCGTTTTCGGCCTCGAGCAGGCCGTTGCTGGCCTTGCCGGCGGCGTCCAGCGCCTCGAACTTGAAGGCGGGCATCGGGCGGCGTCAGTCGCGGGTGACGCTCATCACCTCTTCTGGGGAGGTGATGCCTTCGTCGATCAGGCGCTGGCCGTCCTCGCGCATGCTGCGCAGGCCCGCGGCCTCGGCGGCGACGAAGAGCTGGCTCTCGGCGGCGCGGTTGTGGATCAGCGCGCGCACCTTCTCGTCGGCCACCATCAACTCGTAGACGCCTGTGCGGCCCTTGTAGCCAGTGTGCAGGCAGTGCTCGCAGCCCACCGGATGCCAGCGGCCGCGCTCGTCCTGGCGGCGGCAGTGCACGCACAGCTTGCGCACCAGGCGCTGCGCCAGCACGCCCAGCAGCGACGAGCTGAGCAGGAAGGGCTCGACGCCCATGTCGATCAGCCGCGTCACCGCGCTGGGCGCGTCGTTGGTGTGCAGCGTGGCCAGCACCAGGTGACCGGTGAGCGAGGCCTGGATGGCGATGGACGCCGTCTCGTAGTCGCGGATCTCGCCGATCATGATCACGTCCGGGTCCTGGCGCAGGATGGCGCGCAGCGCCTTGGCGAAGGTCAGGTCGATCTTGGCGTTGACCTGCGTCTGGCCGATGCCCGGCAGCTCGTATTCGATCGGGTCCTCCACCGTCAGCAGGTTGGTGGTGCTGGTGTCGATGCGGCCCAGCGACGCATACAGCGTGGTCGTCTTGCCCGAGCCGGTGGGCCCGGTGACGAGCACGATGCCGTGCGGCTGGCGCACCAGCCGGTCGAAGGCCTTCAGCACGTCGCCGCTCATGCCCAGGCCTTCGAGCGTGAAGCGCGATTCGCTCTTGTCCAGTAGGCGCAGCACGGCGCGTTCGCCGTGCGCGCTGGCCAGCGTGGACACACGCACGTCGATGGCGCGGCCGCCGACGCGCAGGCTGATGCGGCCGTCCTGCGGCAGGCGCTTTTCGGAGATGTCGAGCTCGGCCATGATCTTCAGCCGGCTGATCAGCGCCGCGTGCAGCGCACGGTTCGGCTGCACCACTTCGCGCAGCGTGCCGTCGACGCGGAAGCGCACCGCGCTGCTGCGCTCGTAGGGCTCGATGTGGATGTCGCTGGCGCCGTCCTTCACCGCCTGCGTCAGCAGCGCATTCAGCATGCGGATGATCGGCGCGTCGTTGCTGGCTTCCAGCAGGTCTTCCACGGCCGGCAGGTCCTGCATCAGCCGGCTCAGGTCGACCGCGCTTTCCACCTCGCCCACCACGGTGGCGGCGCTGGATTCGGCGCCGGCATAGGCCACCGCAATGCGGTTGGCCAGCGTGGCGGCGGGCTCGCGCTCGAAGCCGTCGACCTCGAACAGGCGGTTCACCTCGGACAGCGCGCTGCTCGGGGTGGTCTCGGCGGCCCACAGCACCAGCTGGTTGCCGTCGTCCTCGAGCAGCAGCGTGTTCGCCTTGGCAAAGGCGTAGGGCAGAGGATGGCGCGTGCCCATGCGGACTCAGGGCGCCTTGGGTGCCGCCGTGTCGGCCTGCGGGGCCACCGGCGCGGTGGCTGCCGGTGCGGCGGCCGGTGCGGGGGCGGCCGGGGCCGAGGGCAAGGGCGCCGGCTGCGGCGCCGCCGGCCCGCGCGCGGGCAGCGGCTCGGGCCAGGACAGCGGCGGTGGCACGTTGCCGCTGCGCAGCGTCGGGCCACCGACCGGCGCGGCCGGCACCACCGGCGCCTCGTTGATCGGCATGATCACGCTCTGCCGCGGCTGGCCCACGCCCTGCTGGGCGGCGCGGATCAGGTCGTAGCGGTCCATCGACAGCGCGTTCAGCTGGTCCTGGCTGCGGATGATCAGCGGCCGCAGAAAGACCATCAGGTTGCTCTTGGTCCGGGTGCGGCTGTCGGTGCGGAACAGCGGGCCCACGACCGGCAGGTCACCCAGGAAAGGCACCTGCTGCACGCTGCCGCCGAACTCGTCCTTCAGCAGGCCGCCCAGCACCATGATCTGGCCGTCGTCGACCACGACGGTGGTCTCGATCGCGCTCTTGTCGGTGGTCAGGCCCTGCGGCGAGGTGCGGCTGGACGGCACCACCCGCGAGTCTTCCTGGTAGATGATCAGCCGGATCGTGCCGCCTTCGCCGATTTGCGGCTTGATGCGCAGCGTCAGGCCCACGTCCTTGCGCTCGATGGTCTGGAACGGGTTGTTCGAGCCCGAGGTGTTGGTGGTGAACGAGCCGGTGATGAAGGGCACGTTCTGGCCGACGACGATCTTCGCTTCCTCGTTGTCCAGCGACACCATGTTCGGCGTGGCCAGGATGTTGGCGTCGACCTTGGTCTCCAGGAAGCGCGCCAGCGCGCCGATGTTCCACAGGTCGCCCACCTTCTGCAGCACGCCGAAGTTCAGGCCCGCCGGCACCGCCAGCGAGGCCAGCCCGGTGCGGCCCTGGTTGATGGCCGTCGTCAGGTTGACGATGTTGTTGGCCCCGGTGTAGTTGGTGCCGCCGACATAGTTGGTGGAGCTGTTCTGGTCGCCCGAGATCGCCTGCCACTGGATGCCGATGTCGGCCGCCTTGTCGGCGTCGACCTTGACGATCAGCGTCTCGATGTAGATCTGCGCGCGCCGCGAATCCAGCTGGTCGATGACGTTGCGCAGCTGCCGGTACAGCGGCTCGGGCGCGGTGATGATCAGCGAGTTGGTGGCCGGGTCGGCCTGGATGAAGCCGCCCGTGGACGGGCTGGCCGAGGCCGCCACCGGCGTGGCCGACGGCGTGCTGCCGGCGGCGCCGGTGGGGTCCGCAGGCCGCGCGGCCACCGGCGTGGCCGCGGCGACGCCGCCGCTGGTGGGCGTGGCCGCGCCCGCGGCAAAGGCCGCGCGCAGCACCGCTGCCAGCTTCACCGCGTCGGCGTTCTTCAGGTAGACCACCCAGATGTTGCCGGCGCCGTTGCCGGCCGCGGTGGGCTGGTCGAGCTTGGCGACGATCGAGCGGGCGATGGCCAGCCGAGCCGGGTTGGCGGCCCGCAGGATCAGGGAGTTGCTGCGCGCATCGACCAGCACCGTCACGCCGCCGGCGGACGAGGGCACGCCCGGCTGGGCGGCGCCGCCGCCACCGCCGTCGGTAAGGCGCTGCACCATCGGCGCCAGGTCGCTGGCCACCGCATGGCGCAACGGGATGACGTCGGTGTCGCTGGAGGCCGGCTGGTCCAGCGCGCCGATGATCTTGGCAATGCGCTGCAGGTTGTCGGCGTAGTCGGTGATGACCAGCGAGTTGCTGCCCAGGTTGGCGTTGATGGTGTTGTTGGCACTGATCAGCGGCCGCAGCACCGCCACCAGGTTGTTCGGGTTCTCGTGGTTCAGGTGGAAGATCTGCGTGATGATCTGGTCGCCACGCACCGCCGGCTGGCCCACCGACACGGTGCCGGTCTGCAGCTTGGCCTCGGCCTCGGGCACCACCTTCAGCAGGCCGCCGTTTTCGACCACGGTGAAGCCCAGGCCGCGCAGTGCCGACAGGTAGTTCAGGTAGGCCTCGCGCACCGACAGCGGCTGGTCGCTGTACAGCGTCATCGTGCCCTTGACGCGCGGGTCCAGCGCGATCTGGCGCTCGATCATCGTGGCCATCGCCCGCGTCACCGCCTCGACATCGGCATTGACGAAGTTCACCGTCACCGGCGCGCTGGACTTCAGCGCCGGGCTGTGGCCGGGCGGCGCGTTGGCGGCGCGCGGCCGGGCCGGCGCGTCGGCCGCGGTCTGCGCCTGCAGCACGGGCAGGCCCGCCAGCAACGCCGCCAGGGCCAGGGCCTGCGGGCGCAGGCGCCAGGCGCGCGGGCCGGGCGTCGGCTTCGAAGGTCGGCGCTGTGTCATGGTCATCCGATCGAAATGATGGAGCGCGCCCCCTGGCGTCGCCCGAAGAAGTTCAGCAGGTTGTCCAGGTCGCCCTCGGCGCCGGGTGCCGCCTGGGCTTCGCCACGGAAGCGCAGTTGCGAGCCGGTCCACTGGCCGGTGCCGCTGAGCTGCAGCACGCCTTCCAGCGTGCTCAGCGTGAACACCGGGCCCTGCGCGGCATTGCCGTCCAGCCGCAGCCGGTAGCTGCCCAGGCGCTCCAGCGGCGTCATCGCCGAGCCCACGCCCACCAGGTCCAACTCGGCCTGCCCGGCCAGCCGCCAGCGGCCGGCGGCGTTGTCCAGCGTCAGACCATTGCTCGACAGGCGCAGCAGCCCGCTCAGCTGCAGCGTGTTCCACGGCGCGCCCAGGCCGGCCAGCCAGGCGGCCGGCCATTCGCCGATCGGGCCGCGGCCGGGCTGCAGCTGCACCGACAGCCGGCCGAAGCCGGGGCGCAGCAGCAACACCATCTCGTCGCGGATGCAGCAGCCCTGCTGCAGGCGCAGCTGCACGGCGGTGCCGCGCAGGCCGATCTGCCAGCCGGTACGGCCGCTGAGCATGCTGGCACTGCGGCTGCCGGGGCCGCCGGTCAGCACCGGCACGGCGCTGCCGTTCCAGACCGTGCCGCGCGCATCGGTCAGCAACAGCCGGTCGTTGGTGTAGGCGGCCACCGCGTGGGCCAGCCAGGTGGCCGGCGCGAAGACGACCAGCGCCACCAGCGCGCCGCACAGCAGGCCCACCCAGCCCCAGCGCGCCGCGGCCTTGCGGCGCCGCTCCCAGGCCAGCTGGGCCAATGTCGATTCGGCATGGGCGCTGCCGGGCCAGCGCGTAGCCGCGCGGCCGCTGCGCCAGCGTCCGAGGCTCAGGGCCATGGCGACCCCCCTCGCAGTGCCGTCATGCACCGCCTCCCAGGCCGACGACGATGCTGCCGTTGAAGCCCTGCGCACCGCGCGTCAGCTGCGCCTCGATGGGCCGGGCGCGGGCGCCGGCGCGGGCTTCGGCCAGCCATTCGCGCAGCTGCCCGCTGCTCAGGCCGTTGACGGTGAGCACGGCGCGGTCGCCCTGCACGGTGAGCCGGGCCTTGCCGCCCAGGCGCTCGCTGGCTGCGCGCAGCGCCGCTGCCGATTGCTCGGCCGACAGCGCCGGCGCGTCGCGCAGTTGCTGGGCCTCGGTGGCCAGCGCGCGCATGCCCTGCGTCTGCAGGTCCAGCGCATCGAGCTGCGCCGGCGCGTCGCGCACCGTGCGCCAGGCCGGCTGGATGCCCACCGTCCAGACCAGGAAGAGGCCGAGCACCAGCCCGGCCAGGCCGAGCATGCGGCGCTCGCGCAGGGCCAGGCCCTGCCAGCGGGTGCGCAGGCTGCCGAAAGAGGCCGCCCAGGGCGCGGGCAGGGCCAGGCGCGAACCGTTGCTCAAGAGCGGCTCCCTGGCGCCGCGGCACGGCTGAGCGTGATGCGGCCTTCGGCGTTGTCGACGGCCCAGCCGCCGGTGCGCAGCCGGTCGCGGAATTGCGCCAGCTGCTGTTCGTTCCAGCCCGGGGCCGACAGCGTCAGCCGGCCGGGTTCGAAGCGCAGCGTCTGCACCGGCCCCTGGCCGTCGGGCCAGGCCGCGGCGGCGGCACCGAGCATGGCTTCCAGGTCGGCCTCGCCAGCGCGGCCGGCGGCGGCGCGCAGCCGGTCGGTCTCGCGCTGCATCTGCAGCGGCGCGTCGAGCACCGCGCGCACGTGCGGGAAGGTGCTCTGCAGCAACTGCTGCTGCGCCAGCCGCTGGTCGGCCAGCGCCTTGCGCTGATGCCAGGCCCAGGCGTTCAGGCCCACCAGCTGCAGCACCACCAGCGCAGCCAGGCCGATGCGCACCGGCCGCCAGGCGGGGCTGCGCAGCCGCCGCGCCAGGTCGCGCAGCGCGCGCGTGCCGCGGTGCTTGGGCGCCAGGTCGAACTGGCGCAGGTTCCACAGCGAACGCGCGGCCTGCAGCGCGCGCTCGGCCTCGGTCTGCACGCGTACGCTGCTGCCCAGCCAGCGTTCGGCCGGGGCGGCCACGGCCGGCTCGGCGGTCCACTGCGTGGGTTGCTCGATCATCTGGGGCAGCAGCGCGCGCGCCAGCGAGCCTTCCAGCCGCAGCAGGTGGTGGCCCTGCTCGTCGCTGTAGCTGAGCATGATGCGGGCGCTGCCGGTGGCCGCGCCCGGGGCCTCGAAGAAGTGCCCCTGCGGCGCGTCGCCGGGCCAACTGGACGGCAGCACCCGGTCGATGCTGCGGCCGCTTTTCTCGAGCGTCTCGAGCACACCGCGCAGCCAGTCCTTGTGCAGCGTGGCCACCCAGGCCGTCTGGCCGGCAGTGGCGCCGGGCGGCAGCGCCAGGTGCACGGCCTCGGCGTCCTCGAGCAGGTGTTCTTCCAGCAGCCCGCCCAGCGCGTCGCGCAGGCGCGCGGCCGGGGCCTTGGGCACGGTCAGGCGTTGCCAGCCGATGTCGGTGTCGGCCAGCACGGCCACCACGGTGTCGGCCCGCGGCAGCAGCGCCGGCTGCGCCCGGCCCTGCGAGCTGACCTGCACGCCGTCGCTGCTGAGCACATAGGCATAGCCGTCGGCCGGCGGGGCGGCCGCGCCCTCCGCCGTGCGCGCACTCAGGCGCGTGCGCGGCGGTATCAGGATCGCAAGAACGGACATGGGTCGGCTAGGCTAGCGTGCTGCCCGCTTTATATCAATCTGCAAGCCATGTAAATCAAAGACTTAGCGCCCATTTCTGTAGGCTGTTCACAGCATTGAAACATGTGGTTGCAGCTTTCAGTCCAGGCCGGGATACAGCGCCTGGCGGCTGCGCGCGAGCGGCACGATCTCGCGGCTGCGGCGCTGCACCAGCAAGCGCTCTTCCAGCACGCGGCCTTCCATGCGCAGCGTGCCGGCGATCTCGAAGTAGTTGGAGCCGACGCTCAGGCGCTTGGGGTCGAGCGCGCCTTCGCGCGGCACCTCGGCGGTGGCGTCGCTCAGGCTCTTGAAGGGTCGGCGGCGCTCCAGCCGCTTGGCGCTGCTGGCGTCGATGCCGATCACTGCGGCCATCACCTCGGGCGAGGCGGTGTTGATGTTCAGCGGCGTCGGCTCGGGCAGCAGGTCCACGTAGGGCCGCAGCCGGCGCAGCGTCTCGGCATCCAGGCCCAGCCAGGCCAGCTGGTCGACGCGCCGCGGCAGCAGCGGCGCCGAGGCTTCGGCCTCGGCCTGGCCGCTTTCGGCGATCCAGGCGGCCACCAGGCCGCTGGCCAGCGTCTGTGCGGTCTCGGGCGCGACGCTGGCGCTTTCGCACAGCCGGGCCAGCGCCTCCATTTCGGCTGGCAGCAGCTGCCGTGTGGCCGGATCGATCAGGTTGCGCAGGTTGTAGCGCTCCTGCGCGTCGCGGATGCCGCCGCCCAGGAAGGCCTCGGGCGCGCCTTCGACGGTGTTGTTGCGGTCCTGCGCCAGCAGGCTGGACAGCGAGGCCTCCTGCAGCCGCGTGGCCCAGGGCTCGCCGGCATGGTCGACGCCGGGGGTGCGCGCGTCCACCCGCAGGATGACGCGGCCCAGGTCGAGCGCGCCGCCCAGGATCCAGGCGGCCTGCGCACGGGTGCGCTCGGCGCTTTCGACGCCGATGGCCCGCGACTGCTGCCACACCATGCCGGCGGCCAGCGTGCCGACGAGCGTCAGCACCAGCATGGCCACCAGCAGTGCGGCGCCGCGCCGCGGACGCATCGGGGGGCGGCGGCGGCGCGTCATGGCATCAGCGGCGCGAGCACCAGGTCGCGCGTCAGCCGCTGGTCGCCGAAGGCCAGCACCAGACGGATGCCGGAGGGCGGCACCTCGCGCGTGCGCGGCGCGCCTTCCCCGCCGGCCGTGGCCTGCTGGTCGCCGGTGGATTGGGCGTTGGTCCAGCTGTTGCCGCGGAAGAATTCCACCGTCAGACCGGTGACGCCTTCCAGCAGCCGCAGCTGGCCGGCCTCGTCGCCCAGCAGCTGCTGGCTGCGCATCCAGCTTTCCTGCAGGTCGGCCACGCGGGTGACCACCGGGCCGGTCCAGCGCAGCCATTGCGTGCCGCGCAGCGACCAGGCCACCAGCTGCAGCCCGCCCGGCGCCTGGCGCACCAGGCGCAGCGTGCTGCCGTCGAAGGACAAGGCCGGCACGGCAGCGCTGTCCTGCAGTGCCGACAGGTCCTGCTCCCACTGCGCCATCACGGTGTTCAGACGCAGGCTGCGGTCCAGCTGCGCCTGGCTGATGTCGCGGGCCCGCACGATGCCGTCGATGCCGCGCCAGGCCATGGTGCTGAGCACCGCCATGATCATCAGCGCGACCAGCACCTCCACCAGCGTGAAGCCGGTTTGGGCAGGTGGGCGGGGCCGGGTGCGCATGTTTCAGGGCCGGTAGAGCAGCGTGGACAGCCGCACCAGCTGGCGGCCGGTGTCGTCGCTGACGACGGCATCGACCAGCCGCAGGTCGGCGTACTGCGTGGCCGCCACCTGGGCACGGCCGCCGTAGCGCCGGCCCAGTTGCTCGCAGCCGAATTCGGTCTCGCCGATGCCGGGGAACTGGCGCGTGAGCTTCAGGTTGCTGAGATGGTTCTCGGCGCACCACTGCGCGGCCATCACGTCGGCCAGGCGCTGCGAGTTGTCCACCAGCACACCGGCGGCGCGCAGGCCGGCGGCCAGCGCGATGGCGATCACCGCCACCGCCACCAGCACCTCCACCAGCGTGAAGCCGCGCGCCGGCGCCCTCATGGCCGGGCCTCGTCCACCGCCACGGCGAAGGGGCCCAGGCCGTCGGTGCCCAGCACCAGGCTGCGGTCGGCCAGGCGCAGCACGATGCGCTGCGCGCCGATCAGCGGCTCGGGGCCCAACTGCACCGACTTGGCGCCGATGACCTCGGCGCGCACCGCCGGCTCGAGCCAGCGGGTGGGCATCTGCAAGGGCTGGGTGTTGTTGCCGGCCACGCGCACGAAGCGGAAATCGGCCTCGGTCTGCGCATCCAGCGGCATCCAGTGCACCGCCAGGCCGCTGACACGCGATTCGGCGCGGGCCGATTCCAGCAGCGCGCTCAGGCGCTGTGCCTCGGTTTCAAGCCGGGTGCCGGCGGGATCGCGCAGCGCCAAGCTGACGACGCCGGCCGCCACGGCGATCAACGCCACGACGATCATCAGCTCGATCAGCGTGAAGCCGCTGCCCGCCGGACGCGGCCGGCGGCGCAGGGCAGGCCGGCGCCGGCTACTGCCAGGAGCCGATGTCGGCGTTGTTGCCGTCGCCGCCCGGCGTGCCATCGGCGCCGAAGCTGAAGACATCGATCTCGCCCTTCACGCCCGGGTTCACGTACTGGTAGGGCCGGCCCCAGGGGTCGTTGGGCAGCTTGTCCAGGTAGGGCTTCCAGTTCGGGGGCAGGGCGCCGACGCTGGGCTTGCGCACCAGGGCGTCCAGGCCCTGCTCGGCGCTGGGGTAGCGCTGGTTGTCCAGCTTGTACAGCTTCAGCGCTTGCATCAGATTGTTGACGTCGGTGCGCGCCGCAGTGACGCGGGCATCGTCGGCACGGTCGAGCACGTTCGGCACGATCAACGCGGCCAGCACGCCAATGATGACCAGCACCACCATCAGTTCGATCAGCGTGAAACCGCGCACGATCAGGGCGCGCCTGGGGGACTTGGGCATCATGGAGACGGGGTTTCGCGAAGTCACGCTGCATGATAATCGGCGCATGGTGTCGCGCTTCGCCGCATTCGTGATCTGGGCCGCAGTTGCCGCGAGCCTGGTGTTCTGGGCCCTGCGCCTGGGCAGCCGTCCGATCGAGGCGCCAGCCCATGCGCGGGTGGTCAGCCCGGCCACCGCCCAGCAGGGCGACCTGGCCAAGCTGCTGGGCGCCGATGCGCCGGCCTCGGTGCAGGTGGCTGCCGTGTCGCAGGCGGCGCCGGCGGATACCCGCTTCCGGCTGATCGGCGTGGTGGCGCCGCGCACCGCAGCCGCCGCATCCAATGGCGTGGCGCTGATCGCCACCGACGGCAAGCCGGCCAAGGCCTACCGCGTGGGCGCCCCGGTCGAAGGCGAGATGCTGCTGCTGTCCGTGCATGCCCGCGGCGCGTCGCTGGGAGCGCGCGGGCAGCCGGCGCAGATGGAATTGGAATTGCCGGCGCTGCCGCCACCGACCACCGGCACGATGCCGGGCTCGGCCGGTGCGACCCCGTCGCGACCGCTGCCCACGGCGCGGCCGGCACTGCCGCCGCCGCCCGTTCAGGCGCCCCAGCCGATGGTGCCGTCGTCTCCGCCGGTGGGTACCGAGCCGCAGGACATCGAACCCGAGCCTGAGCCGGCCAATCGGCCGATGCGCGTCCCACCCACGGGCGCCGGCCGTCCGGCGGGCTGAGGCCGCACGCGACGCCGGGCCCGGGCAGCGTCCTCTGGCCGCCCCATGAACGATTCGCCTTACAGCCCGGCCCGCCAGATGATCAGCGGGCTGCGCGAGGAACTGCGCCGCTACGCCCCCTTCGACCGCATGGACGAGGCTCATGTGGACGCCTTCGTCGCGATGTCCGCGCAGACCTACTACGCGCCCGGCGAAGCACTGCTGCAGCCGCAGGACGGGCCGGTTTCGCGCCTGTTGTTCCTGCGCCGCGGTGGGGTGGCCGGCGGCCCGCAGGGCGCCGAGGGGCTGGGCAGTGTCTTCCACTTGGAAGCGGGCGACCTGTTCCCGGTGGCCGCCTGGCTGGAACGCCGCGCGGTGAGCGCGCCGTACCGGGCCGACGACGACTGCTTCTGCCTGGAGGCGCCTGCCGACGGCGTGCGCCACCTGGCAGCGCAGAGCCCCGTGCTGGCTGACTACCTGCACGGCCGGGCTCGGCATGTGCTGGCGTTGTCGCGCGAAGCCACCAAGGCGGCCGTGGCCTCGCAGGCGCTGGCCGAGCAGTCGATGGAGGCCCGGTTGGGCACGCTGCCGCGCCGCCCGCTGGTGAGCTGCAACCCTAGCGTGCCGCTGGGCGAGGTGCTGCAGTTGATGCACCGCCGCGGTGTGGGCTCGGTGCTGGTGCTGGACGATGCCGGCGCGGCCGTAGGCATCTTCACCCGCCACGACCTGCTGGAGCGCGTGGCCCTGGCGCAGCCGCCGATGGACACGCCGATCCAGCGGCTGATGTCGGCACCGGTGCACACGCTGGACGTCGGGCAGGGCGTGCAGGACGCGGTGCTGCTGATGTCCCGCCAAGGCGTGCGCCATGTGCCCGTCACCGAACACGGCCGCGTCGTCGCGCTGGTCTCCGAGCGCGACCTGTTTGCCTTGCAGCGGCTGTCGCTGCGCCGCCTGGGCGGCCGCCTGCGCGAGGCCGAGGACCTGCCGGCGCTGGTGCAGGCCGCGCCGGACATTCGGCGCCTGGCGCTGACGCTGCTGGCCCAGGGGCTGTCGGCCCGTTCGCTGACCGAATTGATCAGCCAGCTGAACGACGTGCTGACCGAACGCGCGGTGCGGCTGGCCGCGCGCGAGCACGGGCTGGACTTGAAGCGCGCCTGCTGGCTGGCCTTCGGCTCCGAGGGCCGCTCCGAACAGACCATCGCCACCGACCAGGACAACGGCCTGGTCTTCGCCAGCGAGAACCCCGATGCCGACCGCGAGGCCTGGCGCGCGATGGGCCAGCGGGTCAACGAGACGCTGGCGGCCTGCGGCTACCCGCTGTGCCAGGGCCGCATCATGGCCGGCGAGGCCGACTGCTGCCTGAGCGTGGACGAGTGGATCGCCCGCTTCGGCCGCTGGATCGAGCAGGGCGCGCCCGAAGATCTGCTGAAGGCCAACATCTTCTTCGACTTCCGCCCGCTGGCCGGCGAGGTGATGCTGGCCTCGCCAATGCGCGAGTTCGTGCGCCGCCGCGCCGCGCAGATGCCGCGCTTCACCCGCCAGCTGGCGCAGAACGCGCTGCGCAACACGCCGCCGCTGAACTGGCGCGGCGCGCTCGATCCGCAGCGCGACGGCGGCCATGAATGGCTGGACCTGAAGCTGCACGGCACGATGCCGCTGGTCGACGGCGCGCGGCTGTATGCGCTCGCCCACGGCATCGAGGCCACCGGCACCCGCGCTCGGCTGGAGGCCGCGGCGGTGGCGATGGGCGTGGACGCCCACGAGAGCCAGACCTGGGTCGGCGCCTTCGAGTTCCTGCAGATGCTGCGGTTGCGTGTGCAGGTGCAGGCCGGCCCGGGCGCCGACGCGGCCCACCCCAACCGCGTCGACCTGCGCACACTGAATGACATCGACCGGCGCATCCTGAAGGAAAGCTTCCGCGCCGCGCAGCGACTGCAGCAGCGCATCCAGTTGGACTACCTGCGTTGACCGGGCTCTGGACGCGATGGTGGCAGCAGGCGCCGGAGCCCGGCGCCGCGGCGCGCTGGCTGGTGCTGGACGTGGAAAGCAGCGGGCTCGACCCCACGCACGACCGGCTGCTGGCCATTGCCGCCGTGGCCGTGCAGGTGGGCGAGGGAGCGCCGCGCATCGTGCTGGCCGACAGTTTCGAAGCCGTGCTGGCGCAGCCGCACGAGACGGCTGCGCCCGACAAGGCCAACATCCTCGTGCACGGCATCGGCGTGGCGGCGCAGGGCCGCGGTGATGACCCGGCCGCGGTGCTGGAGCGCTTCGAGGCCTTCGTCGGCGCGGCGCCGCTGGTCGGCTTCCATGTCGCCTTCGACCGCACGCTGATCGACCGCGCCATGCACGCGGTGCTGGGCCGGCGCCTGGCGGTGCCGTGGCTGGATCTGGCCGAACTGGCGCCGGTGCTGCACCCGGTGCCCGGCGCCCATGCGCTGGACGACTGGCTGCAGGCCTGTGGCATCCCCTGCTTGCAGCGCCATCAGGCCGCGGCCGACACGCTGGCCACGGCCGAGTTGCTGTTGCGTTTGCTGCCGGCGGCGCGGGCCGAAGGGGCCCGCGATCTGCGCGGGCTGCAGCGCCTGGCGGCGCGGCGGCGCTGGCTGCCCTGAAGCCTCAGGCGGCGCCGGACTCGCCCATCGCGGCCGGCTGCGACGGGCCCGGGTCTTCGCCATCGGCCACTTCGGTCAGCAGCGCGGCGGCGCTGCGCACCAGTGGCCAGGCCAGCGTGGCGCCGGTGCCGTCGGTGCTGTCCATGCCCAGCTCCAGGAGCGCCGACGCGCGGAACAGGTGCAGTGCCCGGTCCAGCCCGCGGTGGCCGTGGCTGCGGCAGAAGACGCAGTAGTCGGTGACCGGCGTGGCGATGCGCGAGGCCAGCATCAGCGCGGCACAGGCGGCCATGCCGTCGATCATCAGCAGGTGGCGCTTGCTGGCGGCCACCAGCATCACGCCGACCATCATCGCGATCTCGAAGCCGCCAAAGGCGGCCAGCACCTCGACAGGCTCGGTCAGTTCGCGGTGCCGGCCCTGTGCGCCCTGGGCGATGACCATCAGGTGGGCCAGCAGGTCGGGGTCCATCGACGGGCCCGAGA
>Ga0209369_1000850_pt1 | contig 22611 bp, 23 predicted proteins | sample EBPBio142010_DNA_FD_185865 | JGI IMG/M metagenome (GOLD analysis project Ga0209369, IMG submission 185865) | Wastewater treatment Type I Accumulibacter community from EBPR Bioreactor in Madison, WI, USA - Reactor 1_10/4/2010_ DNA (SPAdes)... | ecosystem: Engineered > Bioreactor > EBPR >... | reverse complement strand
GTTTAGAAGATGCGGGCATCGGTGGCGGGATTGGATACGGCTGCCATTCATTCCGGGCAACGTGTGGCACGAATTTTCTCATGAACGGTGGTGATTTGGAAGTTTGTCAGGAACTTATGGGGCATGCCGACAGCCGCACAACCAAGCTCTATGATCGGCGGAAAATCAAAGCGTCGCAAGCAGACATTGAGCGGATTCGCTACGACAAAACACGTACGGTTTAACGCTGTTAATCTTGTAAGCCCTACTTACGGGATTAGGATTTGCCGAAAGAACGAAACGACTTCCCTACTCGATTACTTTCAATCACAGCCTTGCAAAAACCATAAAGCCATATTACCATAAAACCATATATATGTATATTATAGAAAGATAAGAATTGGTGAGCTATAATAACCCATAAAGCCATAAAACAGTAAAACCAGCATGAGGTATAAATGACTAAGATTATCACTATCACAGGGTACAAAGGGGGCGTTGGGAAAAGCACCACGGCAATCCACTTAGCTACATTCTTTGGCGATCTCGGTCAGACTCTCTTGGTTGATGGCGATCCTAACCGAACAGCTATTAAGTGGGTTTCCCGACTTAAAGACGAACCAGCGTCGTTCACCGTTGCAGATGAGCGACAAGCTATGCGAATGGTCAGCGGCGTTGATTACGTGATCATAGACACACCCGCCCGAACAGATACGAATGATCTTGAAGAATTAGCCAAAGGGTGTGATCTCCTTATTTTGCCAACAGCTCCCGACATTCTTAGCCTGGAACCGATGCTCGAAACGGCTCATGCCCTTAAAGGAGCACACTACCGCACGCTAATAACCATTGTGCCACCCCTTCCTAACAAGGAGGGAAAACAGATGCAAGCCGATTTGCGTGAGATGAATGTGCCAGTATTTGACACTATGATTCGCCGGACAGTCGGCTTTGCTAAAGCTGCCTTTGAAGGAAAATCCATCCGGCAGCTCGAAGATCATCGTGCTAAGGCAGCTTGGGAGGATTATCAAGCACTGGGCAACGAAGTCATCAACATACTGTAGTAGGAGATATAACTATGTCGAAGTATACGGGCATCATTTCTGCCGCTAAGGACGAAGCAACAAACCAGGAAAATGGTTTACCAGCTAACCATAAAACCAGTAAACTGGCAGGGCAGTCTGAGACCATTGAAGAGGTCAATCTCACCGTGAAAGTTGCTAAAAAACGACGACAACATTGGACAGCAGAGGCAAAACGCCAAGGCACGAGTGTCACATCAGTAGTCTTGGAAGCTCTTAGCAATCGTTTTGGAGAACCAGAACCATAATCTCCAAGTGCATTATTCTGGGAGACAAAAATTGCATCCAAAGAGAGAAAAAACCTACAAATACTCAAAAATCACGCATAACATCGAACTCACTGCAACCCCTCACATGGGTGCATTAATTTGGGAGACCAAGCAAATGAATCCAACCTCTACCATGTGCATTAATTTGGGAGACGAAAATGCATTAATTTGGGAGACGGGTGCATTATTCTGGGAGACGAAATGCATTAATTTGGGAGACGAGGTGCATTATTCTGGGAGACGAGGTGCATTAATTTGGGAGACGAAAAAATCGCAAAATTGCCTCTATCCCCTTAATTTACAAGGGGTTTTCGCCACTCAAAATTTCATAGACAGTATTAAGACTGTATTTAAGACAGACAGACAGTACCAGATGCTGCTGCACTCAAAATCACCTTTTCGTCCTGAGGCAACATCATGAGCAAATCCAAACGGACGGAAACACCTCCCGTACACAACAACCCAAACGCTCAACAAGATGCTCTTACTGCCCTACGAACAGAAACAGCATTATCTCGCTTTCCACTTCACAGCCTTACAAAAGGTAAAAACACACCCATTGAACTCACAAACCACCCTTCTGCCGTTCTCTGGCGGGTAGACCATAACAACCATTACGGACAACCAGGTGCACTAGCATACAAACTCGACACATGGGTTATAAACCGACGTATCGAAGAAAGTGGACAACCGATCCCCAAAATACTACGCTTAGGAAGCCTACGAGAAATAGCCGCAGAAATCGGCTCACCTAGCAACACTAACCCCGTAAAACAAGCATTACTCCAAAACGCCACAGCTAGCATCACCGCCAAAATCACTTTCAAAACAACAGACAAGGGGCAAAAAGACCTAGAAGCTGTTTTTCAGCGCTACAGTATCGTCTTCACGGGTGAAAAACTTCCTGATGGACGTGCTGCCGACGCTGTTTACCTCATACTCAACGACATTTATCAAACAGTCCTTAATAGTGCGATATTTCGGCCACTCGATTACGAATACATGAAATCGCTGCCTCCAATTTCACAGCGGTTCTACGAAATCGTCTCCTATCAGGTATATGCTGCCTTAAAATATGGCAATCCACGTGCAAAATTAGCCTATTCAGAATATTGTCAGCTTTCTACAGCTACCCGATATCCCGATTTTGAACACGTTAAAAAGCAAATGTATAAGATTTTACGGCCACACGTCCAGAGCGGCTATATAGCCAAAATCCAGTACGAAGCCACTACCGACTCCCAGGGAAATCCTGATTGGATTATGTATTTAACTCCTGGAATCAATGCAAATCGGGAATACAAATCTTTTACAGGAAATACTCCTGCACCAAAGCGCCGAAAACCCAACAAAGAACATGTTAATCTGGAATTACCATTCCCTGATGCAACTAATGCACCTATTCCCACCACGACAGATCTCACTGAACATCAAGAACTCCTGAAAGCACTCATTAATGCTGAACTAAACCAAAGTGACGCAGAACATCTTGCAAGAGAATATCCAGACATCTGCCGACAACAACTTGCATATTTACCCTATGTAGAACACTTCAAAACAAGCAAAGGAGCCTATCTGCGTAGCGCCATTGAAGGCAACTGGGGACCTCCTACTGCCTACAGCCAAACCCAACAAAAGCAAGCAGAGGCAGAAGCTACCCGAAAGGGAAAAGCCGAAATTGCTCTTAGAGAGGCAGAAAAGAAATCCCGTAAAGCGCACGAGGAGCGTCACCACGCCGACTTTTGTGATTTTATATGTCTAGGTATAGAAGAGCTCAAAAAAACGCATCCTGAGCTCATTACGGCCTTCACAGCCTATGAGGATGAAAGACACGAATCTCTCGTCAAAAGCCCAATGGCAGAAAGACCTATGTTCAAAGCCACCATTGAAAAGTTCAATACTCCAACACTACGTGCACAGCGCTTTATAGAGTTTTGCAAAGAACAAAAAGACCAATTTCTTATTGAAATTCCTACTTTTTGGGAATGGGATGAATCACATAACACAACTCCGTTCTCCAAAAAATGGGGCTAAAAGACATGCCAGTTTTACAGTAAGCCATATAACCATAAATATGGTAAACCATAATTCATACTGTGTCACAGATACTTTAAACAACAAGCGGTAGAAAAATGAGAATCAAGTCCGTGTCTGTAAATAATACGGACGGTGATTAACTCACCTAAGACGGTGCAAAGGTAGGGAATTTACATTTTCTCCTCACATACACCTGTGAAGAAGTGACCAAGTGAACTGAGCAAGAAATTTTTAATGACATCCCCCGTTCTCTCAGCAGGATAACCGAGACTGCGCCCCTCATGCTGTAAAGGGCCCGTCAAAAATTTTTTTCTTCACGGGCTACGCCCTAAAAAAAATTTTTGTCTTGCTTCGCATCCCTTGACAGCGGGGCTTGCTCGGTGCAAAGAGCAACTATCGGGGGGAAGCCACAGAAACGAGTAGGATACTCGTTCTGGAAATTGCAGGGTAGGGAAAGGGATAAGCACTACTCTCAAACCTGCACATTTGCCCTGAGAGCAACAAAAAGGCATTCCCAGTAGTTTTCCTCCTCCCTGAAATTTGAAACGCTCCTGGGGCAAATATGAGCGTTTTACGTATATCTGGAATTTCACCTAAAAGGTTTCATCAATCCCCATTTCCAAGTGCCGCCGCCTGGCCCGTCCACGGGAGCCCGCAAGCGGCGCAAGGTTTCCTTGCCGCCCAGCGTAGCGGGCCACAATAAAATTTATAAATTGTGTTGACATTGTAATCACATAAACTATAAACTGATAGCGAAGGAGGGCTTACAATGCAAATTGCAGAAAAAGAAACTCAACTAAAGCACAAAGGCAAACACCTACATATCCGGGCATCCGAACAGGACAAAAAAACCCTGGCACAAGCTGCACAGATAAAAAATCTAAGTGTGAGCCAATTTCTCTTACAACTGGCATTGCCCGTGGCCGAAGAAATTGTAAAGACGGAGGCCCCAGACATGCAAACTGTCTTTGCCTTGGATGAAGACGCCTGGCAGGAGTTCAACCGTCTCCTTGACGCTCCCCTGCGCCCATTGCCTGAGTTACAAGAGCTGATACTTTCCAAGCCAGTATGGGAAACGAGGTCTTAAAGTGGCTTTCAGTCCGCCAATTCTCCTGTCTAAAGAGCACAACACGAGCGACTTTGATTGCGGTAAAGAGCCACTCAACAGATACCTCAAACAACACGCCGCCGGAAATCAAGCGGGTGGGGCGGCACGCACATACGTGGTCGTTGATGAAAGTTTCGGGCCAAATGCTGTAGCCGGTTACTACAGCCTGACACCCGCAGCCGTCACACTTCAAGAAGCTCCTGAGCGTGTGCGCAAAGGGCAGGCACAGCACCCAGTACCGTGTATTCTTCTGGCACGTTTAGCGGTAGACCTACGATGTCACGGCCGAGGGCTGGGCCGCTCACTATTTCGTGATGCTCTATTACGAGCATTGAGCGCACATGAACAGATTGGCGGGCGGGCGTTCCTGGTGCACGCAATGGACGAGGAAGCCCGGCGCTTTTACGAACGCTACGGAATGTTACCCTCTCCAAGCGACCCTTTACATTTGTTTCTACTTTTCAAAGACATTCGTAATCTTTTGCGGTAGAGTGTCGGAGGTTTTATATGAGGACGCAGATGGCCCAAAAGGAAAAAGATGAATTAGCCGGGGCACTGCACGAAACAGCCTCAGGACTTTTTGAAGCAGGGCTTCTCCCCAAAAGCACCATGAGAGAGATTGACGAGCTGTGCTTGACCCCAGTGGAAGACCTAACCCCTGAACAGATTAAAGCAATTCGAGAAAAATCACATTATGAAAGGGGGCAATTTTTCTAAGCTGCCTATGCGGCAGTTAACACTTCTGAGCAGAAATACTCGCACCCCAGTTTTTTCTAAACCACCTATCCGGTGGCAGACATGTAGGGAACATATCTCGTCAGAAGCGACGACAACATATCACTTTTTCATCAGTGCAATCAATACTCTTAATACTCTGACGGCAGCAGAATTGTTGTGACGCTGTGATCTGATTCCGTGATAATCCAAACCCTTTCGTTTGTAGGGAGCGTGTACGCAGAGAAAATGCGGCCGCCGAATTTTAAAGCGTTATCGTTTGCCCGTTTATCCTCTGCGCCCAGGTCTCCCCAATCGCAAGACTGATGCCGTAGAAGTAGGGAAAGAGGTTCGACCGATGCTTTTTCCAGTGCATCAAGAGCGCCTGGCGTTGCCACCATTTGGCCCAGGTCAAAAGCTCTCGGTAATCTCTCCCGACTCAAATCTGGTGTATTTTCTGAAGAGGGTGCAGGCTCAAAATTAGTCATAGGCAGAGCGATACGGTAAGCACTTTGTGCAGCATCTGCAAGACCCTCAAAGAACAAAAATAATACTCACACCTGATCGCACCCTAGCGGTGCTGTCTTGTTTGTCGTGTCCGAATTTACTACCTATACTCTAAAAATGCGTGAACAAGAGGCCGCCGACTATCTTCAAATAACCCCTCGAACGCTTTATCGCTACCGCAAGAGCGGGCGGCTTGCGTTTCATACCGAGTCGGGAAAAACCCGACCAGTTATTAAATACAAGCGTGCCGATCTGGATGCCTTAAAAGCCATTCTTGATACCCAGCGGATTCACTCTAAGAAGCCGACTGATACCAAATCGCCGCTCCCACGTGTGTCTTTTGGGTTGCCACCGCACGAGTACCAGGAGCTTTCAGAAGATGCAGCAAAGCACGTTTTACCCGTCAATCAATACGCCAGGCAGGTTGTCCGGGGAGGACTCCATAGCGAGGCCATAGCACTCCGGCAGGAGGTTAAAGAGCTGCGCCAGGAACTCAAAAAAGCCCAGCAAGAGATCGCCGATGCGATTGAAGCTGTTCTAGAATTTGTAGGCATGGCTCCCGACGAAGCGCAGAGCTGGGTCGAGAATAATCTCCGGTAGGTTTTCCTATGCTTTCCATCGGTGCGATGAAGGGCGGCCAACACAGCTACTACTTGGAGCTGGCCCGTGAAGATTATTATTTGAACGGGGGTGAGCCGCCCGGTCACTGGCACGGGCAAGGGGCCGCATCCCTGGGACTCTCCGGGGAAGTCACAGCAGACGCATTGACCAGGCTTTTCGAGGGTTATCATCCTACTGAGCCCCGTTCACTTATTCAGCAGCAGAAATACCAAGATGGAAAACGGGCTCATCGCCCAGGGTGGGACTTAACGTTCTCTGCGCCGAAATCTGTTTCAGTGCTATGGAGCCAGGCCGACTTTGAAACACGCCAGGCGATACAGAGCGCACATTTTGCGGCGGTTAAAGCGGCATTGAATTATCTGGAAGATGAAGCGGCTATCACTCGATGCGGGAAAGGTGGCCGGGAAAAGGTGAAGGCAAATCTGGTTGTTGCGACGTTCGAGCATCATACCAGCCGAGCCCAAGACCCCCAATTGCATACACATGCTTTGGTGATGAACGTTTGCACCCACGGTGAAGGGCGCTCCGGAACGGTGGAAAGTCGGCCGCTTTACCGGACAAAGATGGCTGCCGGTGCCGTTTACCGAGCGGAACTATCCGCACAGCTTGAGCATTCTTTAGGGCTCACCAGTGAGCGGCACGGCAATCTTTTCGAGGTCAAAGGAATACCGAAAAGTATTATCACGGAGTTTTCCAAGCGCCGTGCCGAGATTGAAAAAGTTCTTACAGAAACCGGGCATACCAGTGCAGCGGCGGCCGCAGTTGCGGCGCTCGATACCCGGAGCACGAAGGGCCACGTCGCCCAGGAAGAACTATTCCCGCAGTGGCAGCAAGTAGGAGCGGCGCACGGGTGGGGGAGTGCTCAAGCTAATCATCTGGTGAGAACGGCCGTTGCTCCCCGTCGCAATCGTCAAGAGGAAATGAGCCAGGCACTTCAAAGAGCGGCAGAACGGGCAACACAGCAGCAAAGTTTTTTCACGGTGCGGGATTTCACTCAATTGCTGGCCGAAGAGTGCCAGGGGCGCAGACTCGGAGCCAAAGAACTCCGGGCGGCCAGGGATTCTTTCTTGTTTAATAGCCCGGAGATCGTGAAGTTAGGGCGGTATAAACGGGAGCAAGTTTTCACTACGCAAGCCACGCTGGAAGAAGAACGTGCGCTTTTGCAAGCAGTCGAGAAAAGCCAGCAAGCCCAGCAGACGGGAGTTTCCACCCAAACGGCGGAAAGTGTAATCGCTACCCGCCAGGTCTTTAGTGATGAGCAGGCAAGCGCCTTGCATCATGTTACTGTGGCCGGTGGTTCGATCCGGATGGTAGCAGGTATGGCCGGAACCGGAAAAACCACGCTTTTGCACGCTTCACGCCTGGCCTGGGAGTTGGAGGGATTCAATGTGTATGGTGCAGCACTCTCCGGCCAGGCGGCCAAGGGATTAGAGCGTGGCTCTGGAATCAAAAGCACAACGCTACACCAAACGCTTATGGATTTGGAAAACGGCCACTTGCGGCTATCGGAAAAATCCGTTTTGGTGGTGGATGAAGCGGCAATGGTGGGAACCCACATGATGCACCGTGTCGTCGAAGCCACAGAACATGCCGGGGCACGTTTGGTATTGGTTGGTGATGCGGGCCAGCTCCAACCAATTGATGCCGGAGGGCCTTTTGCCGAAATGCAAAGACGACTTGGAGCCTCAACGCTCGAAGATATTAAGCGGCAACATGAGGATTGGGCACGTGATGCGGTGAAGAAATTCGCAGCGGGTGAAGCTGCCCTGGGCCTTCGAGCTTATGCCGAGCGTGGTCTGGTCGAAGTATGCGACGACCGGCGCAGTGCGATGGAATCACTGATCGGCTCATGGAAAGAGCAGGGGATACAGCGACCAGGTGACCAACTCATTTTAGCCGGCACTCGTCTTGAAGCTGCGATTTTAAATCGCATGGCCCAGGAGGAACGCCGCAAGGCGGGTTTGTTATCCGGGCCGAGTGTTGCTATTCCGGATTCCAATGAAAGTTTAGCGACCGGCGACCGAGTGCTTTTCACACAAAAATCCCGGCTTTACGGCGTCGAAAACGGCGACCGGGGCGCTGTACTTGCCATTGACTCCGAAGGGCTTTTATCGGTGCGGTTGGATTCCGGTGAGCTCGTCCGATTTTCACTCAAACACTATGAGCACGTCCGTCCAGGTTATGCGATGACGACACATAAAGGCCAGGGAGCTACGACAGAGAACACTTTCATCCTGGCCGGTGGCTCGATGCAGGATCGAGAACTTTCTTATGTCCAGGTGTCACGTTCCCGCCGTGAAACACGCATCTTCATTGATGTAGAAGAAGCCGGTGAATCACTTACACGCTTAGCCAGGCAAATGAGCCAGTCCCGGCAAAAGGAAATGGCCCACACAATACGCCACAGACAGCAACAGAACCAATCCTTGAGATTGTGATTTTACGTGCGGTTGTTTTCCAGCGCTCAGATCTCTGTTAGTGATGGGATGCGATGGACATTTTTTCAATCATTTTTTTATGTGGAGCCGGGATTCTATGTGCCACTCTCTTTAGTAATTCGCAGCGCAAAATAACTTTTCTGCGTGGGCGGCCACGTTTGAAAGTGATTGCCGGATCTGAAAATTCATCGGGCAATGGGGTGATGTGGGGAACTGAATTATTACCGATTGAAAATGCAACAACGCATTTTCTTGTGGCAGGAACCACAGGAGCAGGCAAGACATTACTCATCAATCGCCTAATGCAATCGGTATTGCCACACATCGGCAAAGACCGGCGTGATCTCCGGGCGCTGGTTTATGACGCAAAGGGGGACAGCCTTAGAGCGCTCCATAGCATGGCCTCTTGCCGGATTGTGACGCTTCACCCGTTCGACCAGCGGGGTGCGGCCTGGGATATGGCACGTGATATAACAACACCGGCGGCGGCGCTGCAAGCATCAACGATTCTTGTGCGGCGAAATAAGAACGACACGGGGAATCCGTTTTTTATTTTGGCTGCACAAAATTTGATGCGGGGTGTTTTCCTCACGTTCATGCAGACTGTCGGCACGAATTGGACTTTGAGCGATGTGATTTTAACGCTCCGTTTTGAAGAACGTCTGCGCCTGGTGCTTAGTAAAACGCTGGAAGGCCAGGCCATCCTTGATCAGTTTTTTCAGACGGGAAGTGAAACGTTGCAAGGTGTGCGTGCCACCCTCGCCACTGCAATTGCGCCGTATGAAGCGATTGCCGCATGTTGGGATACCGCAAAGGAAAAAGTAAGCCTGGCCGATTTCATGGCCGGTGAGTTCATTCTTGTACTGGGTAACGATGAATCTACTCGTACGGCACTCGATGCTATCAATTGCGTTCTCTTTCAACGGCTGAGCGAATTGATTTTATCTGGAGAGGAAAGCCGTAATCGGCAAACCTGGCTGTTTCTTGACGAAGTGCGAGAAGCCGGTCGGCTCGAAGGATTGTCACGTCTCATGACGAAGGGACGCTCGAAAGGTGCTTGCGTGGTGCTGGGATTCCAAGCCATTGAAGGGATGCGTGAGGTTTACGGCACTAACGGGGCCGATGAGATCGCAGGGCTTTGCAACAATAAAGCAATCTTACGTTTGGAAAGTGCGGTATCAGCACAATGGGCCAGTGATTTGTTTGGACAAGTCGAAGAGATTGAGCGGCGGCGTAGCAGCTCGAGCAGCCACAGCGATCGGGGATTGTCTTTGACATTCGGCCGGAGCCGCTCAGTTTCCGAGCAACGTATGACCACAAGTGCCGTGCTGCCGTCCGAAGTCATGACGTTATCCCCGACCAATCCCAAGAATGGCCTCAACGGTTTTTTCATTACACGGAGCCGGGGCGCTTATCGTGCTCATGTGCCGTGGAATCAGTTAAAATCCAGGGCGAAAAATCATGCTTATGATGATTTCTTGCCACGTCCATCCTCGAGCCAGTACTTGCGGGAGTGGACACTGGAAGATGCGCAGCGTTTAGCGTTGTCGGTTGATGTACTTGCAGCATCGTTGTCCCGATCTACAGAAAGTTACACCCAAAATCTGAGTCGGCACCGTCATTTGCGGGCTATTAGAAAATAGGCCCTAAAGGCCCAGGACACTACTCAATGGCTAATTCATCGCCGTATCGCAATGTAATTTTGGGGCTTAGCGCTTGTGTGGCGGTTGGTTTTGTGGTGCTCATAGGGCAAGGGGCCAAGGAGCAGGAACAGGACGCTCTTAAGGGTAGGGAAGTGCAACGCCTGCAAGAGGAAAACACGGAGCTGAAACAATCCGAAGCGAATAAAGCGACGGAGAATGAGCAGTTGCAAGAAGCTAACAGAAAACTGAAAAATCGGCTGGAACAAAGCGAAGAGGACGTACGAAAGTCGAGTGCTCCAACCCCACCAATAAAAGACACGCAGCCGAGCCAAGCGGAGAGCGAGCCCGTAGAGGCAAGTTCACGGAAAGAAAAGAAGTATGGAATCGTCCGGCGAGAGGGAGAGACGTTCACATACAACGTTGAAATGAATTCCTCTTACAAAATTCCGAACGGCGAACCTGAAAAGATGCGTTTGGAAGACGGTATGACTTCGTTGCACGTTTGTACATTGACTGTCGCTGAGGTGAGAGAGGCATCGAGCCGTTTACTGTACACGGTAAGACAACATAAGCCGGAGCAAAAGGAAACAGCCATTGAAGTTATGGTGGATAACCGCAATCAGGCTTCGTCAGTGAGACTCATTCAAGGGTTTCGCCATAATTTTTCTCTCTTGCCAGTGCTTCTCTTACCACGTCCCGCCACTCCCTTACGCAAGGGATTTATCTGGAATTTGAACTGTGGTGAGACTCCGGTTCCGGTTTGGTCAATGAAAGGGGTGGTGCAAGAGATTCAGGGGGAGAACGCTACCGTACGAGTCACAGGCTCTTATCGGGTGACTAAGCCATATACGACGAGTGCAAACAGAGAGGAATATGTTTCACACGGCGATTGGACGGTAAAGCTCAACACAAAAAACTGGGTAGTCGAGTCTCTCAAAGGCTCCACAAAAGGCAAGGGGCGACGTGGAAAATACTCATTGGAACGGAGTGAATCGATCTCGATGACTCTAATAGAATAATCCCGTGTGGTTGACTCCCCTCGTTATTTTGGGCATTTAGATAAGACTACTTTTTAATTTTTTGTTCTAAAAATTTCGCTTTCTGTAGCATATCCGACAAGATAACTTTGCCAGGCCTTTTGTCGGAAGATGCGAATTCCCAGTCATTTTCTTCCATGAAGGTATCATACCAACTGTCAGAATGGTCATCGTTTAGAATCTGTTCGAGAGCTCGCACCAACTCGGAGAGCCAGCCATCTTCCTGTAGGTAGATAAGACATTTATCTATGGGCTCGTAACCGTCCGCTAAAACGGCTTGTATAAAGAGACGAAGTGGTTGATATGGCTTTGTCTCCATTATTCAGGCCATTTTTACGTGTTATTTTGATTTTGGCATTGCCGTCTTAAGTGTCCACGGGTTACCACTTTTTGATTTAGCTTTATCTAAGCTAGCTCTGACACGTTTGTCAACAGGGGTGACGTTATAGGAGTTGCCTTGTTGCTTTGAAATGTATCCTAGGAGTTCGTCACCAAACTCCTGCTCTAACTGGAGCGGTTTGATATCTTCTGTGACGAGCCAATCTTGTATTTCCTGGGCTTTCAGATGGAACAGAATACCTAATGTCTCTTCTGCCGTACTACGGTCCTTAAAAATGGAATGAGTGCTTGCTTGCTCTTCACGTGCCTTATGGCTACTCGCTGCCCAGGATTTGGCATCTGTCCCATTGTCTTTCTCTTTCTCGGGGAAGACATGATCCCGGAGAGTATGACTTATCATTCTCTTGCCGCTGCGCATAACAACCCCTTCCATCGTCACCAAACCGCCAGGGACAGCCAACAGTGATACAGGACCTTCGTTACCTAAAATTTCGTAGATAATCTTATTGCGCCATGCTCTTGGTGACCCATCACCGTCCCCCCCGTCACCTGATCCGCCGTTGCCACCGGAGCCATTTCCTCCGCCATTGCCACCGGAATTGGTGAAATCATTACCGTGAGAAGTAAAATCCGCTGCCTCTGCCGCAGAGATGCTATTTATTATGTTGGCAGTTGTTTCTACCCTGGCGGTGCAGCAGGAGCAATTATACTTGTGCGCAAAGTCGTTGTAACCGGTTCCGTAGGCCTCAGGGTGAGGGGTTAAGTGACGAACACAGGCCATTCAAAATCACCTCATTATACTTATAAGTAAGTTTACCAAATTTGGGGGCAGTGAAGAGAGATGGGGAAAAGATTTTCGGATGAATGGCTTACGGACATTATTCGCTATAGCTGGCAAGAAGATTACCCAGCGCCTGAGATGACCGTTGAAGAATATATAAGCCGTTATTCATACGCCGAGTCATATCTTGAAAATTGGCAAGATGGCCGTTTTTGGGAATGTATCCTCGATTTCCTTGGTGTTTTTGGTAACTCGCCTGTCTTGTTATATGAGGACAGTCGTAAGGAATATGTGGAGGAAGCAGTGGCGATGGCTGCGAGGGCTGTTTCCGTTGTCCTTGATCGGCAAGGGTGGAATGGCTACCCCTCACATAATATCAGCTTGGTTAAGGAAATCGAGGATACATTCCCAGAAGACGAGCGTAGTGAGAATCTCCTCGGCTCAATGGAAACAAGTCTCTCGCATAATAATAGCCGAATGGAAGCAGTGATTCATCACAATTTTGCGTGGACAGGGCATGAAGATACTGCTTGGCATGTGACATTGCGGCTTGTATTTCATGAGTTTCGACATTCACTTCAGCATCTTGATGGAATATTAGCGTCAACTTCTACGAAAGATCCTCTCCACCCTTGTGAGGTGGACGCCCGTTTTTTTCAACAAAATTTATTTAATCTGCTTTTTTCCAATTATGAAGAAAGACAGCTTCGAGGTGGTTTTGAATATTTAGAAGGGTTAAGGCAAGGAGACAAACATTTTGATTTTACAGAAGACACCGCTACAGCGGAAGATTACTTAAATCGATTATTGCCCATGTGTACAGGTTCTTTGAGAGCAGATTCCTTATGTACACAGCCCTTTATAAGTCACTTTCGCAATCGTGTCCAAGTTTTTGCTTTTATTCGTCATGTGCATACAAAAGTTGCTCCCAACTACACACCTTCGATGGAGGAGTTGCAAGAGGCATTGAAGCTCTTTAATGAAGTTGATCGAGGGCCACGGATTGCGTTTATAGGAGGAGGTGCACCAGATTGGTATCAAGCACGCATAGAAGAATACCGTAGTTATGTGTTTCAGAGAATGGCGGAAATTGTAGAGAGCCATGAAAAAGAGACAATTGGGCGTTCTTATCTTATCCAGGCTGTTCTATGTGCGAGTAATGCATTACGTTTCAATCCCGAAGCCAGACTATGCAAGTATATTGGTATTTATTTATGGCAATATCAAGCGACATATCATCCTGCTTTCTTCTTCCGAGAATATGCCTGGAGCTTAATGGAACGAGTCTATCGGGAAGCCCAAAAGGAAGATGGGCCATCGCTAACGATAAGTCGTGAGGATTATAACCTGCTCCAAAAAATGCCTAAGGGATTCGCAGGGGCTTTAGAGGTGTATGAAAAATATAAGCCAAAGGTCGAGGTCAGTAAACAATCCGATCTGGCCCTTGATTTTTATCTTTTCTGTGGCATGAACATTTGTATTTACCCTGAATGGATCATCGATACGGAGATACCTGAAAAAGATGAAATATCTTTGGCAGATATTGATATAAAGGAGTCTCCTGCTCTGGCTTACTTGAGTGGTTTTATCATCTGTCAACGTTGGATTGAGCAGAAAGGACGAAGGAAAGAGTATGTTTTTGGTATAGGCCGGTTGAGTCTAAGTATGCGGGATACGCTTAACAGAATATTGTTCAAGGCTCCGCTTTTTACAGATCCTTGGCCTGAAACGGAGTGGGACAAAAATCAGGCATCCCGACCCGCAGATGAAATCCAGCGGTTGAAATCTCAAATCGAAGCGCATAGGAAAGAGGTCGAGGTTTTAAAAGAATCTCACCGAGCCGATATAAGCACAATTCAAGGGGAATTGCATGCTGTCCAGAGGGAAAGCGCAGCGAAAGAGCGTAATAATGTTCTGCTGGATAAGGAATTACAAGAAACAAAGAAAGAAAGAACCGAAATTGAAGGCACTTTGAAGAAAGTTAAAAAACGATATGATCATTATAGGAATCGAACAAGTCAGGGGATTATCTGTTTTCTGGTCAGCATCTCTATGGTGGTAGCGGCTTCTTTTCTGCCATCTCTTAAATTAGGTTTGTTCGGAACAGCGGGAATTTTGTTTTTGATTGGCGTTGGCCTGGTGATGAACTCCGATTAGGTGGTGAGCCTGAACTGATAAAAGTTTCTGTTCCTCTTCGTATGCAGCGTCTTGTCACGCTTGGGCTTTCCCTTTTGTTGGTAGCCTTTAGCGTCGCTTTTGCTAGTGGTGCCGGGTTGCCGTGGTGGGCCAGTGCAATTTTAGCCGGTGCGATTTGCCTTCTCTTCAATGGACTGATCCAAAAGACCAGCCCCGGAACGCCAGCGCCGTTTTTACGATGCGCCGATTATATCTCACGGGCATTTTTAAAAGCGGCAGCACCGCTGTTAGCGATGGCGATCGCTTATCTTTTTATTGGTAAAGATTTAGGTTCGGCCGCAGTCGCACTGGTGATTGTGGTCGTTATAGGCGGCGTTCTTTATTACATTGCCTTTCCTGGCCCCGTTGCTGAAGTCGTGGGGTCACTTGTTCGTGGGCGGCCGCAACCGGTTACGTCCTCCGATATTATTGCTTCCGAAGTGAAACTTCCACCTGGGGATGAGGGAATAACCTGGGGAGGTCTGCGCATTCCGTCAAAAGCGGCCACGTCGCATTTTATGGTTGTTGGGACGACGGGTAGCGGTAAGAGCGTGACTTTACAGCTTCTCATGCAAGAAGTGTTGCAGCCCATTGGTCGAGGGGGCGACCACCGTGCCTTAATCTACGATGCGAAGCAGGATATTGTTTCGAGCCTGGTGGGGATGGGGTTAGCGTGTCACATCGTTACGCTAAATCCCTTCGATAGTCGCAGCGTTGCCTGGGATATGGCAAAAGATGTAACTGACCCGGCCACAGCCTTACAAGTGGCGTCTACGCTGTTTCCTCGTGATGAGAATACGAGTCAACCGTTCTTTGTCGATGCGGCGCAAACGCTTCTCTACGGCGTAATAATCGCATTCATTAAACGCAAGAGTGAGTGGCGATTTTCGGACTTGATCCGCACTATGCAGGATGCAGTGACGTTGAAGAAAATGCTCAGCCTAGTGCCGGAGACAGAGCACTTTGTACGATTGCTCTTTGAAAATGCCGATACGTTGAACAACGTCATGGCGACGGTTGCGACGAAGGCCCTGGCTTATGAACCCATTGCCGCAATGTGGGATCAGGCGCATAAAAAGGGACATACAATTTCGTTGAACGAATGGGTTCAGAATCGAGGAACGTCCAACTACATCCTGATCTTAGGGAATAGTGAGCAGGCACGACGGCCGTTAGATGCGCTTAATCAGGTCATTTTCAAACGAGTATCGGAACTCTTACTAGACCAAAAGGAAAATAAAGACGATACACGCCGGTCGTGGATTTTTTTGGATGAAGTGGCCGAAGCTGGCCGTCTCGACGGATTATCGAGCCTGCTGGCAAAAGGACGCTCTAAAGGGGTTTGTGTTGTTCTTGGTTTTCAGGACATTGAGGGGTTGCGCACCGTATATGGCGTCGAAGAAACCAATTCTTTAACAGGGCAATGCAACAATAAGGCGATTTTGCGGGTGGAAAGTCCACCGACCGGTGAATGGGCTTCAAAACTTTTTGGATCTTATGAAGCCATTGAAGTCCGAAAGAATGTTACTCATGGCACGAGTCGGGAGCGGGGTTTAACAATGAACAGCCCGACAATTTCCGAGAGCACAACGTACGCCGAGGAGTATGTACAGCGCCAGTCCGTTTTAGAGTCGGAATTTTCCACGATTCCCGTTACCAATGAGATTAACGGCTTGAGTGGTTATTATATCGTTCCAAGTATCGGAACATATAAACATACCTATGCCGGTGATTGGTTGTTTTCAAAAGGGGCCAATGCCCTTGTTCAGCCGGTGAGTGATGTGTCGAACTTTGCGAAACGTTCCCCTGACACACAGTTTTTACGGCCGTGGTTCGGGCCTGATTATCATTCTCTCAATTTCCCGGAGATTGAACCTATCGTTGATGCCTCAAGTGAGGAACAAGCTGAATTGAATGCTTTTAAACCCAAAAAGGGGCCACGTGATACACGGGGAATGGGTGTGAATCTTCAATGAATTTACTCTATCGGAATCAAAAGTATGAGCACGAAGACGGCACAGTGACCATGTATGACTTGCAACAAGTGCAACATGGCAATGAGCCAGCAACTTATTTGGTGAATGAATCACCGAATAATCAAGGGCCTGGGTTCGATTCTTGGCAGACACGGGATGCCGTTACACGTGAGGTTGCGGCCACCATTCAGAATAAAGATGGTGTAGAACCGCACCAGGTAAATCTTTATCAGCAACGCCCGGATGGAGATTTTGATCGGGTGAGCTTCCGGCACACTGGTCACCACGGTGATATTCATTCCGGCGAAGGGCAAGACTGGTCGGAATCTCAACGGGATGTTTATCTACGTGCGGACGTGGAGAAGAATGTAAAAGCCGAATTACATGCACCGCAGGAAACCCCGCAGCAATTGCAACAGAGGCAGAATCAGGAATATCAGGAGATGAGCGGCCCGCAGTTCGATCGAAATGCAGTGAGCGCAGCAGAACGGCAGAATCTTCAAAACCAGGTTGATCAAACCAACCAACAGCAGCAGCAAAGTCACAGGCAGAGCTATTAAGCGCCATGAATCTTAATCAGACCAAAGAGCAGAGGGTACCGGTAGAACGTTTTAATCCGGCACGGCCACAAGGACATCCCCCAACGCTTTACCGGCCAAGTTTCGGGGCGATGTTCGCTATCTTTGGGGCCATTGTTGCAGCAGTAGCCATGATGGTTTTGACCATTGCTACGGTTGCTAATGGCGGCACGTTTCCAGATTTGAACAATTTAGGGCACGGTTATCGGAAATATGTAAAAGGCGATGAAGGCGAAAAAGTCGATGCAAAGGGCAGGGTTCTTAATAATGAAGAACAACTCAAAGTGTTACTGAGCGATTTTAAAGAAGCCTGGAATGCTGGTTGGGAATACCGGCCATTGAACGTCTTTACCGCAGATTATAAGACGGTGAACGATACACAGAAGACCAGCGGGACAAACCTTGCAGCCGATTACATTGCCACAACGAAAATCAACCAGGTGCATTTAGATAGCTATGCTCTTTATTCCGATGAGAAGGGCGTGGGGGAAGCGACATTTTTGCTTCTTCGCCGTCAGCCGCTCTGGGATTGGGATGAGAGCGTTAAAGATAAAAGTGGATTTGAGCGAGAAGTGATCATCGAGCAGGGAGTCCGGTACTCGATTATTTTTGAGAAATCGCAGGGCGGGGCTTGGAAAATTGCTCAATTAACTTGGTTGGAAAAAACGCCGGTACGCATTAAAGAAGTCAATGACTTGGATGCTGAGACTATTGTTTTGCCCGAAAACGGCACTGGATTTACTGAGATGCGGCCCACAAAGGAGGCTATGCAGGCACGGTATGATGCGATGGCTACCAAAATAAGTGGGGGGCAGTTTCCTTTTTCGGATGTTTACAGCAATTATAAAATCGTCTATCCCGCAACGGTTTCCGAAGACGGCACCAAAACGGCAAAAGGTGAGCGGTCGCTTCAAGAAGTCGCTGCAAGAATCAAAAAACTTTATGGGAATAGTGCGGGAGTGAGCCTTGTGCCTACAGTAGAGGGGCTTAGCCAATTCACGGAAAACCAAGCGGTTGTGATCGTTAGTTATCGCATGACCATCGGCACGTCCAGAGGCAACACGTATACATTTGCTTGGAAAGACAGAGATTTTTGGCAGCGTCTTGGTTCTGGTAATGCGTGGTATTTGGGAAGAACCGAGCGTCCACGCAAATCTGTGTTAAGAGATTATTTTGCTTTTTAGGCGATATTTATTTCTTTGCACAGCGGGAGCAGTTTTTCAAAATAAGATTCCGGGATGTGTGGAAAGTGAGCATACACCGGCTTTTCTAAAACCATCGCATAATCGCCCGCTTTGTTGTGGTACACGATGAGCGGGCAGAAGTTTTCCCACCATAAGGTGCTTTCACATCTTTCATAGAAAAGGTTCCCCGGTTCTTTCTTCACAGCATCGAGGCCGTAATATATGGCTTCATCGACAGCAGGCTTCATAAAAGGCCCGGTCATGGGGTCGTCTAAGAGTTCTTGTGCACGAGGGGAGATATATACTTTCACAAATCCTTATCCGCTCGAAAAAATAGAATGCTGCAAACAATTTTGCAAATTTCTTTGCACTGCTTGATAGCAAGAACAGGTCTATGGAAATTCGCTTTCATATAAAAACTGCCGAGAACGGTTATCTCTCCAATTTTGCGCCTTACGCAATTGAACTTGACGGCCACCATTGGCCCACCGTTGAACATTACTATCAGGCGAAAAAGTTTCCCCACGATCCAACGTGGGCTCCTTCGGTTCTCACTTGTCGCCGCCCTTACGATATTTGGCGTCTGGCACGTCAATTGGCGCCCTTGTTACGTGCGGATTGGGATGAAGTCAAGGAAGACGTAATGCGCATTGCGTTGCGTGCCAAGTTCACCCAGCATGAGGAATTACGCAAACGCTTATTGGCTACCGGAGAGGCGCTGCTCATTGAAGACGCCCCCAACGATCCCTATTGGGGTTGTGGTGCCGATGGTCAAGGGAAAAATCGTTTGGGGTGCCTATTGATGGAAACACGAACCTTTCTGCGCACGGCTGCATGGGAAGGTGAGCCACCGGTTCAAGACTCTGTAGCGCTTTTAGAAATCCGGCCAATGAATGAGCCTGATTTTGGTCCTTCGTTATGAGCGACAATCCTAATCCTCATCTGCATCTAATTGTGCAGGACCGTAAAGGGAAAATTTGGAACTGGTGTATACAGAAACGAGAATGTCGTGCAGATCGAATTGCTCTTCGCCATTCTCGGTTTTGAGCATTTCTAGTTTCACGCAGTCCAGATCTTGCCCGTAGTTTTCCAGTAACTGCTGAAAATGCAGCGCCATCCGCCGCATTTGTTTGCGGGTTAAAACCATCTGCATATAAGTTGGTGCAGTGATAGGGCGCTCTTCCTCGTCTCGTGCCGAAATGCCGGAGCAATAGAGATTACGTGAAGATTTGGTCTCCAGTGATTGGCCGTCCATACCGACGCCGACGGTGATTGAGTAGCCGAGTCGGTCTAAAATCTGAATGAGCCGTTCGACTGAAAAACCTTCGGCGGTGCCGTTCATGAGCAGAGACACTTTCGGTTGACTGAGATCGAGTTCGTCGGCCAAGCGTGCCTGGCTCATTCGCTTTTCAGCCATTGCAGTTTTAATGTGGCCAACAAGCTGTGATTTAAGTTGGCCGGTGTACAGGAAGCCCTCGGGCAAAACGATGTTCATAATAAAACTATTATACAATATCAGGTATAATTTATACCAGATATAAAATATAACTCCATTAGTTTTTTCTTTAGCCTCCCTTTTCTTGCTTATTTTTCCTTCACATAATGTCCTTTATGTGGATATTGCATCGTGTAAAGCAGTGCGACAGATTTCAGACGGACGTTTGATCTTCTGGTCTCCCGAATACTTTATATGCTTGCTCTCGCCCTTGTTTGAAGGTTCCCCAACGAGCTATATACGGCCTAATACTAAATTTTCCAAATTTAGAAAATTCGCGCTCTGACGGTTGTTTCCCTAATTCCTTATGCACTCGAATAACTTCTTCTAACAATTCAACATCATTAAATTTGGGGCTGCGATCACCGCCACCCGTTGGATAAGGCTTTAATCCTGCTGCTTTCACCGCACGGTTCCAAGAACCAAACTGATACCCGGCTGTAGATACTCCCGCTATCTGGTGGTGCTTATCAAATTCACTAGATGATAGTCGTTCAACATCCAGTAGTTTTGCTATTCTCCGGATTTCGTTAACAATCTCAAGTTGGCGCTCTGTAAGTTTGCGTTCCATAGGTTAGCATTCTACAGATAGGCAAAAAAACTTGCCACTACTTGAATGCAACATAACTCCTTTTATGTTGCATTCAAGTAGGGAGTGGGGTAATCTCTAAACGCCGGTGCATAGACCGGTTCATAGGCGAGGCATCAATGCGAATCATGAAAAATCAAACACCGGCTCCTACACTTCCCCCCGTACCGCCCGCTGAGGCGGAGGCACTTTATGATCGGTTTCTGGCCGAGGTGCGCAGTCGTGGTATTGAACCGGCTGTACTGATTACGGCGGCGCTCAATGCAGCCGTGCCGGCAGAAGGGTTTTCACAGGTCGATACGTTAAAAGGCTGGCTGGACAGCTTTCGTCCATTGCCGGCGGAAGTGGTGGCAGAACTCAAGCAGTTTTATACCGTTCAGATGACGTACCACTCAAACGCCATCGAGGGGAATACGTTAACGCAAAGCGAAACGGAAATGGTTCTGTCGCACGGCATCACCATTGGCGGAAAAACGCTGGTCGAGCATCTGGAGGTCATCAGCCATCGGGACGCAATGGAATACGTCGAAGAGCTTGCGAGACAAAATACCCCTATCAGCGAATGGGAATTAAAAAACCTGCACAGTTTGATTCTACATCCGGTCGACCAGGCGACAGGAAACAATGAAGCTGGCCGCTATCGTATATTCGATGTACGATCAGCCGGGACAAATCATGAATATCCTCCGCATTACCAGGTTCCGGAGCTGATGGCGGAGTTTGTGACCTGGCTCAATTCGACGGCTGCCGGTGCGTTGCACCCGGTCGAGTACGCCGCCGATGCCCATTACCGCTTTGTAGCGATCCACCCGTTTCGTGACGGTAACGGACGTGCAGCCCGGTTGCTGATGAACCTTTGCTTATTGCGTGCTGGTTATCCAATCACAGTGATCACTAACGAGCAACGCCGTGATTATATCGGTGCGTTAGTCCATGCAAATAACGGAGACGATACCAGTTTGCTGGCACAGTTGGTGGCCGGAGCGTGCCGCACTTCCCTACTCGATTATTTGGCGGTGCTTTCAACTGCGGGTGATAGCCGGGGTCAGGGAGCTGCATTCTATCGCACCGTGTTGCCCGCCCATCCCTGAAAATGAAAGGGATGCCCCCCTACCTTGGAGAGTACTATGTCCAACGAACTTGCAATTACCATAAAACCAGCAAACCAGCTTTCTGCCGAAGTAGCGACTGCCCTACCCGTTCTCGTTGTCGCTGCCGGAGACGAAGCCGCCAAGCGGTATTTTGAATATTTCACCGTTAAAATACGGAACAGGCACACTCGTGATAATTATTTTCGGGCGTGCCGGGTATTTTTTGAGTGGTGCGAAGCCCGGCAGCTCACCTTAAAAACCATCGAGCCGATCCATGTTGCCGCTTATATTGAGTCACGGGCCACAAGCGACGACCCCGCCTGGCGGCTTTCCAAAACTTCCATCAAGCAGCACGCTTCCGCCATCCGGAAAATGTTTTCCTACTTTGTGGAAAAAGGCGTCTTGGTTTACAACCCGGCACGTGAAGTCGAGACGGAAAAAGTGCGGCGCACGACAGGGAAAACCCCCGCTTTTGAAATGGAGGATGTCGCTGCCCTACTCGACAGTTTTGATACATCCGACCTGGTGCGTTTGCGTGACCGAGCGCTCATTGGAGTCATGGCGTTTGGCTTTTCACGCATCAGTGCGATTGTGAAGCTGAGAGTAAAGGATTACATTCAGCAAGGGCGGCGTGCAGCGATCCACATCGAAGGCAAAGGAAACGTCGAGGTGGAAATTCCGGTGCATCACACGTTAGCGGAGTATCTGGATGCCTATATCGAAGCGGCTGGGATTGCAGGAGACAAGGACGGTTTTATTTTCCGCTCGGTAGACCGCAAGACCAAGCAACTCACCTCACGGCCGATAAACCGTATCGATGCTTGGAAAATGGTGCAACGCCGTTTAGAAGATGCGGGCATCGGTGGCGGGATTGGATACGGCTGCCATTCATTCCGGGCAACGTGTGGCACGAATTTTCTCATGAACGGTGGTGATTTGGAAGTTTGTCAGGAACTTATGGGGCATGC
>Ga0209369_1000849_pt1 | contig 22663 bp, 28 predicted proteins | sample EBPBio142010_DNA_FD_185865 | JGI IMG/M metagenome (GOLD analysis project Ga0209369, IMG submission 185865) | Wastewater treatment Type I Accumulibacter community from EBPR Bioreactor in Madison, WI, USA - Reactor 1_10/4/2010_ DNA (SPAdes)... | ecosystem: Engineered > Bioreactor > EBPR >... | reverse complement strand
CGATCTGTACCTGCTCTTGTTCCTTGACGCCGTCCCGCTCGGCCACGCCGCGCACGATCTCGCCCTCAAGGAGCATAGCGTCCTCGACGGTGGCCACCACGGTGGCCGATAGGGCGATGAGCAGGGTGACGTTTTGCATCAGAGGCGGCGGCGGGGATCGACGCGGCGGTCTTCGCGCTCGGCAGCGTAGCGCTGGCGTCGGGCGTCGGCGTCGCCCACGACGTAGGTGATGGGTCGCTTGGCCAGCGCCTGCACGTCCTTGCGCAGACCTGCCATCTGCGCCGTGTTGCGCTCGGTGGCCACGCGCAGCGCCGTGTCGTCGTATCCGCCCATCACCACCTTCGTCTCGCTCGACGCGAAGCTCGACGGCGATACGTACCCGCCCGTCGCATACCCTTGCAAGCCGCCGAGCGCCAGTACGCGCTCCATCGTCCAGCCTCGATTTAGCGCCGACGCCAGCGCGTAGAATGGGCCGGGGTCGCCGCCGACTTGCGCTTTGGTGAAGACGAACTCGCCCCGGTGCACGATGCCCGCCGGAGCCTGACGCTCACCGTCGCCCGTGTAACCGCCGACGGCAAACCCCATCAAGTCTTTGGCCCCCGCATACAACGCGGTCAGCCCGGCCACCGCCGCAGCTCCAAGCGCCACGTTGAGCGGAAAGGGAAGCCCAGCAACCGCCCGAATCCCGCTGGCGACCGCCCCGACCATCGTCGCGCCGGCATTCAATAGGCTGCTCCCAATCTCGCCAAGGTTGAAGCCCGTCCGCGCTGCCGTGCCGGTAGCGGTAGCGAGGGTCTTCGCTTTCTCCGATCCGGCGTGGGCGAGGGCCTCGGCGGTGTATTGGACGATCCGTTGCACCAACCACCGCTGCCCTTCGGCCAGTAGCGCCCCCACCAGTGTTCGGGTGATGCGCAGCGCCACGTCCGCCCGATCCGCGTCGTTCTTGGTCTCGAACGCCCGGCGCTGCTCGCCCAGCGCCTGCATCCGCAGCTCGTATTCGCTCTGCTCAATCTCGCGCCGACGGAGGCTCTTCTTCAGGTTCTCTTCCTGCTCGTCGTACTGCATCCGTTGCAGATCGATCTCGGCGCGGCTCTGCCGACGTTGCCCCTCCAGTGCTGCCGAGACGCTGCCCGACAGCACGTCGGCCATTCCGCCCAGTCGCGCCTGAATCTGCTGCACCTGCTCCTCGAGGCGAGCCTTCAACTGCTCGACGTGCTCGCGGTCGGCGGCGGCTTGCGCCTCCCGCGTGGCGCTCACCCGGTCGAGTTCAGCCTTGCTGATGGTGGCCTCGTACTGCTGCCGCACTACCGTGCGCTGCCGCTCCTTCTCGGTCTCGGTGGCCGTCGTGGCATCAATGCGGGCGATGTCTGCGTCACGTTTTTGCTGCGCAGCCTGCTCGGCCACCTCGTACGTCTGCCGAATCTGTATCGTCCGGCGGTCGCCCTCGTCGGTGATCGCGGCCAGCTCGTCGCCGTGCCGCCGCTCCAAGGTCGTCCGTTCGTTCTGCTGCCGCACCTCCAGCAGCGACGCCTCGTGCCGGGCCGTGCGTTCGGCCTCGTCGCGGGCCAGCGCGGCCAACGCCTTCTCGCGTGCCGCTTCGGCTTCCGAACGGGCGTTTATGTTGACCTGTACCGCAACCGCACGTTCCTGCACGAGCCGCTCGCCCGTGACTCCTTCCGCCTCCAGCCGCGCCAAGGTGGCGAGCATCGTCCGGTCGGCGGCGTCTTTCTGCTGGCGCTCGGTCTCGGCAATCTCGCGCCGCCTGCGCTCGCCCTCGTCGGCGATGGCCGCAATCTCCCGGTCGTGGGCGATGTCGGTGCTCTTGGCACGGGCGTCGTCCAACTGGGCCTGCAACGCCGCCCGGCGCGTGGCTTCGTCTTGGGTGCTGGTGGTGTTGCTCGCGTTGGTCAGCGTCGTCGGGGTAGACGTTTCGGCACGGCGACGACGCGCTTCCTCCTGAAGCGAGGTGAGGTCTCCCTGTAACCGCAAACGCTCTTGTCTCAGGTCGTTGAGTTGCTGCTGAAGGTTCTGCATCTCCCGCTCGTCCATCTGCTGGATTGTGCGGGCGTTTTGGTGCGACTCCGGGTTGGCCTCTGAGGGATTGTAAAGGTCGCGGGGCATCGTCAACAGATCCGCCGGGCTGGCCGTCTGGAAAGAGGACAACCGCTGCTCTATCGACGTGATGGAGTTGTTGACGAGTTCAAGGGCCGTGTGAGCGCTCGCAATACGAGACTGCAGTTGCCGCGACGTAATAGCATCGAGGTTGGCGGCGAGGTCAGCCACGCGCTGCCCAGCCCATTCAGCATCTTGCCCCATTTCCTCGAACGCCCCCCCGGTGTTCTTTGCCGCAGCTTGAGCATCGCTGGCTGAAGCCACGAAGGCTCCGACCACCAGTGCGATTACCCCAATCACGCCCGCTGTCGCGTTGAGCGTCACGTTGGTCGCAATCCATGCCCGCGTAGCCGTTACAACACCCCGGATGCCTTGGATGATGCCGGGAAAGGCCGTTACCATCGGGGCCACCACCGAGACTGTAAACTGTCCGCCGAGCGTGATGACGTTGGTCAACGCCAAAGCTGTGGCTTGCAAGCCCGGAGGTAGCTTGCTCACCCAATCCACCATAGCCGCCACACCGTCCACGGCCCCTGTCATGAAACCCTTGCCTGTAGCGACCGCTTGGATGCGAACGGCCTCCATCCGATTTTTCAGGTTGGCGAGGCTACTCCCGAGGGTCGCCGTGTTGCGCTCGAACGCCTCGGCGCTGGCTCCAGCCGCGTCTTGCATCGCGGCAAGGCTGTCCGCCGCCCGCGTCGCCTGCGCCCCGGCCAGCGGAAGCACAAGGCTCACGCCCTCGATGCTGCCTATGTAGTCGGTGAGCGGTTTGCCGCTCTGCTCGGCGGCCTGCGCCACGAGCTGCATCACGCCCACGAACCCCTTGGCCTCGATGGCTGCTTTGCCGCTCTCAAACCCCTGCTGTTTCAGCAGCGCCGTCATAGCCTCCGACGGATCGAGCAGCGCTTGAAGCGCGCCCCGGTACTGGGTTGCCACTTCGCTGGCCCCGCCTGTTACGCCGGTCATCGTGGCGAACACGGCGAACAACTCCTCTTGGCTCACCTTCAGTTCGGCGGCCAGCGGTGTCACGGCTCCGATGGAGCCTGCCAACTCGGGGAACGTCGTCTGCCCAAGCTGCACCGTCTTTTGCGCAAGGTCGGCGACTTTCTGGACGCCCTCGGCAGTGGCGTTGCCGTACGCCTTCGTGGCGGCGCTCGTGAGGGCAATGGCCTGCTCGGTGGTGGCCAGCCCGGCGGTCGCGGCGCGGGCGTTGGTCTCCAGAATCCCCAACGTGTCGCCGTTGGAGCCGAAGGCGCTCACCACCTGATACAGGCCGTCGGTCAGGTCGGCGGCATTTCGGCGGGTGGTGCCCACCATCGAAAGCAGACCTTCTTGGTAGAGCGAAGCCGCGTTCTCTCCCTCGCCGAGCAGGCTGTTCACGTTGGCCAGCCGCTGCTCGAAGTCGATGAACGGGGCTGTGGTGGTGCGGATGGACTGCGCCATCTGTCCAAGCCCCTGCGTCACGTTGTCGCGCAGGAAGAAGAGGCTCTCGTTGAGCGTCTTCATCGGCGCGTTCATCGCTGCAGTAAGCCCCTCCACACCTTCTCCCGGTGCAGACGGCTTGACCTCGGGCACCACTGGTACCTCGACTGGCTCGCTCAGAAGGCGTTCTATCTCCTCCCGAGCTTCCGTGGCCGCTCGGTTGAACGAACTGAAGTCGGGCTTCGGAATAGGTAGGGGGATGAGAAAACCGACTGTCGCTCGGCGCATTTGCGCTGCGATCTGACGCGCTGACTCGTAGCCCATCTGAACGGCCCCCCGGAACGCTGCCTCCATGGGGCGCGTATCAACAGCGATCCGGAGCGTTACTTGCATGGCACTTCAGCAGCATCGCATTCCCTTGGGCGGCTCCACATCTGCCCGCATTTTGATTGCGGGCGTGGCGATGGCACTGCTGGGCGTAGCGGCGATGCCATTTTCAGGAGATGCAGGGTGGGGGTTGTTGATCGTAGGAGGACTAGCGTTCGCGGGTGGCTGTGCGGCTGCGGTGGCTGCGCTGGCCGTTGACGCATGGCGCCACGCCTAACGTGTCTGAGCAGCGGCTGCCTTGCGCTCCCACCGTGCCTCCACGCGCACGCACCATTCAAGGAACCGACGCAAGGGCATCTGCATGGCCCCCTCGGCGGTGGCCACCCGCTCTTCCGCCAGCACCAACGCGAGGTCGCGGTAGCTCTCTCGGTACGGGTTGATCAGGCCGTCGCCTTCGGGGAGGCCGAGCTGATCCCGAAGCTCAGCAGCGTCTGCATGAGCTGCTGCCACGCCTGCCCGAAAGGGCCGACCGCCGCCAGCACCGCGTCCACCGGCACGGCCCCGGCCTCCGCTTCCGGCACGTCGATCACGATGGCTGCAAGCTCGCGCAGACCGCCGCCGGTAGCAAGGGCGCGGAGGAAACCGCCGAGGTCGAGGGTGATGGACATCTCCCCGGCGTCCTCCTCCGGCGCAGCAACAGCCCGCAGGCCGGTGGAGCGCTGCCCCAGCGCTTGGGCCGGGGCAGCGGCTCCCATCACCTGATCCAGCATCGTGTCCATGCCGAACCGGCACATCAGCGCCATGAAGCGCTCCACGCGCTCGGTCGTCACCGGAGCCGGTTGGAAGGTCTTGGTCTCGCTCATGGTCACGGTGCGGCAGCGGTCTTGAAGTCGGCGAGCGCGACGGGCCAGCCCGTTTCGTCGGCCACGAGAACGTCGTCATACACCATCGCCGGGTTGCCTTCCGAATCCGTGCTGGCGTGGATCTCCACATCGAGCGTCCGGTCTTTGCCGTCCTCGCCCTCGAAGCCCCAGTCGCCGATCACGTAGGCGTTGCGGAAGCCGAAGAGCTGCACCTTGGTCGCGTCCGCCGTGTCGTAGGCAATGCGATAGCGGTGGGCCGTGTCGGCCAGCGCGTCGAGCAGCTTGAGCGTACCCGTGCTGGTGTCTTGGAGCGTCACCTTCAGCTTGGCGTCCTTCGTCTTCGGACGGTTGGCGATGATCTCACCCGTCTCGTTCTTGACGATTTCTCGCCCGAGCATCTTCTCGACTGCCGACTTGCTCGTGTGGGCAAATCCGTACCAGCCCGCGCCGTCCGTAGCGCTCGGCTCGTTGGCTGCCAGCAGGACTTCGACCATCCACACGGCACCGCCGCGACGGAAGTTGCTCTTGTTGCGTTTGTTGTAGCGTGGCATAGCCGGTTACTTGGTCTTCGTCTCCTTGGCCGGGGCCGGAGCGTCGCTGGTGAAGAGGGCGCGGTCAGCCTCGGGGACGAGGGCCGCATGGTCGGGGTGAAGGGTCTCGCCCTTCACGTAGGTCACGGTGCCGCTGTTAGGCAGCGAGAGCGTGTAGGGAGACTTGCCGGTGAGCTGCATCACTCGATGGGGCCAATGATGGAAGAAGACGGCGACTCGACGGTCACGTCGCGGGCCGGGGCGATTTGCACGTGCTGCTGCGGCTGCGTGGCGAGCGCCTCAAGGGTGGCTTCCTTCCGGGCGCTGCCCGACGAGGAGCCGAAGTAGTACTGGAGCACCTGCGTCAGCCCGGCGCTCAAGCTGCCCAGCAGCACGTTTACCAGCGCCTGCACCTCGTTGGGCACGCTGGCGAAGATGACGACGCCGAGCGTGGCAAAGAACCCACCCACCACAATCGCCGAGAGGATGGACGGCGTCCGGTCTTTCACGTCCCGCTCGCGCTGGCGGGCACTCACCCGGTCTTCGTTGTCGGCGCGGGTGCGCTCGATGCCGATGCGCTCGCGCTCCAGTTCCGCCTCGATCTCCTTGAAGTCGCCAGCCTGCGCCATCCGCGCAAGCTCCAACTGCGCCTCTATCCGCTTCTGCGGGTCGGGCAGCACCCGGTCGAGCACGGGGCCGAGCAGCCGGTGGATGAGCGTGGAAAGGATCGGGTTCACGTTAGTGCGGAGCGGTGGTGGTTGAGCGTCCCTGCCACACGGTGCGCTCCAGTTCGCGGACGCGGTCGGCGTTGCGGTTGGCGGTCTGCTCGATGTTGGTCAGCCGGGCGTTGGTGGCCTCCCGGTTCTGCATCAGGACTTGGACGCCCTGCGCCGTCTCGCGCATGTCGCGCTTGATCTCCGCCAGCGTGTCGGTGATGTACCACCCCAGCACGGCGAGCAGAAGACTCGCCAGCACGCGGAAGCCGTTGACCGCAAACCAGCCGGGGATCTCGTCGGTAGACATCTAAGGGTCGGTGCAGAAAGAGACAGCGGGAGACGACAGCCAAGACGGCTCTCGCGGGCGGGCTACCCCTGCGGCGGGTTCGCCTCCCTCCGGGACATGTCAGGCGTCGGGCGTCGCGGGCGGGTTCACGGGCGTCATCGAGGCCGGGGCAATCTCCTCGCCCGGCTTCTTGTCGCGCTGTTCGCCCACACCGGCTTCCCACGCGGCGAGGATCTCGCGGCCCTTGGCCTGCCAGCCCTCGATCTCGCTGACGGCGCGGCCCGTGCGAGCGGCCAGCGCGGGCGCGTCGGCAGCCACGAGCTGCGAGACGTTGCCCACGCCCGCGTCGGCCAGCGACACCGCCGTCGGCCAGTCGATGCCCGGCACGTCGCGCAAGTCGAGGTCGTTCTGCCCCGGCGGGAAGCGGTCGGCTCCGGTGGCCTTGGCCTGCATCGCCGTGACTTGGTAGCCGCGAGCCGCCAGCGCCTGCGCCTGCGCCTCGCTGCCCTCGCCCTCGCCGTCCACGAAGCGCACGCCCTCGCGAATGCCCGCGAAGCCCCGGTTGGGCGCTGTGATTGTGTACCGGGAGGACGCCTTCACCGCGCCGCCCTTCGCGCCGTTGGCCGCGCCGTTGCGGGCGCTCGTCCGGGCCGTGCCGCCGCGTGCCTGCTTGGGCTTCGCATCGGCGGCAGCCTTCTCCGCAGCCGCGTTGTCGAGTTCGGGGTCGGTAGACGGGCCACGGGTGCCGTCGCCGTTCACGATGGGTTCTTTCTTTTGGGACATGGAAACGAGGTCGTTCGTGAGGCCGGGGGAGCGCCCGCCCGCCCGTGCCAAAACATCGGACGGACGGGGCCTCGTCTCCCCTCACCCTCGGGGTTTCAGGTTCAGCCTTCGAGCGCCACGCCGCGCCACTCCCAAAGGCTCTTGGGCGTCGCCTCGGCGATGGCGATGTCGAGGTTGACGTTGTTGATGAGGAAGTTGCCCACCTGCCCGGCGTAGCGGCCCTTCACGCCGACCGACGTCAGGCACGTCATGCCCGTACGCTCGCCCCAGCGAACGAAGAAGATGGACGAGGTCTTGGTGTTGGCCCCGAGCGTCTTGTCGAACGGGAGCAGCATCGTGCCGTCGGACTGGTGGCCCGCCGAGCGGATCACCACGTCGCCGATGCGCTCGATGCGCCGCGACATGTCGTCCAAGTCGTCCGAGTAATAGCCGAGCGCCTTGGCCACCGCCGTCATGCGCGTGCGCATCAGGCCGTTCATGTAGGCAAAGACCTGCCCGCCACCCGCCGGGATCTTCTCGGCGAAGTTCAGGAAGCCCTCCACGAACTCCTGCTGGCTCTGCTTCACGGCGTCGCCGCCGAGTTGCAGCACCTGCGCCGAGGTCGGCGTCACGACCTGCGCGGGCTTGACCAGCGCCGAGAAGCCGTTGAACGCCTCGGCGTTCGTGCCCTCGTCGGCGGTGAAGAACGCCTCTTGGAGCATGTAGCCGTGCTCGATGCCGTCGAGGCGCGTCTGCGTGGCCAGCTCCGTTTCCGGATCTTCGTTGCGATCCTCCAGCACCACGTCCACCTTCGAGTCGTACGAGGCGATCTTCTTGGCCAGCGGCAGATACACCGGGTTCGGCGGCACGGCCACGTTGTTCTCGTTGATCGAACGGAAGAGCGTGGAGGCGTTGCCCGTGCGGCGCTGCTTGAGGGTGTCCGCCGAGCCGTCGCGGGTGTAGAACTCGGCGTCCTGAAGGATGGGAGCGCCCTCCATCAGGGCGTTGAGCGCGACCTGCGAGACCGGGTCGTTCGGCGAGACTTCGCGGATGTTCATGGAGCACTTGCGGCGGGGCCGCGCTTGCGTGAGAGGGTCAAGCCGGGCGACGGCCCTGCTGCTTGAAGAAGTCGGCGGCGGCGTTCACCATCCCGCCGGAGCTCGTGGCGTTGCCCTTGCCCTCAGCGGGCGGCGGGACGATCTTCGACGGGAGGGCGCTGTTGCGCTTGCGGGCGTCCAGCGTCGTCTTCGTGCCCGCGTAGTCCGCCTTGGCCGCGTTGAGCCACACGGCCCGGTCGGCAGGCAGAATCTTGCCGTCTTGCAGCGCCGTCTCCACGAGCTGCGACGCCGCCACGTCGGCGCGTTCCTGCGTCAGCGAGTCGATGCGCTGCTGGAGCGAGTTGACGCGGGCCACGAGGTCGGCTTCAGGCACCTGCGCCGAATCGCCCCCGGCGTTGGCGGGCGCGGCCTCGTCGGGAGCCTCGTCAGGAACGGGCGTGGCGAGCGTCGCATCGGCCTGCGCGGCCTGCTGGATCTGCTCGTCGGTGGCATCGGCGGCAAGGCCGTAGCGGGCAATCAGCGCCGCACGAAGTTCGGGCGTCATGGTGGACGTGGGGTTGGTGGTTTCCGACGCGGCAGCGGCGCGGGCGGCACTGTTGCCCACCGCATCGATCTCGCCCGCGTCCATGTACGGGGTGTTGGTCAGGGCCACGCTCAGTACCCGTGCGCCGATCTCGCGCCCGGCCTTGTCGCGGGCGTCGAGCACGTACACCGGGCTGAAGTAGCGGTAATCGCGGTTCTCGATCAGCTCCTGCCCACGCGGCGTGAACACCGGGTAGCGGCAGTACAGGCCGTCCTCGCGGGCCTCCACGGCATCGCTCCACGCGGCGGCGCGGCTGTTGCCCCACAGGCTCTCGTGATCCACGTCGAAGAGCAGGTCAACCGCGTGCGCCGCGAAGTTCGTCGCCATGTCCGTCACGTGCTGCGCCGTGATCTCGTGCGCCCCGTCGTGGTGGTTCGGGAACGCCCCGACGGGCACGATCCGAATCCACTCCGGCGCGGCCTCGGCCTCCGGAATCGCCACGGCGTTGCGGTACGTCGCGGCCTTGGAAGCCGTGCGTGCCGGGGTCGCCGTGCGGTTGCGGAAGAAGCCGAACAGGTTGAACATGAAGGTGTCCCTGAAAGACATCCGCAACCTATCTCGCCACCCGTGCTCGATGCTACTACATCCGTTCCAGCTACGTGGAACGCATTTTCTATGCTTCGCGCACGAGGCTGACGGAGTTTGACGCCGTCCAATCCGACGCCGATGCTTCAGGTCGCCACCGCCAGCCGCCCCACCGTGCGCTTCAATCCCGCCGGGTACAAAGCCGCCCGCCGAAGCTACGACGGCGGCGACGCCGGGCCGCTCATCGCCATGATGCAGGAGGCCAGCCTCGACAGCCACGTCGCGGGCTGCCTGCTGGCACGCCGGGCAGGCTTCAAACGCGCCTACAGCCTCGTCTCCCCCGACGATACCGACGTAGCCACCGAGCGCCGCGACTGGTTCACCGCCGTCCTCGACGCGCTTGACGTGCGCAGCCTGCTCGAAGCCCTCCACGACGGACGGCTCTACGCCTACAACGTCGTGGACTTCGACTGGGAGGTGGTAGACGGTCGCCAAGTGCCGGTGCGCTGGGAGGCGTTCGAGCAGCACCATTTCAAGCGCGACCCGAAGGACAAGCAGATCAAGCTTGTGCTCAAGAACCGCCTCGAAGACCTGCCCGACACCGCGCTCGTCGCCGAGGCCCGCCGCACGCCGGTCATGGTGCCGGTGCTGCGCGACTGGATCTTGAAGGAGTTCGGCTTGGAGGCGTGGGCGTCGTTCCTCGAAAACTGGGGCGAGCCGTTTCTGCTCGCCAAGTACCCGCCCGGCAGCTCCCCCGAGTACCGCAAGCAGATCGACGACGGCCTCGCCGCCCTCGCAGCCAGCTCGCGGGGTAGCGCCCCCGACGGCACGAACCTCGAAGTCCACTCGGCGGGGAGCGAGGTGGGCAACCACGACGAGTTCATAGACCGCGCCGACCGAGGCATCTCGATCACGCTCCTCGGCCACGCCAACGCCGTCGAGCAGCGCGGCGGGCTTCAGATCGGCGACCACCCGTCGAGCTACGAGGTCAAGCACGAGGTCTCGGTGGACGACTGCTACTTTTTGGAGCCGTTCGTCAACCGCCTCATCCGCACCATCGGCGACCGCAACTTCGGCGATGGGCGCTACCCGATCTTCGAGCTGCACAAGGCCAAGCCGGTAGACAGCCAGCAGCACACCTCCATCTGCGAGACGTGGTGGCGCATGGGGCTGGAGATTCACCCCGACGAGGCCCGCAAAGCCGGGCTGTACGTGGCCGAAAGCCAAGCCCCGCTCACCCGGTCGAACGACCTCAGCCGCCTCCTCGACTGATGGCCTCTCCCTACACCGCCGAAGCACGCGCCGAAGCCCGACGCCTCTGGATCGAGGAGGGCTGCGGCCCCACGGCCATCTCCCGCGTCCTCGGCGGCAAACCGACCGCGCAGACCGTCCTCAACTGGGCCAACACGCCCGACGCGGACGGCAAGACGTGGGACGACTACAAAGCCGACCGCCTCGACGCGCTCATCTCGGCCACCAGCCCGGAAACGCTCGCGCTCAACCTCATGCGCAAGGTCGAGCAGGTCGCATCCAACCCCAACCTCGACCCCAAAGGCGCGGACGCGCTGTCCAAGTACGTCAGCTCGCTGCGCAAGCTCACCGATCCGGTCTACCAAGTCGGCATGACCTATCAGGTGCTCACGGCCTTCCTCGGCTTCCTGCGCCAGAGCTACCCCGACCTCGTCACGCCGGAGATGATCGGGGCCTTCCGCGACTTCAAGAACGACGCCCGCCGTCGCCTCGGCGTGGGCTGAGGCAAAACCCTGTCCGAGACCTGTCCGAGAGGCCGCACACCGCCCCGGACGAAAAATCGCGGGGCTATGGCCGTCCCCGAACGCCCGCCCCGCAAATCGCCCGCTACGCCGCCGCCCCCCAATGCTCCACCGACTGCCCTCGCTCGAACGCCAAGACGCCACCTTCGAGGCGTTCCTCGATCAGGTGCAGTTCGAGATCCAGACGCGAGACCTCACGCCGGAGAAGCGCCGCCAGCGCCGCGCCGCCGCCGACGTGGACGACCTCGCCTTCGCCGCCACCTACTTCCCTCGCGTCTTCACCTCCGGCTTCTCCGACCTCCACCGCCACCTCGCGGCCCTCCACCACGGCAAGTTCTCCATCTCCGGCTTCCCCCAAGCGGGCAAGAGCGCCTTCGCGTACCTCGCCAAGATGGTCAAGCACATCGCGCTGGGGCGCGGCGGCATGGCCGTCGTGGCCTGCCGCACGGACGACATCGCCACGGCGCGAACGTCGTCCCTCAGCCGCCTCATCCAGCGCAACCCGACCCTCGTGTACGACTACGGCATCGAGGTCGAGCAGGACAAGGCAGGCTACCACATCTTCAAGGCCGAGGGCGGCAGCACCCACCTCGTGGCGGGCAGCGTCAACACCGGCCTGCGCTCCATCGTGGACGACGATTTCAAGCGCATCCGCATCGGCATCGGGGACGACCTCTTCAACAAGGAGACCGTCCGCAGCGAGACCGACAACAAGCGCGTGTACGACTGGATCACCGGCGAGCTGTGGCGGCAGATGGAAGACGACGGCCTCTGCATGGTCTTCGGCAACTCCATCGCCGAGAACGCCCCCATCGTTCAGCTGCGGCGCAACTTCCCCGACACCCACTTCAGCTTCCCCATCCTCCACCCGGACGGGACGCCCACGTGGCCGGAGCGCTTCACCGCCGAGGACGTGGAGGCTAAGCGCGTCGGCCCGCCGCCGGTGCCGTTCGACGTGTGGAGCGGCGAGTACTTGGACGACCCCGCCGAAAGCGGCGACACCTTCAAGCCGGAGTGGCTGCGTACCACCCGCGTCGATCCCGCCGACATCGTGGCCTCGATCACCGTGATCGACCCGAGCTACGGCGAATCCCCCGAGGCGTGCTTCAAGGGCGCGGCCACGCTCGCCATGCTGCGGAACCACCACGTGGTCGTCACCGGGCTGTTCGTGCGGCGTGCCCCCTACGCCGTGCTGTTCGATTGGCTGCTCGACCAGCAGCGCATCACGCCCCGCCACCGCGTCGTCCTCTTCGAGAACGACTTCAGCCAGTGGGCCTTCGCTCAGCCCTACTACATGGCGTGGCTGGAGAGCCGCAAGGCGGTGCTGCCCATCGTCACGTTCAACTCGAAAGACAACGCCACCGAGTTTCGCGCCGCCGACAAGGACAGCCGCATCCTCAACCTCGTCCACCCGCACCAGACCGGCCTCTTCTTCTACGACGCCGCCGTCGCCGTGCCCGGCAACGACGATTGGGAGCAGTACCGCAAGCAGGTGCTGGCCTTCGGCGCACGCAAGACCAAGCTCGACGGCCTCGACGCCGTGGCCTCGGCCTACATCCTTATCCGCCGCTACCTCGAAACCGAGACGTTCAAGCCGCTCGCCAAGCGCCGGATGCCGCGCCCGTCGTGGATGGACGGGGGAGGCTGGCGATGAACGACACGTTCGACGGCCTCGACGCCTTCGCGGCGGGCCTCACCAGCGCCTTTCGCAGCCAACGCGCCCTCCACCTGATCGGCCTCGGTGCCGAGCGCATCATCCAGAAGCGCACCCGCGAGGGCATCAGCAGCGAGGGCAGCACCTTCCGCCCCTACAGCCCGGCCTACGCCCGCGTGCGCCAGCGCGAGGGCCTGCCCACCGACCGCGTCAACCTTCAGCGCTCCCTCTACGACGGGATGCTCTCGAAGCTCGACCACGTCGTGGCTGCCGACCTCTCTGCCGTGGACGTGCTCATCAACGACCCACGCAAGGCGCAAATCGCCCGCTACCACACCGTCCCCGGCGAGGGCCGCGTCTACCGCCCGTTCCTCGCCCTTGCACCAAACGAAGAGCAGCAGGTCATGGGCCTCGCCGACGAGCTGCTCCAGTCTGAACTGGACGCCCTCCTTTCCATCCGCCGCTGATGCCCAGCCTCATCACCGCCGCCGCCGTCAAGGCCGACTTCCCCGTGTGGGCCTCGTTCCTCAAGACCGGCCCCGAGACGCCCGAACAACTCGACGCCAGCCTCGACGCCCGCATCGCTGAGGCCGAGACGCAGCTGCTCGAATACCTCCCGGCGCTCACGCCTACCACCCTCACCGATCCGCTGCGGCTGCACCTGCTCGTGCTCGTGCGCAAACGGTGCTTCGACGTGCGCCACGGCAACACCGCCTTTCAGGTCAAGCCGCAGATCGTCCGCGACTACGAGGACACGCTGAAGATGCTGGAGCGCTACCGCAGCGGCGAGTTCGGACACGAAGCCGACCGCGCTCCCGACGGCTCCACCGATACGTTCACCCTCAACGCCAAGCCCCGCCGCTTCGACGGCTGGTTCCTCCCCTAACCCTCATCCTGAGCGAAGCGAAGGATCTCACCGCGAAGGAATGCACACCGCCCGTACCGACCTCATCGCCCACGTCGAAGCCCTCGGCCTCGGCTTCCTCACCGTCAAGCCCTACGCGGGCGAGATCGCACAGGCCGTGCAGAACGGCGGCGTCCTCACCGTCCCGATGCCCGCCGCCCTCGTGCTCGGCAAGACCGTCGAGGCCGGGCCGCACGCCAAGACCGCCGCACTCGACGTGCTCGTCGTCACGCAGACCTACGCCCTCGACACCGAGGACGGCAGCACCGACGCCCTCGCCCTCGCCGAAGCCCTTGTGGATGCCCTGCGCGACGTGCCCGACTGGACGGCGAACAACCGCCGCTACGTCCTCGACCTCAACCCCGGCCCCCGCGCCGAAACGCTCGCCGTCACTGCCGACTACTCCATCGTCAGCGTCAGCCTCACCGTTGAGGCGCGGTAGCTACTTGTGGCATGTCTTGTTCTGCGCAATGCAGGAGTTACCACAGGGCTTTCCTTTTTTGCACGGCCCTCCGCCACCAAAGCCCCCGCCCTCGCACCCGTCGCCAAGCACCATCATTGCGACGAAGATGCAGAAAATCATCAGCAGGATAAAGCCCCCGAAGTCGCTCCCTGAAGTTGTTGGAGAAGAGGTAGATGGATAGGATGAGCCTGAAGACGCGAATGTGGAGTAACCTCGGCGCAAGGGAATGCCACCGTGCAGGTGGCAATAGCCATTCGCACTCGCCTTGTTGCGACAGGGGCGACCTTTGGCGGTAAAACCTGCGCACTGCATAGAAATGTGGTTCTACCGTAGGCCGAACTGGGCCTTGTTGATCATCTTCCCGTTCTGGAACATTGCGTTCATGTTCGAGCCGTCGGGGTTTAGCCAACCGTACGCCTTGATGCGCAGCGTGGGCATGTAGCCCGGCACGCCTTCGGTGCTGCTGCTGGCCTGCTCAACGCCCTGCGCTCCAATAATGGCCACGGCCTGCTCGTACGTCATCCCTTCGCGCAGCCGCGAGTACTCGTCGAGTGTCACAACGGGCGAAGGCTTGTTTGCCATCAACCAGAAGACCAGCACAACAGCGGCAACCAAGCCGACCCAAACCCAAGCCGTGGAGGCTCGCGGCGATGGGGCGGGCGTCGGAGCCGAAGTCTCCTTGGGCAGCCGGATGATTCGCTCAGCCGTGAGTTTACCCTTGCGCGACGGCGTCTCCATGATCGGAAGTTGGGTTCTGAACGTCAGCGAGAGCAAGAATCTACTTACACAGCGCGAGCGCCCGATCCATAAACACGCCCACGTCTTTGTTGGCCACGATCCCCAAGTTCGCGTCCAGCGTGTCCTTCAGGATGTAGGGCGACTCGTGCAGGTAGGGGTAGCCCAGTTGCTTGGCCACGCCGTTGAGCGCGTAGTCTACGCCCTGTACCCGCGCCACCGGAGCCTGCTGCGGCTCGACGCAGCGGAGTTCTACCGACGTGGCCGAGATGGGCCACGTCTCGCCGTAGTCGGCAGGCGTCACAACAGCCGTGCGTTGCGGCTGGCCACACGCTCCGAGCAGAGCGGCGAGCAGGAAGGGTCTGTATCGCATTCTACAGCGGGGTGGAGGTGAGGCCTGTCAAACGACGGGCGATGCGGCCGATGGGCTGAAGCACGTCGCCGTTGGCCTCAGAGGCGACCCGTGGCGGGTACTTCGTGTTCTCGCTCGTCAGGGTCACGTCTCCTCGTCGCGGGCCTTGGCTGACGTGCTTGATGAGCGTCTGGTCGTTGAGGCTCACGGCGTAGATGCCGTCGCGGTCGATGAAGTCCTGCAACTCGCCGAGGACGAGGTCGCCGTCGTACAGCAGGTTCATCATCGAGTCGCCGCGCACTGGAGCAGCGAACGCCCGCTTGGGGTCGATGCGGGCCTCGTACCGAATCCAGTCGAGGAAGAAGTCGCCGAAGCCGAGGATGTGGCCAAGCGCCTCCAGCCCGCCATCCAGCCCTGCGCTCAGGCCGTCGTAGATCGGGATGCGCACCGTCGCGTCGCCCTCGGTGACGAACCCAACCGGCTGGGCACGATCAACGGTCACGGGAAGCAAGCTCCCCTGCATCGGCCCCTCTCCCGAGGCAAGCCACGCAATGCTTACCTGTGTTGCATCAGCAAGGGCTAAGAGGTTCTCTAGGCCGGGGTAGGCGGCACTCCTGAGGTACTTTCGTATCGCAGCAGAGGACATACCCGTTTTATCAGCCAAATCGGCGATGCTTTGGGTGCCTATGGCTTGCTTCAAGCGATCCGGAAAGGCTTCGAGACGATGAGGAGAGGGTTCCAATCGAAACTTTTGTTTCGTGAATCTGGCAACATCTGTTGACTTTTGTTTCGTCATCAGTGTACTTTCGTAGGCGTCCAATGGATGGACGCCGCCGAAAGGCGGAGCAATGTAATCCCGTCCCATGCAAACCTCCAAAACGATGGAGAAAATCGAACCCGGCTCGCACCTTTCGGAAGACCAGCAGCGGGCTGTCGCGGCTGCACTTGCACTGCGCGGCTTTGACGCCAAGGGCTTCGCCGAACTGCACCGCCTCAGCTACAGCCGCCTGCTGCGGATGCTGCGCGGCGATGACCGCGTCACGGCTTCCTACGCTACCCGCCTGTCCGACCTGGTCCGCCTCGACCTCGTGAAGCGCGTCCGCTCGAACGCCTTCGCGCAAGCCGCCTGATCGCTATGGCCCACCCCACCCTTGGCGACCGCGTCGCCGCGCACCTCCAGCAGATCGACGAACTGCTCCACCAAGCAGGCAACGTCCTCAACGTGGCCGAAGGACCGTACCGCGTCGCCGTCCTCGACATCGAGGCCGTGCTCGAAGCGACCCGCGAGGACCTCGCCTACACGTATATAGCCATGAAGCAGATCGAAGCCTCGTGGCACGCCCCTACGGTGCCCGCCGGGCCGTTCCGTGTGCAGCTCGTGCCCGACCCGCTCCGCCCCGAATGGTCGTGGGAGATCTACGCACCCGAGCAGCCCATCGCCATCAGCGCCCGGCCCTTCAGCACGCCCAAGGAGGCGCTCGAAGACGCGCTCGACCACGCGGACGCGCACGGCCTGCCCATCGCCTACGCGCCCGTGCAAGTCCACCTGCCGCGCCGCTCGGTCGGCGTGCCCGCTGCCAAGGCCGCGTAGCGCCCGGCACGCTCCACGGCTGCACCCCGTCGAGCAGGTCGGCCACCCGCCCGTCAATGCGGCCCCGCGCCACGCTCCAGTCCGCATACGTGCCCGGCAGCATCTCCGCCAGCATCTCCGCCAGCACGTCGGCCAGCACATCCAGCAAGGCGCTCTCGTCTCTCGTCATCGGTCTCTTGGGTGATCTCCAGCAAGGTCGCCTTTCCCTCCCGTCCCAGTCAGCCCGAAACCGTGTCCGGATTCTTCCACGAAATCATCACCCTGTGGAGGTCGCTCAACCTCGTCACCACCGAGGACGTGATGAAGTGGGCCGATGCGCCCCGCTCCACGGTGGACAAGTGGTACAGCGGCGACCGCGAACCGCACTTCTCCGACGTGCGCCGCGTCGCCCGCGAAGCCTCCCGCCAGCGTGGTCTCAACGACCTCGCCGCCGCCCTCCTCGATTGCAGCTTCGAGATCTGCCCACGCGCCGCCGCCCAAACCAACGGCTCGATGGACGACGAGATCACCGACCTCACCATCGCCGCCGGAGCCTCGGCGTCGGCCCACCGGGCGGGCGACGTGGCCGCGCTCGACAAGGCCATCTCCGACGCCGAAAGCGCCCTGCACCGGATGCGTGCCGAGCGCCACCTGCTCGCGGGCGGAGCACGTCCCTAACCATCCTCTCTCCGCTCCCATGATCTACCTCGCCATCTGCATCGCCCTGCTGCTGGGCCTCGTCGCCATCGCGCTCTTCGCGCTGGCCTACCGCCTCAGCACCGACAACGCCGACCTCGTCCGCACCCTCGCCACGCGAACGGCCAAGCCCGAGCGCATCCCCATCACCAGCGAAGAGCCGTACCCGCCCATCGCCCCCGGCGACCTCTTCCGTGGCTTCGATCCGCGCTACGAACGATGAACCAGCGCCTCGACCACGCCCGCGTCGCGGCCATGGCCCGCGCCCTCGTCCCGCTGCCGCTCATCGCCGAGCGCCTCAAGTGCTCCGAGAAGCAGATCCGCCGCATCCTCGCCGCCGCGTCCATCCCCGCAGGCTACGAACCCAACCCGGCCTACGGCACCGACGACGAAGACCTGATCTGGATCGCCTTCCACGCCCTCGGCGACTCCATCGCCACCATCGCCTACAAGGTCGGCTACAGCCGCCAGCACGTCCACACCATCGTCCACCAACAAGAACTCGCGCTATGAAGCTCGTCCCTTCCACAATCCGTACGGGCGGGTCTGAGACCCGCCCCGACGCTGCAACCCTCGTCGTCCTGGACCCGGACACCAAGGAGCATCTCACGTTCACCGACGCGCAGGTCTACGAGGCCGAAGAACTCGACCGCAACCTGCGCCGCTCGGTCTTCGAAATCGCCTTCAGCCTCAAGCGCATTCTCGACGAGCGCCTCTACCTCGCCCTCGGCTTCGAGTCGAAGCAGGACTACATCGTGCAGCGTCTGCCCTTCGGCAAGGTGCAGGCGTACAGCTACAAGGGCATCGGCGACGCCTTCGCGCCGCTTCTTTTGGAATCCGGAGACAGCGGAAACGTTCAGCGACTGAACGCCGACGGGCTGTCTGACCTCGGCGTCCAAAAGCTCGACCTGCTGCGGCAGATGGATCGGGAACGCCTCGCCCGTCTCGTGCGCGAAGGCGTGCTCGACCTCGGCGACGGCGAGACGGTCACACTCGACGAAGTCAAGACCGACAGCGTCAAGCAACTCGGCGAGCGCGTCCGCCGCTACCGCGCCCGCGTGTCCGAACTGGAGGAACGGCTGAAGCTCGCCGAGAGCGAGACCGCCGCCAGCGCCGAACTCCACGCCGACATGGAGGCCCGCGAGGCCGAGGCCCAGCGCAAGCTCGAACAGGCCCAAGACCTCGAACGCCTCTACAGCTCCCGCGCCCTCACCTACGAGCAGCAAGGCCGCGCCCTCGACGCCGCCGACACCGCGCTGGCTGACCTCCGCCGCAACCTTATCCGCTGCGGCGTAGACCCCACCAGCGCCGAAACGCACCACCGCCGCGTCGCCACGCTGCTGCGCGAACTCGACGCCCTCCGCCTCGACGCACAAGCCGCGCTCGGGTGGGTGGCCGACTACATCACCACCGCCGACCTCCCGCCCTTCGACCTCGACGCCGAACTGGAGAAGGCCCGCGCCGGATCGTCGGCGCCGGAGAGCGCCCTCGCCGCCGACGCGCCCACGGCCACCCTGCACACGCTCAGCCCCGCCGAGGCATGAGCAAAGACCCGCGCACCCGCGACCTCGCGGTCATCCACATGCTGCGCAAGCGTGCCCTCGACGCGGGCGTGCTGGACGAAGACGGCTACCGCGCCGTCATCGGCGGCATCATGGACGAACTCGGCACGCCGGGCGCACCCTCTGCCGCCGCCCTCGACGCTGCCGGGCGGTCGCGCCTCATCCTCGCGTTCGGCACGCTCGGCGTGCGCCTCGAACGCGCCCCCTCCCTCGCGCCCGGCCACGGATCGCCCGTGGTAGGGCACTGGCGAAGCCGGTACATCGGCTCCGGGCGCGAGGGCTTTGCGGGATCGCTCAGCCAGAAGCAGGCCGACGAGATCGCCCGCCTCGAAGACCGCCTCAAGTGGTCGCCCGACCCGACGCGCCTGCTCGGCTTCATCGAACGCCAGATCGGACGCTCGCTCCACGTCCACGAGCTGACGAAGGCCGAGGCCGTCAAGGTCATCACCGGCCTGCGTCGCCTCGACGGCGCACCGCGCCGCGAACGCCGCCGCTACACGTCCCCACGCAAGCCCACCGCCTGACGATGCCCAAGGGCCACACGCTCAACGTCAACTGGCACGAGATCCGCGCCACGCTCGACAGCCTCGAACACGGAGGCAAGGGCGACTACATCGACGCGCTCGCCGCCACGCTCGGCGTCTCCACCGACAAGGTGCGCCGCGAGATGAAGAAGGTCTTCGGGCCGCGCCGCGCCGTCGTCCGCGAGGCCACCCGCGCCACCGACGTCGTCGTGCGGGCCGTCGCGCAGGTCAAGGAGGCGTACCGCCTCGGCACGCTCAAAGGCACGGGCCGCACCCTCTCCACCCACGCCGCGCTCGACATCGCCGTCGAACGTGGCCTGATCCCCGCCGACGCTCGCCCGTCTGCCAGCGCCGTCAACACGGCCATCGAGCGCCTCGGCTACAACGTCGCCGATCCCCGCGTCCGCGTCGAAGCCGCCTACGCCTGCCAACAGTTCCAGATCGACTTCAGCCGTAGCAAACACTTTCAGGTCGTGCGGCGGCTGGACAGCGGCGATTGGCTGCTGCGCACCTCGGCGAAGGAGCTGCACTACAAGGACGGCGCGGCCAAGCTGCGCACGTGGGTCGTGCAGATGGTGGACGAATACAGCCGCCTCCGGCTCGTCCAGTACTACGCCGCCACGGGCGAGGGCGTGCTGCTCGGCCTCCAGTTCCTCCAGTGGGCCTTCACCCGAGCCGAAGACGACCACCTGCTCCGTCACGTTCCGGAACGCCTCAAGTCCGACCAAGGCGCGTTCCTCAAGACGCAGGAGACCCGCGCTGCGCTCGACGCCCTCGGCATCGACGTACGCCTCACCACCCCCGGCAACTCCGAATCGCAGGGCAAGGTCGAACGCGGCTTCCGCACGCTCTGGACGAGCTTTGAAGCGCCGCTTTTCACGCGGCTCCGGCTGGAGATGGGCGACAAAGCCGAGGTCACGCTGAGCGAGCTGAACCGGCTCGTCCACGCCTTCGCCATCGCCGAGCAGGCCAGCGACCACCCCACGCAGCAGGGCACACGCGGAACGCTCTACCAGCGCTCCATCCTGCGCCAGCCGCCGCGCACCCTCGACGCCGACCTGCTCGACCTCGCCGTGCGCACATGGGAGCGCACCGCCGACGCCACCGCCGTCGTCCAGATCGGCTCGGCACGATTCCAAGCCCCGCCCTACGCCGCCTCCAAAACGCTCCGGGTCTTCCGCAGCCTCGCGGGCGACTTCGTGGCCGAACTGATCGACGGCTACCACGCGGGCAAGCCCTTCCCGCTCCAGCCCTTCAGCGCCTTCGACCTCGACGTGTTCGAGCACCGGCCCCACCGCTCGCACGCGATGGAAGCCCGCGCCACCGCCGAGGATCTGCTGGAACGCGCCGGGCGCACGGTCAAGCCGCTCGTGCCCAAGGCCCAGCCCATCGCCCCGGCCTCGCCCGTGCTGGAGGCCCACGCCGCCGCCGCTGCCCAGCGTCACCTGTCGCGCCTCGAAGCCCTCGCCGAGATCGGCGCACGCCTCCGGGCGCACGACATCGCCCCCGACGCGCTCGACCTCACCGGCCTCGCCCCGCCCGAAGGGATGCCCGCCGCCGAGATCGGTGCGCTCACCGACCGGCTGCTCGGCTTCGGGCGCAGCCTTCGCCTCGCCTCGTGATCCACCCTTTTCCCCTTTCCGCTATGCAGCCTCTCGAACCGCAAGACGCCCGCACCCTCTCCGACTTTCTCACCCAGAACTGGACGGCCTTCGTGGCTCACATGGCCCAGCTCGAAGACCTCGACTATGACGACGATCCCGAAGGGGACAGCGAAGCCGCCGTATGCGCTGAGGAGATCCGCAGCCGCCTGAACGACCTCGCTGAACCCGACCTCGACATCTGACCGCTCCCCCTTTCCCCAACACCCTCAACCCAACTCCACACTATGGAACGCGACCGCTCTCTCTTCCGCCACTTCGGCCTCAACCCCGAACAACTCTACTTCGGCACCACGCACGAGCGCTACGCCCAGCGCATTCAAGATGCCGTCGAAAGCCGCCTCATCGTCTCGGTGATCGGCGGCTTCGGCTCGGGCAAAACGACGCTCGTGAGCGCCGCCCTCGAATCGCTGCCCGGCGTCGTCCCGGTCTTCGTCAACAACCCCGACCGCGAGCGCCTCCGGATCGGCCAGATCCTCTCCACCCTCATCATCAACCTCTCCACCGAGAACCCGAAGCGCGACGCGGCCACCCGCGAGGTGCAGCTCGCCCGCATCCTCGGCGAAACGGTGGTACTGAAGAAGAAGGAGGTCTGCCTGATCATCGAGAACGCCCACCGGCTCACCTCCGAGTTGCTGCTGGCCCTCAAAGACCTGCGCGAAAGCCTCAAGTACCGGGGCAAAGGCTTCCTCTTCTCCATCATCCTCGTCGGCCAAGAAGGCTTGCGCGACAAGCTGGAACGCTACGGCGAGGTCGAGCAGCGCACGCGGCCCATCGAACTCGACCGCAACGGCTGGATGTGCCTCGAAGACCGGCAAGACTACCTCCACACGCTCTACGGCGACGTGATCGCGCCCGAGGTGTCGGCCCGTCTCGCCAGCCTCTTCACCACCCCACTGGCCATCGACCACGTCGTGCAAGAGAAGATGCTGATGATGCGCGACGCGGGCCTCAAGGTGCTCGACGAATCGGTCTTTCCGCTCTCGCTGCCCGAGCAGGTCAAAGCCCTGCGCGTCTCGCTGCGCGACATCGAGCGCGTCAGCAAGGTGCCCAAGTCCACCGTCGAGGACGTGCTGAAGGGCAAGAACACCGACCCCGCCACCATCCAGCGCATCCAGCAGGGCATCAACGACATCGCGCTCACCCGCGCCGCCTGACCCCATCCACCCGCCGCCCGGCACTCAACCCCGCCACCCATGGCCGCCAAGACCCCACGCATCAACAGCCGCGAAAAGCTCGCCGATGCCCTCCAACAGATGTCCGCGCTGAAGGCGCAGATGGACCAGATCAAAGCCAAGGCCGACGCCAAGATCGCCGACCTCGAAACGAAGAAGCAGGCCGAGGTGCTGCCGCTCTGGGAGCAGTACCGCACGCTCGAACAGGCCGCGTCCGACTACGCGCTTGCCAACGAGTCCACGCTGCTCGAAGGGCAGAAGGGCAAGGCCCTGAAGCTCGTCGGCGGCACCGTCAAGTACACCGTCGGACGCCCCAGCGTCGAACTCGATGCGCCGCTCGATGTGCTGCTGCCGCGCCTGCGCCAGCTCGGCCTCAGCCGCTTCATCCGCATCACCGAGAGCGTGGACAAG
>Ga0209369_1000847_pt1 | contig 22779 bp, 19 predicted proteins | sample EBPBio142010_DNA_FD_185865 | JGI IMG/M metagenome (GOLD analysis project Ga0209369, IMG submission 185865) | Wastewater treatment Type I Accumulibacter community from EBPR Bioreactor in Madison, WI, USA - Reactor 1_10/4/2010_ DNA (SPAdes)... | ecosystem: Engineered > Bioreactor > EBPR >... | reverse complement strand
TGGCGCCGCCAGCCTTCGCCAGCGTCATCGTGATCGCCGCCGTCAGCGTCGTCTTGCCGTGGTCAACGTGACCAATCGTGCCGATGTTGCAATGCGGCTTGGTGCGTTCAAACTTTTCCTTGGCCATTCTCTTCTCTCCGTTCCCCTGATGAGGGGGTTGTTCCTAGAATTCAGGGGGGTGGGTTAGGCGTATTTCTTGATGACTTCGTCGGCGACGTGTTGCGGCACCGGCTCGTAGTGGTCGTACTGCATGGTGAACTGGGCGCGGCCCTGCGACATCCCGCGAAGGGTGTTCACATAGCCGAACATATTGGCCAGCGGCACGAAGGCGTTCACGACGGTGGCGTTGCCGCGCATATCCTGACCCTGGATCATGCCGCGACGGCCGTTCAGGTCGCCGATGACCGAACCCAGATACTCTTCCGGGGTCACGACCTCGACGGCCATGATCGGTTCGAGCAGCTTGGGTCCGCCCTTCTCACGCAGTTCCTTGAAAGCCGCGCGCGAGGCGATTTCGAAAGCCAGCACCGAGGAGTCGACGTCGTGGAAGGCGCCGTCGACCAGGGTGGCCTTGACGTCGATGACCGGGAAGCCGGCCAGCAGGCCGTTGTCCTTGGCCGACTTCAGGCCCTTTTCGACGCCCGGGATGTATTCCTTGGGCACCGCGCCGCCGACGATGGCGGATTCGAAGACGAAGTCCGAACCCGGTTCGCCCGGCTCGAACACCAGTTTGACGCGGGCGAACTGGCCCGTACCGCCGGTCTGCTTCTTGTGGGTGTAGTCGATCTCGGCCTTGCGGCTGATGGACTCGCGATAGGCCACCTGCGGCGCGCCGATGTTGGCCTCGACCTTATAGGTGCGCTTCAGGATGTCGATCTTGATGTCCAGGTGCAGCTCGCCCATGCCCTTCAGGATGGTCTGGCCCGACTCGTGGTCGGTCGAGACGGTGAAGGACGGGTCTTCCGAGGCCAGCTTGGCCAGGGCGACGCCCAGCTTCTCCTGGTCGGCCTTGGTCTTCGGCTCGACGGCGATCTCGATCACCGGGGCCGGGAACTCCATGCGCTCCAGGATGACCGGCGACTTGATCGGGTCGCACAGGGTGTCGCCGGTGCGGGTGTCCTTCAGGCCGGCCAGGGCGACGATATCGCCAGCGTAGGCTTCCTTGATGTCCTCGCGGTTGTTCGAGTGCATCAGCAGCATACGGCCGACGCGCTCCTTCTTGTCGCGGGTCGAGTTCAGCAGACCCATGCCGGTCTCCATCTTGCCCGAATAGATGCGGCAGAAGGTCAGCGAGCCGACGAAGGGGTCGTCCATGATCTTGAACGCCAGGACCGACAGGGGTTCGTCGTCCGAAGCGCGGCGCACGACCGGCTCTTCGGTCTTGAAGTCGATGCCGGGGGTCGGCGGAATGTCGACCGGCGACGGCAGGTAATCGACCACCGCGTCCAGCAGCGTCTGCACGCCCTTGTTCTTGAAGGCCGAGCCGCACAGGATCGGATAGAAGGCGCCGGTCAGAACAGCCTTGCGGATGCACTTCTTGATGGTCTCTTCCGAAGGCTCGTTGCCTTCCAGATAGGCTTCCATCGCCTCGTCATCCAGCTCGACGGCGTTGTCGATCAGGTACTGACGCGCCTCGACGGCCTTGTCCATAAGGTCGGCCGGGATCTCTTCGTCGCGGAAGTTCGCGCCCAGGGCGTCGTTGTCCCAGACCACCGCCTTCATGCGGACCAGGTCGACCAGGCCCGACAGCGAGCTTTCGGCGCCGATCGGGAACTGGATCGGCACGGCCTTGGCGCCCAGACGGTCGCGGATCGACTCGACCGACTTGTCGAAGTCGGCGCCGATCTTGTCCATCTTGTTGACGAAGACGATGCGCGGAACCTTGTATTTGTCGGCCTGACGCCAAACGGTCTCGGTCTGCGGCTCGACGCCGGCGTTGCCGTCCAGCACGGTCACGGCGCCGTCCAGGACGCGCAGCGAACGCTCGACTTCAATGGTGAAGTCCACGTGGCCGGGGGTGTCGATGATGTTGAGGCGCTTCTCTTTCCAGAAAGCGGTCGTCGCGGCCGACGTGATGGTGATGCCGCGCTCCTGCTCCTGGTCCATCCAGTCCATGGTGGCGGCGCCGTCGTGGACTTCGCCGATCTTGTGGGACTTGCCGGTGTAATACAGGATCCGCTCGGTCGTCGTGGTCTTGCCGGCGTCGATGTGCGCCATGATGCCGAAGTTGCGGTAGTCTTCGATTTTATGCGTGCGGGGCATAGGAGGCTGCCTTGGGGTGCTGTGCAGGACGCCAGCTCAGCGCCCTCGGGAGATGTCGGATAAAGCGGCGCGGGCGATTTAGCTGAAACCGCCCGCGCCGGATAGTCGCTACATAGGCGCCGAAGGGGGCGCCTTGAAGGCCGTTACCAGCGATAGTGGCTGAAGGCGCGGTTGGCCTCGGCCATCTTGTGGGTGTCTTCGCGCTTCTTGACCGCGGTGCCGCGGTTGTTCGAGGCGTCCAGCAGCTCGGCGGCCAGCTTCTCGGTCATGGTGTTCTCACCACGGTTGCGAGCGGCGTTGACCAGCCAGCGGATGGCCAGGGCGCGACGGCGATCGGGGCGGACCTCGACCGGCACCTGATAGGTGGCGCCGCCGACGCGACGCGAGCGGACTTCGACCGACGGGGCCACGTTTTCCAGCGCGGTATGGAAGGTGGCGACCGGCTCTTGGTCCTTCTTCTTCTCGGCCAGGATATCGAAGGCGCCGTAGACGATGTTCTCGGCGACGGCCTTTTTGCCTTCGTACATGACGTAGTTCATGAATTTGGTGACGATCAGATCGCCGAACTTGGGATCCGGCAGAACTTCACGCTTCTGGGCGCGGTGACGACGCGACATGGGCTATTCCTCGTAGGTCCCGACAGCCGCCGGGAAAATCTCTGATGGCGAAAGGCGGTCGGCTTACTTCGGACGCTTGGCGCCGTAGTGCGAACGGCGCTGCTTGCGGTCCTTGACGCCCTGGGTGTCCAGCACGCCGCGCAGGATGTGGTAGCGAACGCCGGGCAAGTCTTTCACGCGGCCGCCGCGGATCAGAACCACCGAGTGCTCTTGCAGGTTGTGGCCTTCGCCGGGGATGTAGCACACGGCTTCATAGCCGTTCTTGGCCAGACGGACCTTGGCGACCTTACGCAGAGCCGAGTTCGGCTTCTTCGGGGTCGTGGTGTAGACGCGGGTGCAGACGCCGCGACGCTGGGGCGAGCCCTCCAGAGCCGGCACCTTGTTGCGGGTGGGCTTGGGCTTGCGCGGCTTGCGGATCAGCTGGTTGATCGTGGGCATTCGAACAGTCTCGACTTCTGTGTGGAGGCGTGTGCCTTTCGGCCGGAGCGCCTCGTGACCTTCTTTTGAACGGGGAGGTTTCCCCGCCCGGGTTGCCTTTGCGAGACCGGACCGCCGCCTCAAACAGAAAAGCCGGAACGGGCGCTTCGGCCGTTCCGGCGGGCACAGCCCGTCCGCTCGATTGTGACGATCAGGACGGCCGCCGAAGCGCCCATCTCGAAAGTGCGCGCCAAATACGCTTCGGAGGCCCGCGGGTCAAGGGCGATGGTATGGCGCCGCCAGCCCCAATACGGCCATGCTCGCCCGGTCCTCTGGCGTTATCAGGGGAGGATGCGTGGTTCGGTTCGACTGGACGTGGCCTGAAACGGCTGAGCGGGCCAAAAGGCCCGCGCTGATCGCGGCGTCCGTGGCGCTGCATACCCTCGTGCTCGGCTATATGGCCCTGCGGAATTTCGAGGCGCCGGCCCTGCACGATCAGACGATCCCCCAGGTCGCCATCCCCATCGACCTGACGCCTCGTCCCCTGCTCAAGGATGAGGCGCCGCGTCCGCCCGCAACGGCGGCCTCGGTCGTCGAGACCCTGGCGCCGCCGCTGGCCTCCGCTTCTCCCCTCGCCCTTCCGCGCGGCCGCGAGAAGGAGGATGAGGATCAACCCGCCGCCCCCACCGGCCGCGTGGCCGCCGTCGCGCCCGCCGGGACGCCCGCGCCGCCCTCCGACGCCTGGCGGGTGCGACGCGAGACCCTGAACGACGCCATCGCCCGCTCGTTGCGTCAGGGCGTTCCCGGCTGCCGCATGATGTGGAACCGGCTGAGCGCCGCCGAACAGGCCCAGTGCGACAGCCGTTTCAACGAGGCCGCGGGACGCGCCGCGCCGCTGCGCGGGACCGGAAACCCCGAACGCGACGCCCGCTTCGCCGCCGAGGGCGCCCGCGAGTTGCGCCGTTATGAACAACAGCGACGGCCGCTGGCGGGGGGCGTCGGCGTGGTCGGCCCGGGCGACTGCCCCGGCTCCAACCTCGGCATGGGCTGCGCGGGCGCCCATCTGCCAGACGTGCCGGGCGTCGATATGCGCCAGGGCGCCCGCACCACCCACACGCCCAGCCAGGGACCGCCCTAGAAAAAGGGCGGTCCCGTCGCCGGAACCGCCCATCTTCCGTTCAGATCGTCAGGCGTGGATCAGCCTTCCGAATGCTCCAGCTCGGCGGCCAGATCGGCCGGCAGGGCCTCGACCGCGGCCTCCAAGGTCGAGGTCAGCTCGGCGTCGCGCTCGTTGGCGACCTTTTGCAGGCTACGCAGATAGGCGCCCGTGCCCGCCGGGATCAGGCGGCCGACGATGACGTTCTCCTTCAGGCCTTCCAGCGTGTCGATCTTGCCGTTGACCGAAGCGTCGGTAAGGACGCGGGTGGTCTCCTGGAACGACGCCGCCGAGATGAAGCTGCGGGTTTGCAGCGACGCCTTGGTGATGCCCAGCAGGACCGGTTGCGTGATGGCCGGACGGCCGCCGCGCTTCTCGACCTTGGCGTTCTCGAAGGCGGCCTCGGCGACCTCGACGGTGTCGGCCTTGATCAGGGTGGTCTCGCCCGGATCGACGACCTCGACCTTTTGCAGCATCTGGCGAACGATCACCTCGATGTGCTTGTCGTTGATCGGCACGCCTTGCAGGCGATAGACCTCCTGCACCTCGTTGACGAGGTATTCGGCCAACGCCTCGACGCCCTGGATGCGCAGCAGGTCGTGCGGATCCGGGTTGCCGTCGATGATGTAGTCGCCCTTCTGGATCAGGTCGCCGTCGTGGACGGAGATGTGCTTGCCCTTGGGGATCAGGAACTCGACCGCTTCGCCCTGGTTGCCGTCCGCGTCCGGCTCCGGGGTGATCTTGATGCGGCGCTTGTTCTTGTAGTCGCGGCCGAATTCGACGCGACCGTCCATCTCGGCGATGACCGCGCAATCCTTCGGACGACGGGCTTCGAACAGTTCGGCCACCCGCGGCAGACCGCCGGTGATGTCGCGGGTCTTGGCGCCTTCGGTCGGAACGCGGGCGATGATCTCGCCCGGCTTGACCTCATCGCCGTTGGACACCGACAGAACGGCGCCGACCGGCAGCAGGTAACGGGCGTCGGAACCCGAGGCCAGCTTGGCGTAGGCGTCGCCCTTGGTGACGCCCATGGCCGGACGCAGGTCCGAGCCGCGCGGACTGGCGCGCCAGTCCGAGACGACGCGGTTGGCGATGCCGGTGGCCTCGTCGGTTTCCTCGCGGACCGACAGACCCTCGACCAGATCCTCGAAGCGGATCACGCCGCCGACTTCCGTGAGGATCGGCGTGGTGTAGGGGTCCCACTCGGCCAGACGCAGGCCCTTGGTGACCTCGGCGCCGTCCTTGACGCGGATGCGAGCGCCGTACGGGACCTTGTGGGTCTCACGGTCCTTGCCGTCCACGGTGACGATGACGACGACGTTGCGGCTCATGGCCACCAGGTCGCCGTGCGCCGCCTTGACGGTCGGGCCGACCACCTTGGCCTTGCCGGGGTTGGTGGCTTCCACGAACGAGGTCTCGGCCACCTGGGCGGTGCCGCCGATGTGGAAGGTCCGCATCGTCAACTGGGTGCCCGGTTCGCCGATCGACTGGGCGGCGATGACGCCGACCGCTTCGCCGATGTTGACGTTGGTGCCGCGCGCCAGATCACGGCCGTAGCAGTAGCCGCAGATGCCGGCCTCGGCCTCGCAGGTCAGGGCCGAACGGACCTTGATCGACTGGACGCCGGCGGCCTCCAGCACCTCGATCTCTTCTTCTTGCAGATAGGTGTCGGCGGGGAAGAGCACAGTGTCCGTGCCCGGCTCCTTGATGTCCTCGGCCGCGTAACGGCCCAGCACGCGCTGGCCCAGCGAGACCAGAACGTCGCCGCCCTCGACCACCGCCCGCAGGGTGATGCCGCGGGTCGAGCCGCAGTCTTCCTCGGTGACGATCGAATCCTGGGCCACGTCCACCAGACGACGGGTCAGATAGCCCGAGTTGGCGGTCTTCAAAGCGGTGTCGGCCAGACCCTTACGGGCGCCGTGGGTGGAGTTGAAATACTCCAGCACGGTCAGGCCTTCCTTGAAGTTCGACACGATCGGCGTCTCGATGATCTCGCCCGAGGGCTTGGCCATCAGGCCGCGCATCCCGCCCAGTTGCTTCATCTGCGCCTGCGAACCGCGGGCGCCCGAGTTGGCCATCATGAACACCGAGTTGACGTCGGGCGCCTGGCCCTCGATCAGCACGCGCGGCTGGGCGATCTCGCCCATCATGGCGTCGGCGATGCGGTCGGTGGCCTTGGCCCAGGCGTCCACGACCTTGTTGTACTTCTCGCCCTTGGTGATCAGGCCGTCGGCGTACTGTTGCTCGTACTCCTCGACCTGCTTGCGGGTCTCGTCGACGAACTGGACCTTCTTGGCCGGGATGACGATGTCGTCCTTGCCGAACGAGATGCCGGCCTTGGCGGCTTCGCGGAAGCCCAGGCCCATCATCTGGTCGGCGAAGATGACCGTCGCCTTCTGACCGCAGTGGCGATAGACCACGTCGATCAGATTGCCGATCTCCTTCTTGGTCAGGTTCTTTTCGAGCAGGCGGTAACCGACGTTCGGGTTCTTCGGCAGCAGCACGCCCAGCTTCATGCGGCCCGGGGTCGTGTCGATCACCTTGGTGGCCAGTTCGCCCTCGGCGTTCATCTCGGTCCAGCGGGCCTTGATGCGCGTGTGCAGGGTGACCACGCCGGCGTCCAGCGCCGCGTCGATTTCGCCGATGTTGGCGAACAGCTTGCCCTCGCCCGGTTCGCCGTCCTTGACCAGCGACAGGTAGTACAGGCCCAGGACGATGTCCTGCGACGGCACGATGATCGGCTTGCCGTTGGCGGGCGACAGGATGTTGTTGGTCGACATCATCAGCACGCGCGCTTCCAACTGGGCCTCAAGGCTCAGCGGGACGTGAACGGCCATCTGGTCGCCGTCGAAGTCGGCGTTGAAGGCGGCGCAGACCAGCGGGTGAAGCTGGATGGCCTTGCCCTCGATCAGTTTCGGCTCGAACGCCTGGATGCCCAGACGGTGCAGGGTCGGGGCGCGGTTCAGCAGAACCGGGTGCTCGCGGATGACCTCGTCCAGGATATCCCAGACCTGCGGCTGCTCGCGCTCGACCATGCGCTTGGACTGTTTGACGGTGCCCGACAGGCCCTTGGCGTCCAGACGCGCGTAGATGAACGGCTTGAACAGCTCCAGCGCCATCTTCTTGGGCAGGCCGCACTCATGCAGCTTCAGCTCGGGACCGACCACGATGACCGAACGGCCCGAATAGTCGACGCGCTTGCCCAGCAGGTTCTGGCGGAAGCGGCCCTGCTTGCCCTTCAGCATATCGGCCAGCGACTTCAGGGGCCGTTTGTTGGCGCCCGTGATCACCCGGCCGCGACGGCCGTTGTCGAACAGGGCGTCGACCGACTCCTGCAACATCCGCTTTTCGTTGCGGATGATGATGTCCGGCGCCCGCAGCTCCATCAGGCGCTTGAGGCGGTTGTTCCGGTTGATGACCCGGCGATACAGGTCGTTCAGGTCCGAGGTGGCGAAGCGGCCGCCGTCCAGCGGCACCAGCGGACGCAGTTCCGGCGGGATGACCGGCACGACCGTCAGCACCATCCACTCGGGCTTGTTGCCGCTTTCGAGGAAGGCCTCGATCAGCTTCAGGCGCTTGGAGGCCTTCTTGGCCTTCATTTCCGACGGGTTGTCGGCCAGTTCGGCGCGATGCTTCTCGGCCTCGGCGTTCAGGTCGATGCCCATCAGAAGGTTGCGCACGGCCTCAGCGCCGATCTCGGCGGTGAAGCCGTCATCGCCGAACTCTTCCTGGTAGCGATAGAATTCGTCTTCCGTCAGCAGTTGGTTCTGCTTCAGCGGGGTCAGGCCCGGCTCGGTGACGATGTAGTTCTCGAAATACAGGACGCGCTCGACGTCCTTCAGCGCCATGTCCAGCATCAGCGAGATGCGGCTGGGCAGCGACTTCAGGAACCAGATGTGGGCGACCGGAGCGGCCAGCTCGATGTGGCCCATCCGCTCACGCCGGACGCGCGCCAGGGTGACCTCGACGCCGCACTTCTCGCAGATGATGCCCTTGTATTTCATGCGCTTGTATTTGCCGCACAGGCATTCGTAATCCTTGGTCGGGCCAAAGATGCGGGCGCAGAACAGGCCGTCACGCTCAGGCTTGAACGTGCGATAGTTGATGGTTTCCGGCTTCTTGATCTCGCCGAACGACCACGAGCGGATCTTCTCCGGCGAGGCCAGAGCGATCTTGATCTGGTCGAAGGTCGGGGCGACCGGGACCGGATTGAAGATGTTCAGGACTTCCTGGTTCATCTCTTAGTTCCTTCTGCGGCGCGGGCCGCTTGAAAATCTTGGGGAGCCGAGGGGCGGTGAGAAAGTGACTGGTGAGCCAAGACGTGAGCGAAGGCGGCGGCGCGACGGCTCACCTCTTCGCTCACGCTTCACTCGTCACTCGATCACCCGTTCTCCAGCTCCACGTTCAGGCCCAGCGAGCGCATTTCCTTGACGAGCACGTTGAAGCTCTCGGGAATGCCAGCCTCGAAGCTGTCGTCGCCGCGGACGATGGCCTCATAGACCTTGGTGCGGCCGGCGACGTCGTCGGACTTCACCGTCAGCATCTCTTGCAGCGTGTAGGCGGCGCCATAGGCTTCCAGCGCCCACACCTCCATCTCGCCGAAGCGCTGGCCGCCGAATTGCGCCTTGCCGCCCAACGGCTGCTGGGTGACCAGCGAGTACGGGCCGATCGAGCGGGCGTGGATCTTGTCGTCCACCAGGTGGTGCAGCTTCAGCATATAGATGTAGCCGACCGTGACCGGACGCTTGAACTGCTCGCCCGTCTGGCCGTCGAACAGGATCGACTGACCCGACTTGTTCAGCCCGGCGTCTTCCAGCAGGCGCTCGATGTCCGAGATGTGGGCGCCGTCGAACACCGGGGTGGCGTACGGCACGCCCTTGGACAGGTTCTGCGCCAGTTCGATCAGCTCGCCCTCGTCCGACGGCAGGGGGGTGTCCTTGCCATAGACCGATTGCAGGCGCTCGATCAGGGCCTTCTTCTGACCGCCCGACTGCCAGGCTTCCAGCAGGTCGGAGATCTGACGGCCCATGCCGGCGGCGGCCCAACCCAGGTGGGTTTCGAAGATCTGGCCGATGTTCATGCGCGAGGGCACGCCCAGCGGGTTCAGCACCACGTCGACCGAGGTGCCGTCTTCCAGGTGCGGCATATCCTCGATCGGCAGGATCTTGGAGATGACGCCCTTGTTGCCGTGACGGCCGGCCATCTTGTCGCCGGGCTGAAGCTTGCGCTTCACGGCCACGAAGACCTTGACCATCTTCATCACGCCCGGAGGCAGTTCGTCGCCGCGTTGCAGCTTTTCGACCTTGTCCTCGAAGCGGCGGTCGAGGGCCTTACGGGCGTCCTCGAACTGCTTCTTCATGGCCTCCAGCTCGCCCATGGCCTTTTCGTCGTCCAGGGCGATCTGCCACCACAGGCCGCGCGACAGCTCGGCCAGCTTTTCTTCGGTGACGGCGCCGCGGCCCAGGCCCTTGGGACCCGAGACGGCGTTCTTGCCCAGGATCAGCGGCTTCAGGCGGCCGTAGACGTTGCGTTCCAGGATCTTCAGCTCGTCGTCGCGGTCCTTGCCCAGACGCTCGATCTCATGACGCTCGATGGCCATGGCGCGCTCGTCCTTGTCGACGCCGTGGCGGTTGAACACGCGCACGTCGACGATGGTGCCGGCGACGCCCGGCGGCAGACGCAGCGAGGTGTCGCGCACGTCCGAAGCCTTCTCGCCGAAGATGGCGCGCAGCAGCTTCTCTTCCGGCGTCATCGGGCTTTCGCCCTTGGGCGTGACCTTGCCGCACAGGATGTCGCCGGGCTGGACCTCGGCGCCGATCGCCACGATGCCGGCCTCGTCGAGGTTGCGCAGGGCCTCCTCGCCGACGTTCGGAATGTCTCGGGTGATCTCTTCCGGTCCCAGCTTGGTGTCGCGGGCCATGACCTCGAACTCCTCGATGTGGATCGAGGTGAAGACGTCGTCGCGCACGATGCGCTCGGAGATCAGGATCGAGTCTTCGAAATTGTAGCCGTTCCAGGGCATGAAGGCGACCAGGGCGTTGCGGCCCAGAGCCAGTTCGCCCAGGTCCGTCGACGGGCCGTCGGCGATCACGTCGCCGGCCTTCACCTCATCGCCCACGCGCACGATCGGGCGCTGGTTGATGCAGGTCGACTGGTTCGAACGCTGGAATTTCGACAGGCGGTAGATGTCCACGCCCGAACGACCGGCGTCCACGTCGCCGGTGGCGCGCACGACGATGCGGGTGCCGTCGATCTGCTCGACGACGCCGTCACGACGGGCCACGACCACGGCGCCCGAATCCACGGCCACCACGCTCTCCATGCCGGTGCCGACCAGCGGCGCATCGGTCTGGACCAGCGGCACGGCCTGACGCTGCATATTGGCGCCCATCAGCGCACGGTTGGCGTCGTCGTTTTCCAGGAACGGGATCAGGGCGGCGGCGACCGAAACGACCTGTTTCGGCGACACGTCCATCATGTCGACCGTTTCCTTGGTCAGCAGTTGGGATTCGCCGTTGACCCGGCCGGGGACCAGGTCCTCGACGATCTCGCCCGCCTTCAGCTCGATGTTGGCCTGGGCGATGACGTATTTCGCCTCTTCCATGGCCGAGATGTAGACGACGTCGTCGGTGGCCTTGCCGTCCTTCACGCGACGGTACGGGCTTTCGATGAAGCCGTACTTGTTCACGCGGGCGTGGGTGGCCAGCGAGTTGATCAGACCGATGTTCGGGCCTTCCGGCGTCTCGATCGGGCAGATGCGGCCATAGTGGGTCGGGTGCACGTCGCGCACCTCGAAGCCCGCGCGCTCACGCGTCAGACCGCCCGGGCCAAGCGCCGACAGGCGGCGCTTGTGGGTGATTTCCGACAGCGGGTTGGTCTGGTCCATGAACTGCGACAGTTGCGAGCTGCCGAAGAACTCCCGCACCGCCGCCGCGGCCGGCTTGGCGTTGATCAGGTCGTGCGGCATGACCGTGTCGATGTCGACGCTGCTCATGCGCTCCTTGATGGCGCGCTCCATGCGCAGCAGGCCGACGCGGTACTGGTTCTCCAGCAGTTCGCCGACCGAACGGACGCGGCGGTTGCCCAGGTTGTCGATGTCGTCGATCTCGCCGCGGCCGTCCTTCAGGCCGACCAGGATCTGCAACACCTTCAACACGTCTTCCTTGCGCAGCACGCGGATCTCGTCGGAGACCTCGGGGCTTTCCAGGCGCATATTCATCTTCACGCGGCCCACCGACGACAGGTCGTAGCGTTCCGAATCGAAGAACAGGCTGTTGAACATGGCCTCGGCCGCTTCCGGCGTCGGCGGCTCGCCCGGACGCATGACGCGGTAGATGTCGAACAGCGCGTCCTCGCGGTTGGTCGATTTGTCGATGCGCAGGGTGTTGCGCATATAGGCGCCGACCGTGACGTGGTCGATGTCCAGCACGTCGATGGTGGTGAAGCCGTGATCGACCAGCAGGTCGATGGTGGCCTGATCCAGTTCGTCGCCAGCCTCGGCGTAGATTTCGCCGGTCTGCATATTGACGGCGTCATTGGCCAGATATTTGCCGATCAGGGCGTCCGCCGACAGCGACAGCGACTTGACCGTGTCGCCCAGCTTCTTGGCCTGACGGGCGCTGATCTTGGTTCCGGCGGCGGCGATGACCTCGCCGGTATCGGCGTCGACCAGGTCGAATTCCGGCTTCACGCCGCGCCAGCGCTCGGGCTTGTACGGGGTGACCCAGCCGCTCTCGCCCTTCTTGGTGCGCATCTCGTACGGCACGGTTTCATAGAAGGTGCGCAGGATCTCCTCGCCGTCCATGCCCAGGGCGTAGAGGAAGGCGGTGGCGGGCAGTTTCCGGCGACGGTCGATGCGGACATAGACGATGTCCTTGGCGTCGAACTCGAAGTCCAGCCACGAGCCGCGGTACGGGATCACGCGGGCGGCGAACAGCAGCTTGCCCGAGGCGTGGGTCTTGCCCTTGTCGTGGTCGAAGAAGACGCCCGGCGAACGGTGCATCTGCGACACGATCACGCGCTCGGTGCCGTTGACGATGAAGGTGCCCTTGTCCGTCATGAGCGGGATGTCGCCCATGTAGACGTCCTGCTCCTTGATGTCCTTGACCGAGCGGGCGCCGGTTTCCTCGTCGGCCTCGAACACGATCAGGCGCAGCTTGACCTTCAGCGGCGCGGCATAGGTCATGTCGCGCTGGATGCATTCCTCGACGTCGTATTTCGGGTCCTCGAATTCGTAGGTCACGTATTCGAGCACGGCGCGCTCGTTGAAGTCCTTGATCGGGAAGACCGACTTGAACACGGCCTCGATGCCCTGGTCCTTGCGCGGACCCGAACGCCAGTCGCGTTGCAGGAACTGCTCGTAAGACGCGCGCTGAACCTCGATCAGGTTCGGCATCTGCACCGCCTCGGGGATGCGCCCGAAGGATTTGCGGATTCGTTTCTTGCCGGTGAAGGACGTGGCGGAGGCGATCTGAGCCGCGAGGGCGAGACCGTCGATGGACTTGGCCATTCTGTTTTCCCAATCGGCGGGCCTGGGGGAGGACCCGCGTTCAATGCAGCGGCCACGGCGCGCCTATCCGGCGTCCGCGGCATTCAAGGTTTCGGCGTCCACCCTCGGCCCGTTCCGGGCCAGGACGCCTGAAATGTAAGGCTCCCTTGGGCAGGAGCGCGTCTTCGCACCGGTCGGAGGGCGACGGACCGGGCCTCGACGCTTTCGCGCGCGACTCGTACGGAGTGATGCGGAACGCGCTGATATACGCGCTTTCGGGACGAAATAAAGGCTCTCAAGACATGATTGGCGAAAAAGTCGGCTCGCCTGTCACAAACCGTCAGAATCGGAACCCAGGAATCACTGCTATCCAGGACCGACGTTCGGCACGGAATGATCCCATGCGCCTATGCTTCGTGGTGCTTATCGCCCTGATCAGTCTGATCTCCACGCCCTTGGTCGGCGCGCCCTTGCCTCAGGCGGCCGCCGACTTCACCCACGAACCGGGTCAGGATCATGCTGGCAATGACCTTGGGATGGTGGAGGTCGCCCCGCGCGACTATCAGACCTGCCGCGCCATGTGCGCCGCCAACAGCCAATGCGCGGCCTTCAACATCTATACCCCCGCGCCGCATGACAAAGGCTATTGCTGGATCAAACATACGGCGGGTCCGGCCAGGTCGGATCCGAACTCTATCGGCGGCGTGCGCCTGACCGCCAGCTCTGCGTCCCAGGTCGCGGCTTCCAACCAACCGATCCCCTTGACCGATGGACGCTTGGTAACCCTGCCGACCTCGGCGCCCGGCTGTTCGCCCGGCCGCCTCGAAAACCTGGGTTCCAGCGCCATGGCGACCTTCGATTGCGGCTCCGCCCAGGTTCAGGTCCTCGTCTCGACGCCCCCGATGGAGTTCGCCCCGAACACCCTGCTTGAGGCGCACGCGACCCGCTGGCAGCCCGACTTCATGTCCTGGCCCGCCGATCAGCGGGCGACCTTCCTGCGCCGCGAGAACCGGACGCTGGCCAATGGCGCTCACGCCGCCTTCCACTGTCTGACCTATGACGACGTGGCGGCCTTGAAGGGGTCGTCCTACTGCATCCTCGATCAGCCGCAGGCCCAAGTCGTCCTCGCCGCCGACGCCCCCATGGCCTCGGACGCCGCCAACGGCATGAACGCCGTGCTGAGCCGGATCATCCTGCGCTGAGGCCGAGACGGGACAGCGCGCGGACGGTTTCCACCTTCGATCCGCACTGCTAAGCTTGGGGCATGAAATACGCTTCGATCGCCGCGCTTCTTGCCGCCCTCTCCGTCTCCGCCTGCGCCACGGCACCCGCCGCGCCGCCGGCGCCCGCCGGTCCCGCCACGCAAGAGAACTGGGACGCCGGTCAGGCCGCCTATCTGGCATGGAACGGCCAGCGCCGCGGCTGGACCACCACCGCCAGCGGCCTGCAATACCGCCGGGTCGGCAAGGCCAACCCCGCGGGCGTCCAGCCCAAGGCGACCGATACGGTCAAGGTGCACTATCGCGGCGTGCGCATCGACGGGGTCGAGTTCGACAGCTCCTATAAGCGCGGCGAACCGGCCGAATTCCCGCTGAACCGGGTCATCCGCGGCTGGACCGAGGGCGTGGCCCTGATGCGGGTGGGCGAAACCTATGAGTTCGCCATTCCCGCGGCCCTGGCCTATGGCGCGCGGCGCGTGGGCGGCGACATTCCGGCGAACTCGGCGCTGATCTTCACCGTCGAACTGCTGGACGTGACCCCCGCCGCCTGAGACGGCCCGCCCTCTCTGTCCGTTCAACAACGAAAACGGGCCGGGGATCGCTCCCCGGCCCGTCGATCGTCAGCCGTTGGGCTGGCGCGATCCAGATTACTTGATCTGAACCTTGGCGCCGGCTTCTTCCAGCTTCTTCTTCAGCTCTTCGGCGGCTTGCTTCGAAACGTTTTCGACGACGTTCTGCGGAGCGCCTTCGACCAGGTCCTTGGCTTCCTTCAGGCCCAGGTCCGAGCGGACGCCGCGCACTTCCTTGATGACGTTGATCTTCTTGTCGCCGCCGTCGACCAGGACGACGGTGAATTCGGTCTGCTCTTCGCCGGCTTCAGCCGGAGCAGCGCCAGCGCCGCCAGCGGCGGGCATGGCCATGGCGACCGGGGCAGCGGCGCTGACGCCCCACTTTTCTTCCAGCAGCTTCGACAGTTCGGCGGCTTCGAGGACGGTCAGCTTGGACAGGTCTTCGACGATCTTGGACAGGTCGGTCATAGTTCGTTTTCCTTCGGAGGATTGGGTTCAGTAGAGATTATGCAGAGATGGAAGCGGTCGCTCAGGCGGCGTCCTTGGCGGCGTAGGCGCTGAACACCCGAGCCAGTTGAGACGCCGGAGCCTGAACCACGCCGGCGACCTTGGTCGCGGGGGCGTTGAGCAGACCCAGCAGGGTGGCGCGGATCTGGTCCAGCGACGGCAGTTTGGACAGGGTTTCGATACCCTTGGCGTCCAGCACCTTGTCGCCCATGAAGCCGCCCTGGACGACGAATTTGTCGTTGCCCTTGGCGAACTCCGCGGTGACCTTGGCGGCCGTCACCGGGTCAGAGGCGTAGGCGATGCCCACCGGACCCTTGAACAGGGGGTGGTATTCGCTGCCCTCGTCGGCTTCGAGCGCCTTCAGCGCCAGGCGGTTCTTGACCACCTTGAACGCGCCACCTTCTTTGCGAAGGCGGATACGCAGGTCTTCCATTTCCGCAACGGTCAGACCCAGGTTGTGGGTCACGACCACGGCGCCGGCGTCGGCGAAGACGCCCTTCAGCGTCTCGATCGACTCGGCCTTTTGTGCGCGGTCCATTGCGGTCTCCAGTCTTGGTATTCGCCGCTGGGGTTATTCCCGGCGACGGATTTGGCTCAGGCCCCGCATCGCTGCGAGACGTTGAACCGGTCGTATTGTCCGAAGGAAGCGCGAACCCGATCCGTCCCGGTTGCGGGACCGACCAGCGTCCGTTGCGACCCCATCTCCCCACGGCGTCAGAAGGCTTTCTGACAGTTACGGCATGGGTGGCCCCCACGCCCCGAAGTTCTCGGACAGGACCGTCACGGCGCGGGGCCATGACGGAGAAGCGGCGCTCATACAAGCGTCGGGCCGGAAAATCAACGGCGACTATGTCGGCGGTCTGAATTCCTGGATCATCGCGCCCAACTCGGCTTCATCGACCGCGGCGGCCGCCTCGACGAGCGTGAACCAACGGCGGCTCCGTTGGGCGACTTCCTTCCAGTCGGCCAACTCCCGCGTGACCCGCAGGGCGAAGACGTTGACCTCCGTCGGGCGCGGCGCCCGGCGTTTCAGGCGCTTCATATAGCGGAAGGTCCCGATGGGGGCGTTCTGGACCTCGCCCAAGACTCCCGCCTCCTCCCACGCCTCCTCGGCCGCGGCCTGGGCGTCGGTCTTGCCCGGCATCCGGCCGCCCTTGGGCGTGACCCAGCGGCCCGTATCGCGCGAGGTGACCAGCAGGATCTCGATCATTCCGTCCTGTCCCGACCGCCAGCAAAGGGCGGCGACCTGAACCCGCTCGGCCCGCGGACGCGGGGCGGCGTCGGTCATGTCAGGAAGGCTCCGCCCAGCCAGAAGAACAGGGCCGCGATCGCCGCCGCCGCAGGCATGGTCACAAACCAGGCCGTCACGATCCGTCGCGCCACGCCCCAACGCACGGCCGAGGCCCGGCGCGCCGCGCCCACGCCGACGATGGCCCCGGTGATGGTGTGGGTCGTCGACACCGGAATGCCCAGGCCCGTGGCCAGGAACAGGGTGATGGCCCCGCCCGTCTCGGCGCAGAAGCCCTGTTGCGGGCTAAGCCGGGTAATCCGCGATCCCATGGTGTGAACGATGCGCCAACCGCCGAACAAGGTCCCCAGGGCGATGGCCGCCTGACAGGTGATGACCACCCAGAACGGCACGTGGAACTCGGTCCCGGCCGGGGCGCGGGACATCAGCAACACGGCGATGATGCCCATGGTCTTTTGCGCGTCATTGCCGCCGTGTCCCAGCGAATAGGCCGAGGCGGAAACGAATTGCAGACGCCGAAACACCTTGTCCGCGAAACTGGGGTTGGCCTTCATGAAGACCCAGGACACGACCAGAACAAGGGTCAGGGCCAGGGCGAAACCGACGGCGGGCGACAGGAAGATGGCGAACACCGTCTTGGTCACGCCGGCCACGACGATGGCGCCGGTTCCCGCCTTGGCGACCCCCGCACCCAGCAGACCGCCCACCAGGGCATGAGAGCTGGACGACGGTATGCCCCACAGCCAGGTGATGACGTTCCAACTGATGGCTCCCATCAGGGCGCCGAAGATCACTCGGTCCGAGATGACGACCGGATCAATGATACCGCGCCCGATGGTGTCGGCCACGTGCAGGCCGAAGAACAGGAAGGCGATGAAGTTGAAGAAGGCCGCCCAGCCCACGGCGTAGATCGGCGGCAACACGCGGGTGGCGACGATGGTGGCGATCGAGTTCGCCGCGTCGTGCAGGCCGTTCAGAAAGTCGAACAGCAGGGCGACGCCGATCAGGAACCACAGGATCAGCAGGGCGTGGTCCATGGCGCCCTACAGGTGCTCGACCAGAACGCCGTTTATGCGATTGGCCACGTCCTCGAACCGGTCGACCACCTTCTCCAGGTGATCGTAGATCTCGGCGCCGATGACGAAGTCCAGAGCCTGCCCGCCACGGTGCAGAAGGAACAGAGCCTTCATGCCCTCGTCATACAGGGTGTCGCTCTGGCTCTCCAACCGGGCGACCTGTTCGGTCAATTCGTTCAGCCGTTCGTGGTTCCTGCGCATATCCGGCAACAAGGCCACCGCCTCGGCCGTCAGGGCCGCGCACTCCACGGCCACATCGCCCAGTTCGCGCATCTTGGGGGCGAAGGCGGTCTGTTCGTATAGACCCACGACCTTGGCGGTCTTCTGCATCTGGTCGATGGCGTCGTCCAACGAATTGGTCAGCCCGCGAATATCGGAACGGTCGAATGGAGTGATGAAGCTGCGGCGCACGGCGAACAGCACCTCGCGGGCGACATCGTCGGCCTCATGCTCATAATCGACGATGGTTTGGCGCCAGTGATCCGTTTCGGTCCCGCCGTCGAGCATACGACGCAGCGCGTCCGCGCCCTTCACCAGGGTCTGGGCGTGGGCGTCGAACAGGCGGAAGAAATTGTCCTCGCGCGGCAACAACGCCTGAAACCATCTGAGCATGGGGTCTCCTCCGGCGGAATTCTTGGACAGGCCGTCCGTCCACGCTTCCGCGAGTCCCGTCAACCCGTCAGACGGCGGAGGGTCCGTCACATACGGAAAAAGGGCGGCGATCCGAAGACCGCCGCCCTATTCTTTTCGCCCTATCGCTCGACGCGCGGCGTCTCGCGGCTTGAGGGCGCTTCTTGCCCTATCGCTCGCGACGCGGTCGCTTGCGGCTTGAGGACGTCAGGCCGGGTCGGATCGGGAGATCCCGAAGCGCCGACGACTGCGGCCCGATATCAGGCGCCCAGCGAGGCCGGGTCGACCTTGAAGCCCGGACCCATCGTCGAGGACAGGCTGATGCGCTTCACATAGGTGCCCTTGGCGCCCGACGGCTTGGCTTTCACCAGGGCGTCGACATAAGCCTTCACGTTGGCTTCCAGGGCTTCCTGGGTGAACGAGGCCTTGCCGATGCCGCCGTGGGCGATGCCGGCCTTTTCGACGCGGAACTCGACGGCGCCGCCCTTGGCGTCCTTGACCGCCTGGCCGACGTTCGGGGTCACGGTGCCGACCTTGGGGTTCGGCATCAGGCCGCGCGGACCCAGCACCTTACCCAGACGGCCGACCAGGGCCATCATGTCGGGGCTGGCGATGACGCGGTCGAAGTCCATCAGGCCGCCGTTGATCTGCTCGTACAGATCCTCGGCGCCGACGTATTCGGCGCCGGCCGCCTTGGCTTCCTCGGCCTTGGCGTCCTTGGCGAAGACGGCGACGCGAACGTCGCGGCCCGTGCCGGACGGCAGGCTGACCACGCCGCGAACCTGCTGGTCGGCGTGACGCGGGTCGACGCCCAGGTTGACGGCGATTTCGATCGACTCATCGAACTTGGCCTTGGCGTTGTCCTTGACGGCCTTGATGGCGTCGGCGAACGGCATCAGGGCGTCACGGTCGCCCGTCCAGGCCTGGATGCGCTTGGCTTGCTTGGCCATGATCTTAGCCCTCCACCACGTTCAGGCCCATCGCGCGGGCCGAGCCTTCGATGATCTTCGACGCGGCGTCGAGGTCGTTGGCGTTGAGATCCTTCATCTTCTTCTCGGCGATTTCGCGCAGTTGGCTGCGCTTGATCTTGCCGACGGTTTCGCGGCCGGTCAGCTTGGCGCCCGACTTCAGGCCGACGGCCTGCTTCAGGTACCAGGTCGCCGGGGGCGTCTTGGTGATGAAGGTGAACGACTTGTCCTGATAGACGGTGATGACGGTCGGCAGGGGCGTGCCCTTGCCTTCCTTCTCGGTCCGCGCGTTGAACTCCTTGCAGAAGCCCATGATGTTGACGCCGCGCTGACCCAGGGCCGGGCCGATCGGCGGCGACGGAGTCGCGGAGCCGGCGGGCACCTGCAGCTTGATGTAGCCGAGAATCTTCTTGGCCATTGGTCTCTCCTATGAAGCGGGGAAGCTAATCCCCACGGATGAGCCGTGGTCGGGCATGGCTGCCTCCCACGGATTTCCCGCATCGTCCGGCGGGCCGGTCGAAACGAAGGCGGGCGTGTATCAGAGCGCCCCCGCAAAAGCAAACGGCGGCCCGAGAGCCGCCGTCGCAATACAAGGATGTCGGCGCCGGATCAGGCGGCAACTTTCTCCACTTGGCCGTACTCCAGGTCCACCGGGGTCGGGCGGCCGAAGATGGACACGGCCACGCGCAGGCGGGCGTTGTCCTCGTCGACGCTCTCGACCTGGCCGTCGAAGCTGGCGAACGGGCCGTCGATGACCTTGACGGTCTCGCCGATGTCGAAACGGATGGTGGGTTTGGGACGCTCGACGCCCTCTTCCACGGCGCCGATGATGTTCTGGACCTCGCGCTCCGAGACCGGCAGCGGCTTGGTGCCGCCCGCGGCGCCCAGGAAGCCGGTGACCTTCGGCGTGTTCTTGACCAGGTGATAGGCGTCGTCGGTCAGCTCCATCTTCACCAGCACATAGCCGGGGAAGAATTTGCGCTCAGAGTTCACCTTGCGGCCGCGACGGATCTCAACGACGTCCTCGGTCGGCACCAGGATTTCGGAGAAATTATCCTCCAGCCCCTGTTGCTTGGCCTGCATACGCAGTTGCTCGGCGACCTTCTTTTCGAAGTTCGAATAGGCGTGGACGATGTACCACTTGTGGCGCGGATTCGAGGTCGGGGCGGGCGCTGCATCGGTCATGAGCGGATTCCTTACGAGCCGAAGGCGACGATGTAGCGGAAGGCGATGCCCAGCAGGCTGTCCACGATCCAGAAGAAGGCGGCGGCCAGCAACACCATGATCAGCACCATCACCGAGGTGATCCAGGTCTCCTTGCGGCTGGGCCACACGATCTTGCGGCCTTCGGCGCGCACCTGGCTGAAGAATTGGGCGGGCGACGTGCGCGGCTTGGCCGGCGCGGAAGCATCGACCGTCACGGTCTGGGCGCCCGCTGCGGCGGGGGCGGCGCCGGTGTTCCGGCGGCCGATCTTGGACTTGGCCTTGGCCATTCAGCGTCTCTTCGCACAATTGATCCTGTCGCCGCAGATGGGGTGTCCCATCCGGCGGCGACAGGGGGAAATGGCAGGAGTTGGGGGACTCGAACCCACGACCCCCGGTTTTGGAGACCGGTGCTCTACCAGCTGAGCTAAACTCCTAGACGAACGGCTGCCTTCGCAGCCATCGCCAGACCGGCGCGTATGCCCGACCAGGGCGGGGTTTTCAAGGGCGCTGCGTCAGTTTCCGGCGGCGGCGGCGCGGGCGGCGGCTTCGTCTTCCGGCGTGATGACGGCGCGGAACACCAGCTTGTCGATGCGGCGGTCGTCCATGTCGATCACCTCGACCTCGAACCGGCCCAGTTGCAGAACCTCGCCCTCCTGCGGCACGCGCGACAGTTCGTGCAGAACCAGCCCCGCGACCGTGTGAAAGCCTTCGCGTTCGCCGAAATCCTCGCCCAGTTCGTCGGACAGTTCGTCCAGATCGGTCTGGCCGTCGACCAGCCAACTGCCGTCTTCCTGGCGATGGATATAGGTCTGGCCCTCGTCGTGTTCCTCGTGGAAATCACCGGCAATCATTTCCAGCAGGTCCGTCGCCGTGACCACGCCTTCGAAGGCGCCATATTCATCGACCAGGAAGGCCATGTGCACCTTGGACGCCTTCATGATCTCCAGCGCCTTCAGCACCGAGGTCGACTGCGGGATGAAGGCCGGTGTCTGGACCAGGCGTTCGACATTGAACTCGCCATTGTCCAACAAACTGTCCAGCAGGTCCTTCTTGTGCACCACGCCCAGCGGATTATCGACGTCGTTTTCGCGCGCCACGACGATGCGCGAATAGGGGCAGGTGCGGATCTCCTCGCGCAGTTGCTCCTCGGGATCGTCCAGGGCGATCCAGAACACCTCGTGGCGCGGCGTCATGGCCACGCGGATCGGCCGGTCGCCCAGGGTCAGGATCTCTTCGATCATCTCCTGCTCTTCCGGCTCGATCAGACCGGCCGAGGTGCCCTCGGCGATCATGGTCTCGACCTCCTCCTGGGTCACGTCGGAACCGTCGCGATCCTTGACGCCCATGACCTTGAGGATGCCGCTGGTGGAGGCCGTCAGCAGCAGGACGAACGGCTTCAGCACGATCGCCAGGGTCGAGATCGGCGCGGCGGTCTTGGACGCGATGACCTCAGGGAAGATCAGGGCCAGCCGCTTGGGCACCAGTTCGCCGACGATCAGCGAGACATAGGTGATGAAGACCACCACCCCGGCGGTGGCGATGACTTCCGAATAGGGCGCCAGGGCCGGAGCCGCCGCCTCCAGCATCCGATCCAGCTCGCCCGCGATGGCCGCCTGGCCATAGGCGCCGGCCAGGATGCCGATCAGGGTGATTCCCACCTGCACGGCCGACAGGAAATGCGTCGGCTCCTCGGCCAGCTTCAAGGCCGCGCGCGCGCCGCGGTCCCCCCGCTCGGCCCGGCTTTGCAGTTTGGACTTGCGTGACGAGACGACCGCCATCTCGGTCATGGCGAACAGGCCGTTCAGCACCACGAGCAGCAGTACGACGGCGATGGCGATGGCTAACATCTAGGGAGAAGGAACCGACGCGGCGCGACAGTCGGCGTCCGCGAGAACGATACTAGGGCCAAATTTCGCCGGACGCCATGGCGGATCAGGCGGCGCGGCCGATCTCGACCGAACCATAGGCGCCGCGCCGACCGGGATCGGCCGCCGCGCAGGCGCTCATGCCGATGATCACGCCGATGAAGATGCCGATATGAAGCGCGCGCCGCATGGTTTCCCAAACCTTAACGTCCCGCCGAAAGCTAGACGCCGCCGCCGGGCGCCGCGCAAGCGCCGTCGTCCGTCAGGCGAGGAACAGGGTTAAGGCGCCCCCTCAAAGACAAAACCCCCGTCGGATGTCTCCGACGGGGGTTCATTATGCTTGGCCTTCGCCCGTCTCGTTCGCGCTCAAGCCGCGAGCGTCCGCGACGCGAGCGTTAGCGCACCAAGGTGCTTACTCGATGATCTTGGAGACGACGCCGGCGCCGACGGTGCGGCCGCCTTCGCGGATGGCGAAGCGCAGGCCCTGGTCCATGGCGATCGGGGTGATCAGCTCCACGGTCAGTTCGGCGTTGTCGCCCGGCATGATCA
>Ga0209369_1000845_pt1 | contig 22822 bp, 23 predicted proteins | sample EBPBio142010_DNA_FD_185865 | JGI IMG/M metagenome (GOLD analysis project Ga0209369, IMG submission 185865) | Wastewater treatment Type I Accumulibacter community from EBPR Bioreactor in Madison, WI, USA - Reactor 1_10/4/2010_ DNA (SPAdes)... | ecosystem: Engineered > Bioreactor > EBPR >... | reverse complement strand
TGCCGTGGCCCGTTGTCGGGCCGGAAAGGGGTGCGGCGATGCCCGAGGGAGGAGAGGGCGCCGCCGCGTTGCTCCAGCGGCCCGAGGGAGGAGGAGAGGGCCGCCGAATGCCGTGACCCGTCACCGGGCCGGAAACTTGGTGCGGCGACCCCAGGGAGGAGGAGGGGGTCGCCGCGGTTTCGAGGGCCCGAGGGAGGAGGAGAGGGCCACCGAAAGCATTTGGGGCGTCAAGCCCCGGATGGAAATTGCGGCGCCACCAGGGAGGAGGAGCGGTGGCGCCGCTTTGCCAAGGGTCCCGAGGGAGGAGGAGAGGGACCCAGCAATCGAATTTGTCGCGGCCTTAGCGGCCGTAGGCTGCCTCGCGGGCCACATCCACGATCGACACGCGCGAGATGCCCAGATCGGCCAGTTCGCGGTCGCTCAGCTGACGCAGTTCCGTCAGGGTCCGGGTATAGGCCCGGCGGCGGGCCAGCGCCGCGCCAAGCCCGGCGAAGAAGCCGAAGAACCGCTCGGTGGGGTGGGCCGCGGCAGCGCGGGAGGTGTTCACATAAGCCATGATGCTCTTAGCCTTGTCGTCTGTTTCGTCCGCCAGCGTTCTGCTGTGCTGTTAGGGGTAACATGCGCCTTTTGCTGCAACTGCACAATACCCGGGCCTCGCAATGCTGCCATGCGGCGACGTCATGGCTGAATGTCAAGAAATCGTGATTAATTTCAGCGGGTTTGCTGAAATCTTGATCGCTTGGTCAACGCACCCTTGCCCTCGCCGTGTTTTTCCCGACTTTAGTCGCAGGGGAATTTGGGGGTCCGCGCCGCAAAGACAAGGGCCGGACCGGACAGGAAAGGCAGACCGCCATGCAGCCGACACGCGACCAGGTGATTGAGGTGTTGCAGGGCGTCGCCCTGCCGGGCGGCGGCACGCTTGTCTCGCGCGATCTGATTCGCGCGCTGGCCGTCGAGGGCGGCGAGATCCGCTTCGTGATCGAGGCCGCCAGCGCCGATGAGGCGCGCAGCCTTGCCCCCGTCGAAGCCCAGGCCCAGGCCGCGCTGCGCGCCCTGCCGGGGGTGACCTCGGTCAAGATCGTGATGACCGCCCATGGCCCCGCCGCCAAGGCGCCCGCGCCCCCAAGCCTCAAGATCGGCGGTCATCCGACGCCGCAAGAGGGCGGACCGCAGAAGATTTCGGGCATCGACCGCATCCTTGCCGTCGCCTCGGGCAAGGGCGGCGTCGGCAAATCCACCGTTTCCTCGAACCTCGCCGTCGCCCTGGCGCGGCAGGGCCGCCGCGTCGGGCTGCTGGATGCCGATATCCACGGCCCCAGCCAGGCCAAGATGATGGGCGTCTCGCAGCGCCCGGCCAGCCCCGATGGCAAGATCATCGAGCCGCTGCACGCCCATGGCGTCACCATGATGTCGATGGGGCTGCTGCTGAAGGAAGGCGAGGCCGTGATCTGGCGCGGGCCGATGCTGATGGGCGCCTTGCAGCAGATGCTGTCCCAGGTGAACTGGGGGCCGCTGGACGTGCTGATCGTCGATCTGCCGCCCGGCACCGGCGATGTCCAGCTTTCGCTCGCGCAGCGCGCGCGCCTGACCGGGGCGCTGGTCGTCTCGACCCCGCAGGATGTGGCGCTTCTCGATGCGCGCAAGGCGCTTGATATGTTCGACAAGCTCAAGACCCCGGTTCTGGGCCTGATCGAGAACATGTCCACCTTTGTCTGCCCGAATTGCGGCCATGAAAGCCATATCTTCGGCCATGGCGGCGTCGCGGCCGAAGCCGCGCGTCTGGGCCTGCCCTTCCTGGGCGAATTGCCCCTGGCGCTTGAGGTCCGCGTCGCGGGCGATGCCGGCACGCCCATCGCTGCGGGCGAGGGGCCGAATGCCGAGGCCTATGCCCGCCTCGCCCACCGCCTGATCGCGGGCGGCATGGCCTGACGGCCGCGCGGCCCAAGTCACTCCTTGTTGAAGGCGCGCCGGGGCAGGGCGATCTGTCCCGGCGGTCCCCTCCTGTGTCGCTCCGCCCCCATGCCCGCCGGTTTGCCATGGGAAAGCATGGGCGCCGCGTATCGGCCCGTCGCGGTGATTTGGGAAACCATGGGCGCCACATGGGCGCAGCCGCCATTCCCCCATGGATTCGCCGGTGATTCGAGTGAATCCAGGGGAATCCGGCCCGATTTTGCCCCGGGCGTGCCATGAGCCATCCACCGCGAGGCCGATAGGCAAATAATTTTTTTGCTGTCGCGTCTCCGTCCCGGCCCCGCCTTTGGCGCTATATCTAGCCAGTCTCGGGTCTGTGATCCCTAGAGATTGACGCGTGAGGCCCGGTCTTCCCACTAGATGCGCGATTTCACGCCATGCCGCTACAGCATCTTGGGTGTATTGCCCAAGAAATCCCTTGCCAGACCATGTAGTCCCATGGCATCCCTAACTCACGGAAGATGGGACGGGCCAAAAAGACCGCAGGGGCAGCGCAAGACCCCGAAAAGGCGACTAAGGCAGTTCATACAGGCAGCCCCTTTCATCGGACGACAGAGATCCGGCGCGCGAGCGAGCAGACATCTCCCCCAGGTGGCGCGCGTAGCTGGACGCCCAGCGATGGGACAGCGGCGGATCGGGTAGTGGCAGCAACCCGATCCGCCCATTTCCATTTCTGGGACACGCAATCGGGACAGGCGCACGCCTGGGGGAAGGGCAAGGCCAAGACCTTATGGGCGAGGCATTTCGAGGAGAATTCTACCAGAAGGTAGACGCGAAGGCGAGGGTCTCGGTGCCCGCAGCCTTCCGCCGCATTCTCGAAGCCGACGATCCCGCCAGCGACGCCACCCCCCGCGCACGTCTCTACATGGTCTATGGCGGCAAGAACCGAAATTTCGTCGAATGCTGGTCGAAAACCGGGGCCGATTGGCTTGCCGCGCAGATCGACGCGATGGAGCTGGGCTCCAAAGCCCGCGAACGCGCCGAGCGCGACATGATCTCCCGTTCCGTCATGGTCGAGATCGAGCCCGAGGGCCGCATCGTCCTGCCGCCGCAGGTCCGCGCCAAGCTGGGCATCACCGATGCCGCCGAGGCGGCCTTTGTCGGTGCGTCGAACCGCTTCAAGCTCTATCGCAGCGACACCTACCAGGCCGAGCTTGATGCCGATGACGAGGATGACGACGACGCGGGCCTTGACGCGCTGACCCTGATCGGCCGGGCGCAGAAGGAGCGGGGAATGTGATGCCGCCCCGCGACGTGCTGCCCGCGCGAGACCCCCATATCCCGGTCCTCCTGACCCCGCTTCTGGCGGCGGTGGCCCCCGTCGGGGGCCTTTGGCTTGATGGCACCTTCGGCGCGCGGCCTTCTGGCCGCAGGCGCCGACCGCGTGATCGGCATCGACCGCGACCCTCTGGCGCATCGCATGGCCGCCGACTGGCTGGCGCAAGAGCCGCGCATCACCCTTCTGGATGGCACGTTTTCCGACCTCGACACCCTCGCGGGCCAGGCGCTTGACGGCGTCGTGCTCGACCTTGGCGTCTCGTCCATGCAGCTTGACCTGGCCGAGCGCGGCTTTTCCTTCCAGAAGGACGGCCCCCTCGACATGCGGATGAGCCAGTCCGGCGACAGCGCCGCCGATCTGGTCAACACCGCGCCCGAAGAGCTGCTGGCAGACATCCTTTATCACTATGGCGAGGAACGCGCCTCGCGCCGCATCGCCCGCGCCATCGTCGCGGCCCGCACGCTTGCGCCGATCACCACCACCCTGCAACTGGCCGAGATCGTCGCCCGCCAGCTTCCCCGCCCCAAACCCGGCGAAAGCCATCCCGCGACCCGCAGCTTCCAGGCCCTGCGCATCGCGGTGAACACCGAGTTTGACCAGCTTGCCGAAGGGCTTGCCGCCGCCGAGCGCGCATTGAAGCCGGGCGGGAAACTGGCGGTCGTCACCTTCCACAGCCTTGAGGACCGCATCGTGAAGCGGTTCCTCCAGCTTGCCTCGGGCGCGGAACCCGCCGCCAACCGCTATGCGCCCGCGCGCGCGGAAACGCAGGCCCGCTTCACGCTGACGCCGAAAAAGGCCATCGGCCCCGATGCCGAGGAGCTTGCCGCCAATCCGCGCTCGCGCAGCGCCAAGCTGCGCGTCGCCACCCGCACCGCCGCCCCGGCCCTCGCGCTGTCTCCTGCCGCCCTCGGCCTGCCCGACCTTGCCCGCAAAGGACGCCGCTGACCCATGCGCCCCGTGCTTTATGTCCTGTCCTTCCTCGCGCTCATCGCCCTTGGCTTCTGGGCCTATCGCGAGAATTACGCGACGCAGGCGTCCCTGCGCGAAGTGCGCGGGCTGCAATCGCAGATCGCCGATCTGCGCGAGGCGCTGTCGGTGCAGCGCGCCGAATGGGCCTATCTGAACCGCCCGCAGCGGCTGCGCGAGCTGGTGGACCTGAACTTCGACGCGCTGGGCCTGATGCCGATGGACCCGACGCAATTCGGCGCGGCAGCCCAGGTCGCCTTCCCTGTGCCCGAGATCCCGGCGATCACCGGCCCGATCGATACCCAGGGCAGCATCGGCGCGGTCACGGACACGGCCGCCGCCCAGGCCGAAGCCGCCGCCGCCCCGGCCACCGAAGAAGGACTCTAGGCCATGCGCACGCCGCTTCGCCCGCTTGCCCATATCCTTCGCGCCCGGGCCGAGGGCCGCAACCCCGACCTGATCGAGGCCGAGAACCGCCGCCTGCGCCATGAGGCGATGCATGAAAAGGGCCAGAGCCGCGCCTCGGCCCGGCTTGGCCTGATGGCGCTGGTCTTCACCTGCGCCTATGCCACCATCGGCGTGCGCATGGGCCATCTTGCGGCGACAGCGCCGGTCGAGCCGGTCGCCAGCGCCTCGGGCGCCGAGATCGTGGCGCAACGCGCCGACATCACCGACCGCAATGGCCGCATCCTTGCGACCAACATGACCACCTCTGCCCTTTACGCCCATCCGCGCGACATGGTCGATCCCAAGGGGACGGCGCGGAAACTCCAGGAAATCTTCCCCGAACTTGACGCCGCCGCCCTTGAGCGCCGCTTCACCGACGGGCGCAGCTTCCTTTGGGTGCGCAAGGTCCTTTCGCCCGAACAGATGCAGAAAGTGCATGAGATCGGCGATCCCGGCCTGTTGTTCGGCCCGCGCGAGATGCGTCTCTATCCGAATGGCGACATTCTCGCCCATGTTCTTGGCGGCTATTCCTTCGGGGCCGAGGGCGTGCATTCGGCCGAGGTGATCGGAACTGCCGGGATCGAGAAGGCGATGGATGCCCGCCTGCGCGACCCGGCCGAGGCCGGCGCGCCGCTGCAACTGTCGATCGACCTTTCGGTGCAGGCCACGGTCGAGGAAGTCCTGGCGGCAGGCATCACCATGATGAACGCCAAGGGCGGCGCTGCCATCCTGATGGATGTGCGCACGGGCGAATTGCTGGCTCTGGCCTCGGCCCCGACCTTCGACCCGAACAATCGCCCGGTGCCGCTGGTGTCCAAGGATGCCGAACCCTCGGACAGCCCGCTGTTCAACCGCGCCGTGCAGGGCGTCTACGAGCTTGGCTCGACCTTCAAGATCTTTGCGGTGGCGCAGGCTATGGAGCTGGGCCTTGTCGGCCCCGACACCATGGTCGACGCCAATGCGCCGATGGTCTGGGGCAAGCACAAGATCAAGGAATTCGAAGGCAAGAATTACGGCCCGCTCCTGTCGGTCACCGATGTCATCGCCAAATCGTCGAATGTCGGCACGGCCCATATCGCGCTGATGGTCGGTCCGCTGCGCCAGCAGGCCTTCCTGAAATCGCTGGGCTTTTTTGACCCGACCCCGGTCGAGCTGATCGAAGCGCCGGGCGCCAAGCCGCTGATCCCGAAGAAATGGCCCGAGATCGTGACGATCACCACCTCTTACGGCCATGGCATGTCGGCCAGCCCGCTGCATCTTGCTGCCGCCTATGCCGCGATCGCCAATGGCGGCATCTACATCAAGCCGACGCTGATCAAGCAATCCGGCCCTGCCACGGGCCGCCGCGTCCTGTCGGAAAAATCCGCCGCCGACGCCCGGATCATGCTGCGCCGCGTGGTGACCAACGGCACCGCCTCTTATGGCGAGGTCAAGGGTTACGAAGTGGCGGGCAAGACCGGCACCGCCGACAAGCCCAAGAAATCGGGCGGCTATTACAAGGACAAGGTGATCAACACCTTCGCCTCGATGTATCCCGCCTCGAACCCGAAATATGTGCTGATCGTCACTTTGGACGAGCCGGTGAACACCATGGGCCCCCGGCCGCGCCGCACCGCCGGCTGGACGGCAGTGCCCGTCGCCGCCGAGATCATCCGCCGCACCTCGCCCCTGCTGGGCCTCAGGCCGCAGGTTGAAGTCCCGGTCCAAACTACGCTAACAGCCGCCAGCAACTGAACGGGGACGGACCATGCCTGCCGCAAGGCGATTGTCGGAACTGGGGCTGAAGGCGCGTCAGGGCCGCGATCCGGTTCTGTCGGGCCTCACGCTCGACAGCCGGGCCGCGCGCGCGGGAATGCTGTTCGCGGCCCTGCCCGGATCGGCCCGCCACGGCGCCGAATTCATCGCCACGGCCCTTGAGCACGGCGCCGCCGCCATCCTGACCGATACGGCGGGCGCGGCCTTTGCCGCCGAGGCGCTGGCCGCCTCGGACGCAGCCCTTGTCGTGGCCGATGACCCGCGCGAGGCGCTGGCCTATGCCGCCGCCCTGTGGTTCGGCGCCCAGCCCCCGGTCATGGTCGCCGTCACCGGCACCAACGGCAAGACCTCGGTTGCCACCTTCACCCGCCAGATCTGGCAGGCGCTGGGCCATAGTGCGATCAACATCGGCACCACCGGGATCGAGGGCGACTGGGCCGCCCCGTCCTCGCATACCACGCCCGATACGATCACCCTTCAGCGGCTTCTCGCCGATGCGGCGGCGGCGGGCGTGACCCATGCCGCGATGGAGGCCTCGTCCCACGGCCTTGACCAGCGTCGGCTGGAAGGCGTGCGGCTGGCTGCGGCGGGCTTCACCAATCTGACGCAGGACCATCTCGACTATCATGGCACGATGGAGGCCTATTTCCAGGCCAAGGCCGGGTTGTTCGACCGTCTCCTGCCGCCCGAAGGCGTGGCGGTGATCAATCTCGATGGCGCCAAAGGTTCGGCCGTGGCCGAACGCGCGCTGGATCGCGGCCTTGCGGTGATGACCGTGGGCAAGGGCCAGGGGGCCGACCTGCAGATCGCCGCCACCCGCGCCGATGCGACGGGGCAGGAGGTGCGCTATCTCTGGCAGGGTCGCGCCTTCCAGACCCGTCTCAACCTGATCGGCGCCTTCCAGGCCGAAAATGTCGCGCTGGCGGCGGGCCTTGCCATCGCCGCCGGGGAAACGCCCGAAGCCGTCCTCTCCGCGCTGCCCCGCCTGACCGGCGTGCGCGGCCGGATGCAGCTTGCCGCCACCCGCAAGAACGGCGCCGCCGTCTTCGTCGATTACGCCCATACGCCCGATGCCATCGCCACCGCGCTCAGGGCGCTGCGCCCGCATGTCATGGGCCGCATCCTGATCGTCTTCGGCGCGGGTGGCGACCGCGACCGCAGCAAGCGCCCGCTCATGGGCGAAGCCGCGCGTGACAATGCCGATGTCCTTTTCGTCACCGATGACAATCCGCGCGGCGAAGACCCGGCCACGATCCGCGCCGCCATCCTTGCCGCCTGCCCGGAGGCAACCGAGGTCGGCGACCGCGCCGAGGCCATCCTGCGGGCCGTCGATGCGCTGCAACCCGGCGACGCGCTTCTGATCGCCGGCAAGGGGCATGAGACCGGCCAGATCATCAAGGGCGATGTCTTCCCCTTCGATGATGTCGAACAGGCCTCGATCGCCGTCGCCGCGCTGGACGGGGTGATCTGATGGCCGCTCTCTGGACCGCCGCCGAGGCTGCCGCCGCCACCGGGGGCCGCGTGACAACCGGTTGGACCGCCACCGGCGTCTCGATCGACACCCGCGCGCTGCAGCCGGGCGATCTTTTCGTCGCCTTGAAAGATGTCCGCGACGGCCATGACTTCGTCGCCCAGGCGCTGGCCAGGGGTGCCGCCGCCGCGCTGGTCAACCGCCTGCCCGAAGGCGTTTCCCCCGATGCGCCGCTGCTGATCGTCGATGACGTGCTCGACGGTCTCGTCCGTCTTGGCGCTGCGGGCCGGGCGCGGGCAAAGGCCCGGGTCGTCGGCGTCACCGGCTCGGTCGGCAAGACCTCGACCAAGGAAATGCTGCGCGACGTGCTGGCGGGGCAGGGAAGCGTCCATGTCGCCGAGGCCAGCTACAACAATCATTGGGGTGTGCCGCTCACGCTGGCGCGCCTGCCTGCCGATGCCGATTACGCCGTGATCGAGATCGGCATGAACCACCCCGGCGAGATCGCGCCGCTGGCCCGCCTGGCCCGGCCTCATGTCGCGATGATCACCACCATCGCCCCGGCGCATCTTGAGGCCTTCGACAGCCTCGCCGGGATCGCGGCCGAGAAGGCCTCGATCTTCGAAGGGCTTGAACCCGGCGGCGTCGCCGTCATCAATGCCGATCTCGACACCACCGCCCTGATGCGCGACACCGCCCTCCGTCTGGGCGCGCGGGTTGTCACCTTCGGCGAAAGCCCGGAGGCCGACTGGCGCCTGACCGAGGTCCGGCTTTGCGACGCGACCACCGTGCTGCGCGCCAGCCATGCCGGCCAGACCACGGTCTTCAAGGTCGCCTCGCCCGGCCGCCATTTCGCGCTGAACGCCTTGGGCGCCTTGGCCGTGGCCGAGGCGCTGGGCGCAGACCCGATGATCGCCGCGCATGACATCGGCCGCTGGCAGCCGCCCGCGGGCCGCGGCCTACGCCAGCGCATCCAGCTTGATATCGTCGAGGAAACCTTCTTCGACCTGATCGACGACGCCTATAATGCCAACCCGGTCTCGCTAGCCGCCGCGCTGGACGTGCTGATCGCCGCCCATCCGACCGATGGCATCGGCCGCGTCGGCGGTGGCCGCCGCATCGCGGTTCTGGGCGACATGCTGGAGCTTGGCCCCGACGAGATCGCGATGCACGCGGCCGTCGCCCGTCACAATGGCCTGTCCGAGATCGCGCAGATCCATTGCGTCGGCCCCAGGATGCGCCATCTCTGGTCGGCCCTGCCGCGCCGCCAGCAGGGGCTCTGGGTCGAAACCGCGCCGGAACTTGCCGCAAGGGTGCGCGGGCTGATCGACGCGGGCGATGTCGTTCTGGTAAAGGGCTCGAAAGGCTCCAAGGTCAGCCTCGTGGTCGAGGCATTGAAGAAGCTGGGACAGGCCCAGCCGTCACGGGAAGGAAGCGAGTAAATGCTGTTCTGGCTCACCGAGCTTTCCGATAGTGGCGGCTTCTTCAACCTGTTTCGCTACATCACCTTTCGCGCCGGCGGTGCCTTCGTCACCGCGCTGATCTTCGGCTTCCTGTTCGGCCGCCCGCTGATCGACCTTTTGCGACGGAAGCAGGGCAAGGGCCAGCCGATCCGCGATGACGGCCCGCAAAGCCATTTCGCCAAGGCGGGCACCCCCACCATGGGCGGCCTCCTGATCCTGTCGGCGCTGATGGTCTCGACGCTGCTCTGGGCGCGGCTCGACAGCCCCTATGTCTGGATCGTGGTGCTGGTGACGCTGGCCTTCGGCCTGATCGGCTTTGCCGATGACTATGCCAAGGTCTCCAAGCAGAACACCAAGGGCGTGTCATCGCGGGTGCGGATGCTTCTGGGCCTTCTGATCGCGGCGCTGGCCACCTATGCGGCGGCGCGCTTCCACCCGGCCGACCTGACCAATCAGCTTGCCTTCCCCTTCTTCAAGGATGCGCTGCTGAACCTTGGCATCTTCTTCGTGCCTTTCGGCATGATCGTGATCGTCGGCGCCGCCAATGCGGTGAACCTGACCGACGGTCTGGACGGGCTGGCCATCATGCCGGTCATGATCGCCGCGGGCACGCTCGGGATCATCGCCTATACCGTGGGCCGGGTCGACTATACCCAGTATCTCGAGGTCCATTACGTCCCCGGCACCTCGGAACTTCTGGTCTTCTGTGCCGGGCTGTTCGGCGCGGGGATGGGGTTCCTGTGGTACAACGCCCCCCCGGCGGCGGTGTTCATGGGCGATACCGGCAGCCTTGCCCTGGGCGGCGCGCTGGGCGCCATCGCCGTCTGCACCAAGCACGAGATCGTGCTGGCCATCGTGGGCGGGCTGTTCGTGGTCGAGGCGCTGTCGGTGATCATCCAGGTCGCCTATTTCAAGCGCACCGGCAAACGCGTCTTCCTGATGGCGCCGATCCACCACCATTTCGAGAAGAAGGGCTGGGCCGAGCCGCAGATCGTGATCCGCTTCTGGATCATCTCGCTGATCCTGGGCGCCATCGGGCTTGCCACGCTGAAGGTGCGCTGACGGGCCCGCGCGGCCCGATGTTTCGCAAAGAAATCGCCCGGACCACGGTGATGTGAAGTGCAGGGGGCATCCCCTTGCCCGGCCCGGTCTTTCGGCGAAAGATCGGGCAGCGCGCGCAGGGGAAGCCAGATGTCCATCGACAGCCTGATCCAGAGCTTCGGCCTGCCCGCCCTTTTCCTGGGCGGGCTGGTGGAGGGCGACGGGGCGGGCCTTGTCGGCGGCGCGCTGGCCCATCGCGGCGCCTTCCCCGTGCCGGCCGCCTGGGCCGCGCTCAGCCTTGGCGCGCTTGTCGCCGATCAGGCCTGGTTCGCCCTGGCCCGCTTCCATCGCGACAGCCCCCGGCTGGCGCGGCTGATCGCCCGCCCCGCCGCGCAGCGCTTTCTCGCGCTGGCCGAACGCCGCCCCGCTCTGGCCAGCATGGCCTTCCGCTTCCTCTTCGGCCTGCGCACGCTCGGCCCCATCGCGCTGGGCCTGTCGCAAGTGCCGGCCCGCATCTTCATTCCCTGCAACGCGATCGCGGTCGCGCTCTGGGGCGCGCTTTTCACTGCGCTCGGCTATGGCGCGGGCCAGGTGCTGCACCGTCTTTTCGGCCGCCTCGCCCCCGGCGCGCATCTGGGCCTTGTGCTTGGTCTGACCGCCGTCGCGCTGGGGATCGTGGCGCTTGTGCATCACCTGCGCGGTCGCCGCCGACCCCGGCATTAGGCCCGGCTTCCCTCGGCGCGCCCGAAGGCCTATCTCGCGCCCCAGGGCGCACCGCGCGCCCCTGTGGAGCTTGTTTGACAGAGACTGTGTCCAGAGCCTGACGCCAGGGCCAAGTGGCGTTCGTGATCCTGCCGCCCCCGTCTCGGGGCGCGTGGCAGGCCCAGTCACGCCCATTCCGGACACAGAAAATGAACATCTCCCGCGCCGAACAGCGCGTTCTTCACGTCCTCGCCCTGGGGGGCGAGATCCGCCATTTCCGCGACGACAAGGGCCGCATCACCGAAGCCTTGTGCCACACCCGCGAGGGGATGGTCCTGTCGGACCTGACCCTGCCGCTGTTCCAGCGGCTTCGGCGGCGCAAGCTGATCGCCAGCAAGGAGGGCGGCCCCTACCGCATCTCGCTTCTGGGCCGCCGTTCGGTGCGCGCCCAGTTGGACAACCGGGGCTGAGCCGGGGGGAAGGGGCGGCTCGCCTCTTCCCCTTTCCTTCGTTTCTAAATATCCCAACGGGGTCCGGGGGCGCGAAACCCCCGGCATCCAACGCCGGAGGCAAGCGATGATCCCCGTACTCGGCTACAAGGGCGCCAAGGTCGCCGTCCTGGGCCTGGGCCGTTCCGGCCTTGCCACCGCGCGCGCGCTGGCCGCCGGGGGCGCCGAGCCGCTTCTCTGGGATGACAGCCCCGAATCCCGCGCCAAGGCCGAGGCCGAGGGTTTCGCCCTGACCGACCTGACCCGCCAGGCCGCCTTTGACGGCGTGGCCTGCCTGATCACCAGCCCCGGCATCCCGCATCTTTACCCGCAGCCCAACCGGATCATCGCCCGCGCGCTTGAACTGGGCATCCCTGTCGACAATGACATCGGCCTCTTCTTCCGCAGTTTCGCGACCCCGGCCTGGGACAATTTCGAAACCGCCCCCCGCGTCGTCACCGTCACCGGATCGAACGGCAAGTCGACCACCACCGCTCTGATCCACCACATCCTCCAGGTCGCCGGGCGGCCGACGCAGATGGCGGGGAACATCGGCAAGGGCGTGCTGTCGATCGACCCGGCGCAGGATGGCGAGGTCGTGGTGCTGGAACTCTCCTCCTACCAGACCGACCTCGCCCGCGCCCTGACCCCCGATATTGCCGTCTTCACCAATCTCTCGCCCGACCATCTGGATCGCCACAATGGCATGGGCGGCTATTTCGCCGCCAAGCGCCGTCTCTTTGCCGAAGGCGGCCCCGACCGCGCCGTGGTGGGGGTGGACGAGGTCGAGGGCCGTTTTCTCGCCAACCAGATGGCCGAAGGCCCCGGCGATGACCGGGTGATCCGCATCTCCTCGGCGACCAAGCTGGAAGGCTTCGGCTGGTCGGTCTTCGCCCGCAAGGGCTTTCTCGCCGAATGGCGCAAGGGCCGCCAGGTCGCCGCGATCGACCTGCGCAGCGTCGCGGGCCTGCCCGGCGCGCACAATCACCAGAATGCCTGCGCCGCCTATGCCGCCTGCCGCAGCCTGGGCCTTGCGCCCAAGCTGATCGAACAGGCGCTGCACAGCTTCGCCGGCCTGCCGCATCGCAGCCAGATGGTGGGCGAACGGGCCGGGGTGCGGTTCGTCAATGACAGCAAGGCCACCAATGTCGACAGCGCGGCCAAGGCGCTGCAGGCCTTCCCGAAGATCCGCTGGATCGCCGGGGGATTGGGCAAGGATGGCGGGATCGAAGCGCTGGTGCCGCATCTCGCCTCGGTGGTGAAAGCCTATCTGATCGGCCATTCCGCCCGCGATTTCGCCCTGCAACTGGGCGAGACCCCGCATGAGATCTGCGAGACGATGGAGCGCGCCGTCGCCCGCGCGGCCGAGGAGGCGCAGGAGGGCGAAGTGGTGCTTCTGGCCCCGGCGGCGGCAAGTTTCGACCAGTATCCGAATTTCGAGAAGCGCGGCGAGGATTTCACCGCCCGGGTCGCGGCGCTGGTCGGCGCGGCATAGGCGGCTGGCCGGGCAGGGGCGGCGCGCCCCTGCCTGCGGCCTTCCGCCGGGATATCAGTCGCCAGGATGACGCGGGCAGGGGGAAGACGGGCGACCGCTATGGCCGCAGCGCGCCCGACTAGGACGCGCGCCCCGGGGCCGGATCAGAGCAAGGCCTCCAGCCGGTCGAAGGCGCCCTCCATCCCTTCGGCCATGCCGCTGGCCCCCACGCTTTCGCGCGCTTCGGGGCTGGAATAGATCACCTGCACCCGCAGCACCGTGCCGCCCGCGCCATCGCTGTCGAAATCGGTGATCACCCGCGCCTCGCCCCCGGTCCAGTCGGGATCGAAGCGTTCGACATGCACGATCCGCCGCGCGGTGATCTCTTCGAAGGTGCCGCTGGCCGAAAAGCCGTTCTCCCCGGTCCAGTCATAGCGGAAACTGCCGCCCGCCCGCCCGTCGATCTGGCAGCCGGTCATCGGATGCGCCTCCGAACCGATCCAGCGCCGCACCGCCTCGGGGTCCAGATGGGCGCGCATCAGGCGCGCCGGGGAGTGGGAGAAGCGGCGGGTGAAGGTCAGGCTTCTGGCGCCTTCCGCCGCAAGAACGGTGCTGGTCATGCCGCATCCTCCAGTTGCGCCTCAAGCCGGGCGTAGCTTGCCTCCATCCCCTCATCCATGCCGGTCGCCAGCATCGCCGCCCGCGCCTCGGCATTGGGCAATTGCATCACCAGCCGCAGCAGCGTGCCCGTCCCGTCCGGGGTGAATGTGGTCGTGACCCGGTTGTCGGGCGTCGGATCGGGCAGATGCATCCGCTCGACATGAACGATGCGGCGGCCCGGATCGATCTCAAGATATTCGCCGGTCAGAAAGAAGCCTGCCGTTCCATCGCTCCATTCAAACCGGATACGGCCGCCCGGATGGGGTTCCGAGATGCAGACGGGCATGGTCCAGCCGTCCGGCCCGGTGCACCAGCGCTGCAACAGCGCCGGTTCGACATGGGCGCGATAGACCTGCGCGGGCGGGGCGGCGAAGCGGCGGGTGACGATCACCCCGGCCTCGCCCTCGGTCTTCAGTTCAAGCCGTGTCATCGCGTCTCTCCTCCTGCATCATCTCGTCCAGAACCGCGTCAAGCCGGGCATAGCGCGCCTCCATCTCGCGGCGAAATTCGCTCATCCAGCCCCAGATCGCCTCGACCGCTTCGGGGCGCAGCCGCCTTGGCCGCGCCGTGCCCGCCACCCGCGTCTCGATCAGCCCGGCCTCTTCCAGCACCTTCAGGTGATGCGAGATCGCGGGCTGGCTGATCGCGAAGGGGCGGGCAAGGTCCTGCACCGTGGCTTCGCCCTGTGCCAGCCGCGCCAGCAATGCGCGGCGGGTCGGGTCGGACAGGGCGGCAAAGGCGGAATCGAGCGGCGACATGATCTGGGGGCTCCTTTATATAAGTGATCTATTATATAAACAAAATATTGTCAATCCGCCTGCCGGGCCTGCGAATTTCGCCGAAAAATCGTGCCGCGCCGCAGGGATGCAGGGGCTTTCCCTGACCCTCCGTCACAAGAAAGCCGCTTTCCACGCGCGGGAAATCGGTCTAGAGTTTTGCCCAAGAGCCCGGGGGGAACATCCGGGCCAGAGGCAGAAAATCGAGGCGGTTTCCCCATGACTGAAATGGTCTATGGCTCGTCCCCTGTTGCAGTCCGTGACCCGGTCCTGCCGCGGTGGTGGCGCACGATCGACATCTGGTCGCTGACCTCGGTCTTCGTCCTGTTCGGCATCGGGCTGCTGCTTGGCCTTGCCGCCTCGGTGCCGCTCGCCAGCCGCAACGGGCTTGAACCCTTCTTCTATGTCCAGAAACAGGCGACCTTCGGCGCGCTTGGCCTTGCGGTGATGCTGGCGATCTCGATGATGCCGCCCGGCCTGGTGCGCCGCCTTGGCATCATCGGCTTTGCCGTGGCGCTGGTCCTGGTGATGGTGCTGCCGATCGTCGGCCAGGATCACGGCAAGGGCGCGGTGCGCTGGCTGTCGCTGGGCGGGCTGTCGCTGCAACCGTCCGAATTTCTCAAGCCCGGCTTCGTCATCGTCACCGCCTGGCTGATGGCCGCCTCGCAAGAGGTCGGCGGTCCGCCCGGCAAGCTGATCTCCTTCGTCCTTCTGATCGCCGTGGTGGGCTTTCTGGCCCTGCAACCCGATTTCGGCCAGTCGGCGCTCGTGGTCTTCGCCTGGGGGGTGATCTATTTCACCGCCGGCGCGCCGATGCTGCTGATCGGTGTGGTGGGCGGGCTGGTCGCCTCTGCGGGCGTCGTCTTCTACAATTCCTCCGAACATTTCGCCCGCCGCATCGACGGCTTCCTGTCACCCGATGTCGATCCGCGCACCCAGCTGGGCTACGCCGCCAACGCCATCCAGGAGGGCGGCTTCTTCGGCGTCGGCGTTGGCGAGGGTCAGGTGAAATGGTCGCTGCCCGATGCCCATACCGATTTCATCATCGCCGTCGCGGCCGAGGAATATGGCCTCGTCCTTGTCCTTCTCATCCTCAGCCTCTTCTCGGTCATCGTCCTGCGCTCGCTGATCCGGCTGATGGCCGAACGCGATCCCTTCACCCGTCTCGCGGGGGCGGGGCTGGCGGCGGTCTTCGGCGTGCAGGCCATGATCAACATGGGCGTCGCCGTCCGCCTGCTGCCCGCCAAGGGCATGACCCTGCCCTTCGTCTCCTACGGCGGCTCCTCGGTCATCGCGGCGGGCATCACCGTGGGAATGCTCCTGGCGCTGACCCGCTCGCGCCCGCGCGACCGCATGGCCGAGATCTTCCGCCGGGGTCCCGGCACGGGCGGGCGCTGATGGCGCGGCTTCTGCTGATCGCGGCGGGCGGCACGGGCGGGCACATGTTCCCCGCCCAGGCGCTGGCCGAGGCGATGCTGGCCCGCGGCTGGCGGGTAAAGCTCTCGACTGACGACCGCGGCGCGCGCTATGCGGGCGGCTTCCCCAAGGCGGTCAGGATCGAGACGCTGTCCTCCGCCACTTTCGCGCGCGGCGGGGCGCTGGCCAAGCTGGCCGTGCCGTTCCGCATCGCCGGAGGCGTCGTCTCGGCGCTGTGGTCGCAAATGACCGACCGGCCCGCCGTCGTGGTGGGCTTCGGCGGCTATCCGTCGATCCCCGCGCTCACGGCCGCCTTCCTGCTGCGCCGCCCGCGCATGATCCATGAACAGAACGGCGTCCTGGGCCGGGTGAACCGGATCTTCGCCCCCCGCGTCCAGACCATCGCCTGCGGCACCTGGCCCACCGCGCTGCCCGACGGGATCGAGGGCATCGCGACCGGCAACCCTGTGCGCCAGACCGTGCGCGACCGCGCGGGCGCCCCCTATATCCCGCCCGGCGACTATCCGATGAGCCTTGTGGTGATCGGCGGCAGCCAGGGCGCGCGCATCCTGTCGGATGTGGTTCCCGCCGCCGTCGCCCTGTTGCCGCAATCCCTGCGCGACAACCTGCGCGTCGCCCATCAGGCCCGCGACGAAGACGCCACCCGGGCCGAGGCCGCCTATGCCCAGGCGGGCGTCGCGGCCGAGATCGCGCCCTTCTTCGCCGACATTCCGCGCCGCCTGTCGGAAGCGCAGCTTGTCATCTCGCGCTCGGGCGCCTCCTCCATCGCCGACATCTCTGCCATCGGCCGCCCGGCTATCCTGATCCCCTTCGCCGCCGCCGCCGCCGACCACCAGACCGCCAATGCCCGTGGCCTTGCCGAGGCCGAGGCCGCCATCGTCATCCCGGAAAACCGGCTTGACGCCGCCACGCTCGCGGCGCAGATGACTGCGGTTCTCGAAAACCCGCGCGGGGCCGAGATCATGGCCGCCAATGCCCTTGCCCAGGGTCGGCCCGATGCGACCGAACGTCTGGTCGCGCTAGTTGAAGATCTGGCAGGAGACCCGACATGAACGCCGCCACCAAACTTCCTCTTGAATTGGGCCCGATCCATTTCGTCGGCATCGGCGGCATCGGCATGTCGGGCATTGCCGAGGTGCTGCTGACGCTTGGCTACACCGTCCAGGGGTCTGACGCCAAAGCCTCGAAGATCACCGACCGGCTGGTGAAGCTGGGCGCGCGCTTCTTCGAAGGGCAAAGCGCCGAAAATCTGGGCGAAGCCGCCGTGGTGGTGATTTCTTCCGCCATCAAGAAGGGCAATCCCGAACTGGAAGAGGCCCGCCGCCGCAAGCTGCCCGTCGTCCGCCGCGCCGAGATGCTGGCGGAACTGATGCGGATGCGCTCGAACATCGCGGTCGCGGGCACCCATGGCAAGACGACCACCACCACCATGGTCGCGACCTTGCTGGACAAGGGCAATTTCGACCCGACGGTGATCAATGGCGGCGTCATCCATGCCTATGGCTCGAACGCGCGGGCCGGGGCAGGGGAGTGGATGGTGGTCGAGGCCGACGAGTCGGACGGGTCCTTCAACCGCCTGCCCGCCACCATCGCCATCGTGACCAATATCGACCCCGAACATATGGAGCACTGGGGCAGCATCGAGAATCTCCGCAAGGGCTTTCTCGATTTCGTCTCCAATATCCCCTTCTATGGCCTGGCGGTCTGCTGCACCGACCACCCCGAGGTGCAGGCCCTTGTCGGCCGCGTCACCGACCGCCGCGTCGTGACCTTCGGCTACAATGCCCAGGCCGATATCCGCGCCGTGAACCTGACCTTCGATGGCGCCACCTCGAAATTCGACATCCTGCTGCAAAGCGAGGGCGAAGGCGCGATGATCGAGGGCTGCACCCTGCCCATGCCCGGCAATCACAATGTCTCGAACGCGCTGGCCGCCGTGGCCGTCGCCCGCCACCTGGGCATGAAGAAGGACGAGATCCGCGAGGCGCTGGCCGGCTTCGCGGGCGTGAACCGCCGCTTCACCAAGGTCGCCGAGGTGAAGGGCGTCACCATCATCGACGATTACGGCCACCACCCGGTCGAGATCGCCGCCGTGCTCAAGGCCGCCCGTCAGGCGGTGTCGAACACGCCCGGCGCCCGGGTGATCGCCATCCACCAGCCGCATCGCTACACCCGGCTGTCGAACCTGTTCGAAGATTTCTGCACCTGCTTCAACGAGGCGGATGTGGTCGCCATCGCCGATGTCTATGCCGCGGGCGAAGATCCGATCCCCGGCGCCAGCCGCGATGATCTGGTGGCCGGGCTGATCGCCCATGGCCACCGCCATGCCCGCGCCTGTCTGGACGAAGCCGATCTGGCGCGGCTTTTCCGCGAACAGGCAAGGCCCGGCGACATTTTCGTCTGTCTGGGCGCGGGCACGATTTCCTCCTGGGCCAATGCCCTGCCCGCCAAGCTGATCGGGCAGGCTGCATGAGCGGCATTTCCCGCCCCGGAAAGCCGCTGCTTCCCTTTGGGGAGTTTGCCCCTCGCCCCGGCTGGGTGACAGGATGAGCGGCGCGCTGATCGCCGCGATCTTCTGGGCGCTTGCCGCAACGGTCACCGCCCTGTTGCCGATGCGCCACCAGATGGTGCCGGGCGTCGCGCTTCTGCTGGCCGCCCCCGTGCTGGTCTTCTGGCTCGGCCTGACCCATGGCTGGATTGCCAGCCTCCTTGCCCTTCTTGCCTTCGTGTCGATGTTCCGCAATCCGCTTCTGTATTTCTTCCGCCGCATGACCGGCCGCGCTGCGCCCGTTCCGTCCGAACTGGAGCGCCGCGAATGAGCCTGCCCCTGACCTTCGCCTTCCTCTGGCTGATCGTCGCCAACCTGATCGCCATGCTGCCCTCGCGCGACCATCACTGGCGCGCCGCCTATGGGCTGATCGCGCTCGGCATTCCGCTTCTGGGCTGGCTGACCTGGGCGGCAGGTCCGCTCTGGGGCATGGCCTTTCTCGCCGCCGGCTGCTCGGTCCTGCGCTGGCCGGTGGTCTATCTCTGGCGGTGGGCAAGGCGCGCTCCGTAGGGCGGCGCTCACTCCGCCAGCACCTTCCACGACCCGCATTTTGCCGGGAATCCAGGCGTCGCCCCCCGGACCGACCTGCCAGACCTTCGCCAGACGCTTGCCAGACCTTTGCCAGACGGGTCTTTGAACGGGTGATCGTGGGGCGAACCGCCCCGTCACCCTTGCGGCCCCCCTGTCTTCCCGGCTACCAACCCTCATGTCCACGCTTCCCACCCCCCGCGGCACGCTGACCCCGAACCGCCCCCTTGCCGATCTCACCTGGCTGCGCGTCGGCGGCCCGGCGGATCATCTGTTCCTGCCCGCAGACGAGGTCGATCTTGCTGATTTCCTTGGCAAACTTGATCCGGCCATCGCGGTCTTCCCGATCGGCGTCGGCTCGAACCTGATCGTGCGGGACGGCGGGTTGCGCGCCGTGGTCATCCGACTGGGGCGTGGCTTCAATTCCATCGAGATTCAAGGGGATAAGGTGATCGCCGGGGCCGCCGCGCTTGACGCCCATGTCGCCCGCAAGGCGGCCGAGGCCGGCCGCGACCTCACCTTCCTGCGCACCATCCCCGGCTCGATCGGCGGCGCCGTGCGGATGAACGCGGGTTGCTATGGCCATTACACCGCGGATTTCCTTGAAGAAATCCGCATCGTCACCCGTCAGGGCCAGACCCTGACCCTGCCCGCCAGCGCCCTGAACCTGCGCTACCGCCAGTCAGACCTGCCCGAAGGCGCAGTCGTGGTCTCGGCCACTTTCCGCGCGCCCGCAGGCGATCCGGCGGCGCTGCTGGCCCGCATGGAAGACCAGCTCGCCAAGCGCGACGCCAGCCAACCCACCAAGGACCGCAGCGCCGGGTCAACCTTCCGCAATCCCGTGGGGTATTCCTCTACAGGTCGCGCCGATGACAGCCACGACCTCAAGGCCTGGAAGGTCATTGACGAGGCCGGACTGCGCGGCGCCACAAGGGGCGGGGCGCAGATGTCGATGATGCACTCGAATTTCCTGATCAACACAGGCGGCGCCACCGCCGCCGATCTGGAAGATCTGGGCGAGGAGGTGCGAAAAAAGGTTTTCCAAAACAGCGGCATCACGTTAGAGTGGGAAATCATGCGCGTCGGCGAACGCGCGGAATAACAATCGAGGGGCGGCAAAGCCCCCGTGAGGCGGAAATGGCGGCGGGATCGAGCAGATTTCCCCGCGTGGCGGTTCTGAAAGGCGGCATGTCCGCCGAGCGAGAGGTTTCCCTTTCGTCCGGCAAGGAATGCGCAAAGGCGCTGCGCGATGCGGGATACACCCAGGTGATCGAGGTCGATGCCGGCCGCGATCTTGCCGCGCAACTTGCTGAAATCAAACCGGATGTCGTCTTCAACGCCCTGCATGGCCGCTGGGGCGAGGATGGTTGTGTCCAGGGCATCCTGGAATGGCTGTCCATTCCCTATACCCATTCCGGCGTCCTTGCCTCGGCGATCGCCATGGACAAGGAACGCACCAAGGACGTGTATCGCGCCGAGGGCCTGCCCTGTGCGATGGGCGTTATCGCCACCCGCGAGGCGGTCGAGGCCGGCCATGTCCTGCCGCCGCCCTATGTGGTCAAGCCTTACAACGAAGGCTCCTCGGTCGGGGTCTATATCGTCCAGCCCGGATCGAACGCGCCGCGCCTGGCCGCGACCATGCCCGAACGGGTGATGGTCGAAACCTATGCGCCGGGCCGCGAGCTGTCGATTTCCGTTCTGGGCGAACGCGCGCTGGCGGTGACCGACATCATCACCGACGGCTGGTATGATTATGACGCGAAGTACAAGCCGGGGGGCAGCCGCCACCAGCTGCCCGCGACCATGCCCGACGAAATCACCGAGGCCTGCCTTGACTATGCGCTGCGCGCCCACAAGGCACTGGGCTGCCGGGGCCTGAGCCGCACGGATATCCGTTGGGATGAAGAGCGCGGCCTGGACGGGCTGATCCTTCTGGAAACCAACACCCAGCCCGGCATGACGCCCACCTCGCTTGCGCCCGAACAGGCGGCGCATTGCGGGATGAGCTTTGCCGCGCTGTGCGACTGGCTGGTGAGGGACGCCTCATGCAACCGCTGAGCGCGCCGCAACGCTACGGCCAGTCGCGGCCGGCGCCCTCGGTCGCCTCGATGCCGATGCGCGATCCGGCGCCCTCACGCTGGGCCTACCGGATGCAGCGCATCATGCTGACGCCGCATCTGCGCCGCCTGATCCGCGTCGGCCTGCCCATGCTGGCTGTCGCCACCTGCATCGGCATCTATTTTTCCTCGGAAACCCGCCGCGCCGCGATCATCGACACTTTCGTCGACCTGAAAGAGAAATTCGAGCACCGCCCGGAATTCATGGTCACGCTGGCCTCGATCGAGGGCTGCTCCAAGGACCTGGCCGAAGCGGTGCGGGCGCGGATGGATGTCAAGCTGCCGCAATCCTCGTTCGATCTGGATCTCGAGGCGGCGCGCGCCCGGATCGAGGGGCTGGATGCGGTGAAATCGGCCGAATTGCGCGTGCGGTCGGGCGGGGTGTTGCAGGTCATCGTGACCGAACGCCAGCCTGTCGCCATCTGGCGCATGGACGAGGGGCTGACCCTGGTGGACGATACCGGCCATCGCGTCGCCAGCCTGATCTCGCGCGCCGACCGGCCCGACCTGCCGCTGATCGCGGGGGCAGGGGCCGACAAGGCGGCGGCCGAAGCGCTGGAAATCCTTGCCGCCGCCGGTCCGCTGGCGCCGCGCATCCGCGGCCTCGTGCGCATGGGCGAACGGCGCTGGGATCTGGTCCTTGACCGCGACCAGCGCATCCTTCTGCCGACCGAGAACCCGGTCCGCGCCGTCGAGCGCCTGCTGGCGCTGGACCATGCGCAGGACATCGTGAACCGCGACCTTCTGACGGTGGACCTGCGTCTGCCGAACCGCCCGACCCTTCGCCTTTCGCCCTATGCCCTGACCCAACTGCGCAGCGCGCAGGGCGTCGCAACAGTGGAGTCCGACCTGTGACCGACCTCTACCAGACCCAGCGCGCCATGCGGAACATGCGCCGAGCCGCCATGCAGCGGGGCGTCATCGCAATTCTGGACGTCGGCACATCCAAGATCGCCTGCCTGATCCTGCGCTTCGACGGCGAGGCCCGGCTGCGCGAGCAGGATGGCGTCGGCCCGATGGCGGGCCAGTCGCAGTTCCGCATCATCGGCGCGGCCACCACCCGTTCGCGCGGGGTGCGTTTCGGCGAAATCTCGGTGATGAACGAGACCGAGCGCGCCATCCGCACCGCCGTGCAGGCGGCGCAGAAGATGGCCAATGTCCGTGTCGATCATGTGATCGCCTGTTTCTCGGGGGCGGACCCGCGCAGCTATGGCCTTGCAGGCGATATCGACCTGGCCGACTCGGTCGTCACCGAACAGGACGTGGCCCGCGTGCTGGCCGCCTGCGACACGCCCGATCTGGGGCAGGGGCGCGAGGTGCTGCACGCCCAGCCGGTCAATTTCGCTTTGGACCACCGCACCGGCCTGGGCGATCCGCGCGGCCAGATCGGCAACCGTCTGGCCTGCGACATGCACCTTCTGTCGGTCGATGGCGATGCCATCCAGAACCTGCTCTATTGCATCCGCCGCTGCGACCTGGAACTCGCGGGCATCGCGTCATCGGCCTATGTCTCGGCCATCTCCTCGCTGGTCGAGGACGAGCAGGAACTGGGGGCGGCCTGTATCGACATGGGCGGCGGCGCGACCGGCCTGTCGATCTTCATCAAGAAACACATGATCTATGCCGATTCCGTGCGCATGGGCGGCGATCATGTGACTTCGGACATCTCGAAGGGCCTTCAGATCCCGCTGGCCACGGC
>Ga0209369_1000844_pt1 | contig 22823 bp, 22 predicted proteins | sample EBPBio142010_DNA_FD_185865 | JGI IMG/M metagenome (GOLD analysis project Ga0209369, IMG submission 185865) | Wastewater treatment Type I Accumulibacter community from EBPR Bioreactor in Madison, WI, USA - Reactor 1_10/4/2010_ DNA (SPAdes)... | ecosystem: Engineered > Bioreactor > EBPR >... | reverse complement strand
CACGGATGAAATTGACAACCTTTTTGGAGAAGTCATCTTCCCAACGGGGGCAAAGGGGGTGGCGAAGACTTGTTTCTGGGTTGCCAGTTGGCGACGAAGCGCGTGTAGGCTTGCTCGGCGAGCTGCGCTGCAGCGTGTTCGCGTTCACGTATTTCCTTGACGTTGTAGTCGGCCGCCGGGCCGCGATGCCCTTTCTTGACAGGCAGCCCGGCACGCAGCTCAAGTTCACGACACTTCCTGGCTGCCAGCGCTGGACGGGTCCACGCAAAGTCCTCCTGCCCGGTGAGAACATGCCAGGCGATCACCGCCAGTTTGCGCGCTGTTGCGACAGCTGCGATTTGCTGGCCACGCCTGCCCCGGATTCGAAGGAAGAACGCGCGCAGCGGGCCAGGCGCGTTGGCGGCCGACCATGCGGCTTCCACCAGCATCGCGCGGGCGTGGGCGCGCCCGACCTTGCTGATGTGTCCGTGCTGGGCCGGCTGCAAGCCAGACTGGCGCACACGCGGGTTGAGCCCGAAGTAGCTCACCAGCTTGGCCGCGCTTGCAAAGCGACCGATGTCGCCAATCGCAGCCAGCAGGCCGATGGCCACAATACAGTTCACACCCGTGATGGTCAGCAGCCGTTTGACTTGCTCCTCTTGCAACACGGATTTGCACAGCAGGTTCTCGATCGCTGCCAGGTCCTCCTGCAGCCGATCGAGTTCACGCAGGCGCTGCTCCACAGCCAGGCGTTCATCCATCGGAAGCGGCTGCTGGCCAAGCCAGGCGCGGCCTTTGTTGCCGAATAGGTCGGTTGCGGGACAGTGGGGAATCAGGTGAGAAGCCAGCACGCCATGAATCTCATTCTTCAGCCGTGTCCGGTGCCTGACGATTTGCGAGCGGCGCGCCACCTGACGGCGCAGCGTCAGCGTTCGCTCGTCGGGCATCCACACCTGCGGCAAAAAGCCGCTGGCGTATAACTGCGCCAGGATCGCCGCGTCAATCTTGTCCGTCTTGACCCGGGCTTCGGCGATCAGCCGGACCTGCAGCGGATTGGCGATCACCACTTTGGCCACGTGCGGCTTCAAAGCCGTCACGATGGCAGCCGTATTGCCGGTGGCTTCAAGAACCACTTCGTCGCTGGCCCGCAAGCTCTGTGCGAAGCGCTCGAGCTCGGCGTGTTGCAGCACCACTCGCCCGCCAGGGCGCAGCAGGCCATTCTCCAGGTAGGCAATCTCGCCAAAGGTGCGCGAGACGTCCAGTCCAATCACTCTCATGGTCAACCTCCTTGCGTGGGTTGGAACACCTCACCATGGAAGCTGTGGGCAGCACGACAACTACGGATTCGCGCGCACAGCGCAACCGGGCGGGTCGCAGGGGCGGCCAGCTACTAACTCGAGCTCTCGGCTCATCGTATAAAACGGCCTGCCCACGTTTCATGCTTCCCGGTGCCCCTGTCCCGGATGGGCTCACCATATGCCGGAATCGGCGGGGACGCTGGGGCGCCAAAGCGGATCATGCCGGTTACCAATGCCATCGAGTCGGTGAACATGGGGCTGAGGAAGCTGACCAAGAACCGGGGCTCATTCCCCAGCGATGAGGCGCTGACCAAGCTGTTCTACCTGGCCCTGCGCAACATCAGTCAGAAGTGGACCATGCCGATTCGGGATTGGAAGGCTGCGCTGACCCGCTTTACCATTCAGTTCGGAGACCGCATCTCCGTCAACTGAAGTCCGAACCGTTTACACAAAAATTCGGACACGCCCAGAGATTTTGTGTCACGGCAACAGCCCGGGTGCAATTGAGCAGCCCTGGCTTTCGCGCATCCTCCAGCGATGTCGCTCCAGCGAGCTATCGCAATCGATGGATAGGCGGTTGTGGGTCCGCAGGCGGGCAAACAAGTGCAGCGATGATGGGGCAGGGAGACGCCTGCCCCGCCTCCTCGCACCGCGCGAGCATGTCACGCAGTGCACCTCGCATGCGTTCCAGATCCCCGACCTTCTCATCGATCTGCTCAAGGCGTCGCCGCGTCACCGTCTGGATGGCCCGGCGATTCCGTCCGTCCTCAAGGTCCAGCAGCGATCCCACCTCATCCAACGAGAAGCCCAGGCTCTGCGCCCGCTTGATGAAGCCGATCCGCTGGACCATTGAAACGTGGTAACGCCGGAAACTGCCTGCGGCCTTCGGAACCGGCAAGAGCCCGCGACCCTGATAGTAGCGAATCGTCTCTACACCGACGCCAGCGACTTTCGCCAGTCTGCCGACCGTCATCCAATCGCCCGGGCCTTCGTTCATCGAGGGATCTACCGTTTTCTTCATCGCCATGGCAGGATAACGCTGTACCGTGTAGTTGACCCCTGTCTCCATTTGATCGAGATCAATATCTTGGAGCTTGCCTAAGCATAGGATTAATGTATTGGGTATAAAGGCTGCGCATGCGCACATTTCTCAGCGCCCGTACGACTCGCGCCATCGCGTGGATGGTGCTGGGGGTATGGTTGTTTGCGCTTGCGGCCGGGATGGCGAATGCCTGCCTGTTGGAGTCCCCGGAGCCGCACCACCATGCGTCCGGGTATGAGCACGGCAATGGCCACTCCCATGGGGGTCATGAGGGCGCCCACGAAAAGCATGAAGAGGGGAGCCAGGACCTGTCGAAGGCACCTTGCCTGAAACTCTGCGGAGAGGTCAACCAGTCGGCAATTCAGAAGACGCCGACCTTCGCGTTCGACCTTATTGGGCTTCCGTCCCCTTCATATGCTGCCTGGGAACCGGCCCCGGCGCTGGCTCTGCGAGCCATCCCATTGAGGAGCCCCCAGCAGGCTCCCTCACAGCCGCCTGCTTGGCTGCTGTTTGCACGTCTCGCGTTATAGCGCCTCCTGTGAGCGCTGTGCCGGCTATGTCCGGCACGCGTCTCGTACGCCTTGACTCTGTACCCGGCTACGGAGTTCTCATATGGGATTTGTCTGCTGGAAGCGCCACTTGGCTCGACCAGACGACAAAAGCCAGCGGCTAAAGGAGAAAGAAATGACATTCGTTCGCTCCATCGCGGTCGTCTTCGGCGCCGCCCTCGTCAGCTTGTTTGCGTTCGCGCAAGACGACCATCAGGCTCATCATCCTGCGGGTTCGAGCGCCCCTGCGACTTCGGCTCCAGTGGCGCCGAGCTTCGAGGGCATGGGGGCGCAGATGAAGTCCATGCAGGCGATGCACGAACGGATGGTGGCCGCGAAGACGCCCGAAGAACGCAAAGCGCTGATGGCCGAGTACATGCAGGCCATGCGAGGCGGCATGGCGATGATGAAAGCAGTGAAGGAGGGCACTGCGCCGGCGCTGCCCGCCGAGCGGCAGCGAACGCTCGAAATGCGCATGGACATGTGCCAGTCCATGATGCAGATGATGATGGACCGGCTGCCCGAGTCGGTGAAGTGAGGAGCAAGCCATGACAGCATCTCACCGCGTGGGCTCATCCGAACCGGCGTTTTCAAGCTCGCGATGGTTCCTGGGCTTTCTGGTTTTCTCGGGCGCAAGCATCTACATGCTGTTCACGGAACACCGGGCCCACTACCTGGCCGCTCTGCCGCTGGTCCTTCTCGCGACATGCGTCGTCGCCCATGTGCTGATGCATCGTCATGCCGCAGCAAGCGATCTTCGCGAGCCGGATAAAACGACACATGGAGATCGCACATGAATCACGATGCGCCCGCCTATGGGCTATGGTTGCTCGTTCTCGTGAACTCGGCGGTCTTCATCATGTTCGCCTTCAGCTTCTTCAAGCCGCAGACTTCGCGTGATTGGCGAACTTTCGGGACATTCGCAGCGTTCATCGTTGCGCTGTTCGTCGAGATGTATGGCTTTCCGCTGACGCTGTACCTGCTTTCCGGCTGGCTGCAGACGCGGTATCCGAGTCTGGACCTACTGGCCCACAACAGCGGCCATCTCTGGTCGACCTTGCTGGGCGAAAAAGGCGATCCGCACTTCAGCCCGCTGCATATCGCGAGCTACGTCTTCATCGGCGGCGGCTTCTGGCTTCTGTCGAGTGCCTGGAATGTGCTGTACCACGCACAACGATGCGGGCAGCTCGCGGTAAGCGGACCCTACGCCAGGATTCGGCACCCGCAGTACGTGGCCTTCGTGGCCATCCTTCTCGGCTTCCTGCTGCAGTGGCCAACGCTGTTGACGCTGCTCATGTTCCCCTTCCTCGTCGTCATGTATTCGCGGCTGGCGATCAACGAGGAGAAGGACATGCGCAAGCAGTTCGGCGCCGAGTTCGATGCCTACGCCGCGCGAACGCCGCGCTTCTTTCCATCCCTCTCGGGTCTGCGCCAGCGAGGCTGACATGAAGACGATTCGCCTGCGCCAATCCGCCCGTAGACCGTACCTGGCTGCAGCGTGCGGTCCCTGCGGCGGTGCCGCGTGCCGCTCGCATGCGGACCTAATCACCATGCCCGATCGAGTACCGGAGCGCTCATTGAACAGCGCCGCCTGCAACGATAAGGCCTAACGGAGAACCCCATGGCAAAGAGCAAGAAGGCCGCGACAGGCGCGAAGAACAAGGCTCATGCGGACGACGTCGAGATCGCGCACGGCTCGCCGCGAGACGAGGCCGCCGCACGCTCGATCGGCCGCGAGGATTATGAGGCGCAGTTGCACATACTGCAGATAGAACTCGTGAAGCTGCAGCGTCACTTCATCAAGTGCAGCGACCGCATCCTCATCCTCTTGGAGGGACGGGACGGTGCGGGCAAGGATGGCAGCATCAAGCGGCTCGTCGAACACCTGAGTCCGCGGGAAACCCGGGTCGTCGCGCTCGGCAAACCCTCCGACCGGGACCGCACCGGTTGGTACTTCCAGCGCTACGTGCCGCACCTACCGGTCGGCGAAGAACTCGTTGTGTTCAACCGCAGCTGGTACAACCGCGCCGGCGTGGAGCCGGTGATGGGTTTCTGCACGGCTGAGCAACACGAGGAGTTCATGAACTCCGTGCCCAAGTTCGAGGAGATGCTGGTCAACTCCGGCATAAAGCTGCTGAAGTATTACCTCGACATCGGCAAGAAAGAGCAGACCCGCCGGCTCGGTGAACGCCGCCGTGACCCGCTCAAGCAATGGAAATCAAGTCCGGTCGACGCCGTGGCGCTGAAGCACTGGGACGGCTACACGCGTGCGCGCGACGAGATGTTCATACGCACGCACACCGCTGCCGCTCCCTGGTTCGTCGTGCTCGCCGACAACAAGCGAGTCGCCAGGCTCAACCTGATCAGGGATGTCCTCTCGCGGCTCCACTACGCGGGCAAGAAGCACAAGCTCATCGCTCCCGACCGGGAGATCGTCTTCGAATTCTCGCAGGATTGCATGGACTCGGGCCGACTCGCACGTTGACAGCACGAACACAGCGAACAGGAAGAACCATACATGAAGTCAATCAACGTTGAGGTCGGAGGGCTCGTGTCGAGCCTGAGCGCGGAGGGAGTGCGCCGCAAGCTGCAACAACTCCCGGGCGTCCATCATGCGGATGTCAACTACGTCGCGGGGAGCGCTACGGTCCATTTCGACGACCGGCAACTCAGTGTCGAGGACCTGCGCCGCCGGATCGTCGAGTGCGGCTATCACTGCAGTGGCGAGCAGACGCCTAAGCATGTGTGCGATCCCGCCACGGGCAGTACGGCGGGCCAGAGCCATGACGGACACGCTCATCACGCCGTGTCTGCGAAGCATTCGGGGCACGCCCATGCAGTCGGAGCGACTGCGACGACGGCCGCCTCGCCGGCCTCCCATGCCGGGCACCAGGGCCACGCAGGCGAGCCCGCCATGGCCGACATGATGCACGACATGGGGCACGGGTCTGGGTCGATGCAGGACATGGCCCGGGACATGCGCAATCGGTTCTTCGTGTCCCTGATCTTTTCGATTCCGGTGTTTCTCTATTCGCCGATGGGGACGATGTTCGGCGACTTCCAGACGCCGTTCGGTCTGGACGACAAGCTCTTCCTTTTCATCTTCGCAAGCGCGGCGATCATCTATCCCGGCTGGCCTTTCTGCATCGCTGCGTGGCGCGCTTTGCGCAACGGTGTCGCCAACATGGCCACGCTGGTCGTGCTGTCGGTGGGCGTCGGATACCTGTTCAGCGTCGGAGCGACCTTCTTCTACGAGGGTGAGGTGTTCTATGAAGCGGCGTCGGTGCTGCTGGTTTTCATCCTGCTGGGCCACTGGTTAGAGATGCGCGCCCGCGCGGGTGCGTCCGACGCGATTCGCGCGCTGATGGATCTCGCGCCACCGATGGCCACCGTCGTGCGCAACGGTGTCGAGACCAAGGTGCCAACCGCCGAGGTCGTGGCCGGTGAACTGGTGGTGATCAAGCCCGGCGACAAGATCCCGGTGGATGGCGAGATCGTCGAAGGGGCCTCGCAGGTCGACGAGTCGATGCTGACCGGCGAGTCGATGCCGGTCAAGAAGGTGGTAGGCAGCACCGTCGTGGGCGCCAGCATCAACAAGAGCGGGAGCTTCCGCTACAGGGCCACGAAGGTCGGTGCGGACACGGCATTGGCCCAGATCGTCAAGCTGGTTCAGGAGGCCCAGAACTCGAAGGCACCCGGCCAGCTGCTGGCCGACCAAGCGTCGCAGTGGCTGGTGCTGGCGGCGATCGTGATTGGCCTGTTGACCTTCAGCGTCTGGTACTGGGTGATGGGCCAGACGCTGCTATTCGCACTCACCTTGACCATCACGGTATTCGTGATCGCATGCCCTGATGCACTGGGCCTGGCCACGCCGATGGCGATCATGGTCGGGACCGGCCTGGGCGCGATGAACGGCATTCTCTTCAAGAATGCGGCCGCATTGGAAAACGCGACCAAGCTGACAGTGGTGGTGTTCGACAAAACCGGCACCTTGACACTCGGGCAGCCCGATGTCGTCGAGATCGTGACCGCGCCCGGTGTCGAGGAGGCGCGGCTTCTGGCGACGGCCGCCGCGGTGGAGAAGTTCTCCGAGCACCCCCTTGCACTCGCAGTGCTCAAGCGTGTGGGGGACATGCCGATGGAGGTCACCGAGAACTTCACCAACATCGATGGGCAAGGTGCACGGGCCACCATCGGGGGCGAGAGGGTGCTGCTCGGGAACCGGCTGCTGATGCAGTCGGAGCAGGTAGACCTGGCAGTCCTCTCCAGCGAGGCAACGCGGCTGCAAGGCGGCGGGCGCACGGTGGTCTATGTCGCGCGCGGCGGCTGGCTGATCGGCCTCATCGCAATCGCGGACGCCGCCCGGCCGACCTCGCGCGAGACGATCTCCAAACTGCAGGCGCGGGGCGTGAAGGTCGCGATGCTGACCGGCGACAACCAGGCGACCGCCGAGCGCATCGGCAAGGAACTGGGCATCGACATCGTCCTTGCGGACGTGCTGCCGGGGCAGAAGGCATCCAAGATCCAGGAACTGCAGCAGCAAGGCCACAAGGTGGGCATGGTCGGCGACGGCATCAACGACGCGCCAGCGCTGACCCAGGCCGACGTGGGTTTTGCGATCGGCGCCGGGACGGACGTCGCGATGGAGAGCGCCCAGGTAGTGTTGATGAAAAGCGACCCGTACGACGTCGTCGGGGCCATCGAGCTCTCCCGCGCGACGCTGCGCAAGATGCACCAGAACCTATGGTGGGCCGTGGGCTACAACGTGATCGCCTTCCCGCTTGCGGCTGGGGTGTTGTACCCCTTCACGCTGTCGCCCGAGGTTGCCGCGTTGTCGATGTCCGGCAGTTCCGCGATCGTGGCCATCAATGCGCTGATGCTCAAACGCACGCGTCTACCGGGCATCAAGCGAGTCACGTCGCGCGCCTCCGCTCAAGCGGTCGCGTGAGCCCGTGCTGCGAACCACCATGGTCGAGAGCCACCCGATGAGATCGCCGCCATCCAAAGCCACGCCGGCCCGTCAGGACGACCTGGGCGTCATTCAGCTGGGCTGGCTGGCTGCGGCCGTGTTCGTTGTCTCGGCCGGGTATGGCGCGTTGATGCCCTTGATTCCCGACTGGCTGCGCCCTCTGATGGGCGAAGCGGATCCAGCGGTGCTCGCGCGCCATGTCGGCTACCTCAGCGGCATCTACACGGCCGGGATCCTTGTGGGGGCGCCGCTGTGGGGCGTGCTGGCGGACAGGCTGGGACGCGCCCGCGTGCTGCTGGTCGGGCTGGTCGGCTATGTGGCGAGCCTGCTTCCGCTGCTGCGCCCCGAATCTGTGGGCGTGGTCGGCATCTATACGCTGCGCGGCGCCACGGGCTTCTTTGTCGCCGCAGTCGTGCCCGTGGTGCCGGCGCTCGTCGCGCAGTACACGCCGCAGGCGATACGCGCCAAGCGCTTCGCATGGTTGGGCGCGATGTCACTGCTCGGGTTCCTGTTCGGGCCCGGCCTCAACGCCGTCGCGGATCGCCTTGCCGGCTTGGGCGTCTTCGCCGCCCTCGTGCAGGGGTCATCGACCAAGCTCGTGATCGGACTCTCGGCCGCGCTGGGAGCGTTGATGATGCTGGGCCTGGTCGCCACGCTTCCCGCGCCGTCCACCACTCTGGATGCGGGCCCGAGCGATGACGACGGCGCGCCCGAGAGCCGATCCTTCACGCTCTGGCTGCTCAATGGCGTGGTCATGTTCGTGCTCGCCGGCTTTGAACTCGGCATCGTGCTGCAGGGCCAGCGTCATCCCGATCTCACGTCGCGCGACGTGTCGTTGATGTTCGCCGAATGCAGCCTGGTGATGTTGGGCGTCAACGCGGTCCTGTTTTTCACCGGCTTGCTTGAGCGCGCTGATCCCCGTCGCATGTTGGCTGCCGGCATGATCCTGGGTATCGCGGGACTCGCGGTGCTGGCTCGCCATGGCAGCGAGACCTGGATGTACGTTGGCGTCAGTTTCACAGCGGCGGGCACCGGTATCGTGCTGCCGACCGTTGCCTACCTCGCCGCGGGCTCCGCACGTCGGCGGCTCGGAACCGCGATGGGCGGCCTAGCGGCAGCAGCTGGCTTCGGGCAGACGCTGGGATCGGCAGTCGCCGGCTGGCTGTTCGGCACCGTCATGCAGAGCAGCTTCGCTTGGCTGTCCATCCCGCTCGTGGCCACCCTCGCTTTCTTGCTGATTCCCCGGAAGTGGTGGCCAGCGAACCCGTCCCTGCTGACGGCTTCACCTTCTTCCACTTCACCCACCTCCACGGAGACCGAACCATGAGACTTGTCCTGACGACCCTGCTCGCAGCGCTTTCCCTTTCGCTGAGCGGATGCGGCTACAACGACTTCCAGCGGCTGGACGAACAGACCAAGTCTGCCTGGTCCGAGGTGCTGAACCAGTACCAGCGGCGCGCAGACCTGATACCGAACATCGTCGCGACGGTGAAAGGAGAGACCAACTTCGAGCAAGAGACGCTGACCCGGGTCGTCGAAGCGCGCGCCAAGGCCACCTCGATCCAGGCTACTCCGGAACTCGTCAACAACCCCGAGGCGTTCCAGAAGTTCCAGGCGGTGCAGGGCGAGCTGTCCGGCGCGCTGAGCAGGCTGCTGGTCGTGAGCGAGAACTACCCGCAGCTCAAAGCCAACCAGGCCTTCCAGGAGCTGCGCGCACAGCTTGAAGGCACCGAGAACCGCATCACTGTGGCACGCGGGCGCTATGTGAAGGTGGTGCAGGACTACAACGTCCTGACGCGCAGCTTCCCGACCAACATCACGGCCAAGGTGTTCAGCTACGACGTCAAGCCGAACTTCTCCGTCGCCGACGAGAAGGCGATGGCCACGCCGCCCCAGGTCGACTTCGGCGCCTCGGCACCGGCGGCGCGCCGCTGACATGAGCACGATGAGAACAGCAGTGCCGTACCCGGCCGCCCACCTGCGCCTGGCCCGTATGCTGGCCTGGCTGTTGCTGAGCCTGTTCCTGGCGGTCGCGTCCGCGCAGGAACTGGTCGCTATTCCGCCGCTGAAGGCGCGTGTCACCGACCTCACTGGGACGCTCGCCGCCGATCGGGTCGCCTCGCTGGATGCGCAGCTTCGTGCCTTCGAGGAACGCAAGGGCGTGCAGATCGCGGTGCTGATGGTCGGCTCCACGCGGCCCGAACCGGTCGAGCAGTACGCCATGCGGGTGGTCGAACAGTGGAAGCTCGGCCGCCGCAAGGTGGACGATGGCGCACTGCTGCTGGTTGCGAAGGACGATCGTGCCGTGCGCATCGAGGTTGGCTACGGCATCGAGGGCGCGCTGAGCGACGTGGTGGCGCGGCGCATCATCGACGAAGTAATCACGCCGCGCTTTCGCCAGGGCGATTTCGACGGCGGCATCGCGGAAGGCGCCGAACAGATCATGCGCGTCGTCGACGGCGAAGCCCTGCCTGCGGCGGACCCACGGCGGCAAGGGCGGACCAACGACATCGGCCAAGCGTGGCCCTTTCTGTTCATCGTGGCCTTGATGCTGGGCGGGTTGCTGCGCAACGCGCTTGGCCGCGTTCCCGGCGCCGTGGTCACAGCCGGGGTATTGGGTGCTGCGGCGTGGCTGGTGGTGGGCACCCTCGTGGTGGCCGCGATGGCCGGACTGGCGGGATTCTTCGTCACGCTGCTGGGCATCGGGATGGGCGGCCACGGCGGCATGCACGGGCACCATCGGGGGAGTGGATGGCCTGGTGGCGGATTCGGCGGCGGTGGCGGAGGCGGATTCCGCGGCGGTGGCGGCGGCTTTGGTGGCGGTGGCGCCTCAGGACGGTGGTGAGATGAACATTCAACGACTTCTTCGCCACCTCGCCACCACCAGCCACGCAGTACGCCGGGCTTTCCCGCCGCACGCCCTGGACGCGATCGAGCAAGCCATCCGTACGGGAGAGTCCCAGTATGGCGGCCAGTTGCGCTTCGTGGTCGAGGGCGCGCTGGACGGATCGCCGCTATGGCGAGACCAGTCGCCGCGCGAGCGAGCGCTGGATCTGTTCGCCCGTATGGGCATATGGGACACGGCGCATAACAGCGGCGTGCTCATCTACGTGCTGCTGGCCGATCGGGCGGTGGAGATCGTGGCCGATCGCGGCATCCTTGCCTGTTGCGGTGCCGACATGTGGTCAGGTGTGTGCCAGCGCATGGAAGCCCAGTTCGCGCAGGGGCGCTTCGAGGCCGGTTCCATGGAGGGCATCGCCGCCATCAGCCATATGTTGATGCAGCACTTTCCGCGGGTCTCGGGCGACGGCAACGAGTTGCCCGATCGGCCAGTCCTTCTTTGAACGACAACATCCTTGGAGACCTTCCATGCAACTTCAGTTTCTGGGTGCCACGGGCACCGTGACCGGTTCGAGATACCTCCTGCGCCATGGCGACGCGACCATCCTGGTGGACTGCGGCCTGTTCCAGGGCTTTAAGCAGCTGCGGCTGCGCAATTGGGAGCCGCTGCCGGTTGCGCCCAAGACGATCGATGCTGTCGTGCTCACCCACGCCCACATCGATCACAGCGGCTACCTGCCGCTGCTGGCGCGACAGGGTTTTCGCGGGCGGGTCTATTGCACGTCCGCGACGCATGAGCTATGCAAGATCCTGCTCACCGACAGTGGTCATTTGCAGGAAGAAGAGGCGAAGTTCGCCAACCGCCACGGCTTCTCCAAGCACAAGCCCGCGCTGCCGCTGTACACGCGGGAGGATGCCGAGCGCTGCCTGAAGCTTTTCTCCCCGCGTCCGTTCGCCGAGGCCTTCGAGGCTCTGCCCGGACTCACAGCCCGGCTGGAGCCTTCGGGGCACATGCTCGGCTCCGCCTTCGTGCACCTCAGCGATGGGCAGCGGTCGGTGCTCTTCTCCGGCGACATCGGCCGCCCGAACGACCCGGTGCTGCGCCCGCCGGTGCAGGTCCCGGGCGCGGACTACCTGCTGGTGGAGTCCACCTACGGCAACCGCAAGCATGAAGAGACTGACGCGCTGGAAAAACTGGAGACCGTGATCAATCAGACCGCAGCCCGCGGCGGCGTGCTGGTCATCCCCGCGTTCGCGGTCGGCCGCGCCCAAAGCCTGATGTATGGCATCTACCAGCTCAAGAAGCAGGGCCGCATCCACCACTTGCCGGTGTACCTCGACAGCCCAATGGCCATCGATGCCACGCGGCTGTACCACGCCCACCGTGACGAGCATCGGCTCTCGCCCGAGGAGTGCGAGGGTATGTGCCACGCCGCGAAGATCGTCAACAAGGTCGAGGAGTCCAAGGCGCTCAGTGCCGGCCGCGGGCCGATGGTGATCATCTCCGCCAGCGGCATGGCCACGGGTGGTCGGGTGGTTCACCACCTGAAGTCCTTCGCACCCGATCGGCGCAACACGATCCTGTTCGCCGGCTACCAGGCGGGTGGAACCCGCGGCGCGGCGATCCTGCACGGTGCGTCCACCGTTCGCATCCATGGCGAAGACGTGCCGATTCGCGCCGAGGTGGCCTCGCTCGACAACCTCTCCGCCCACGCCGATGCCGACGAGATCATCGCGTGGCTGCGCGGCTTCACGCAGACGCCGCGCCGCACGTTCGTGACGCACGGCGAGCCCGAGGCGGCCGATGCGCTGCGCTCGCGGATCGACCATGAACTCGGCTGGGCGGTCTCGGTGCCCGACTACCTGCAGACCGTGGAGCTTGAATGACAGCGCAAGTGGATGAAGCCGGCCGCGCCAAAGAGGCCGGGAACAGGCTGCAGGCGTGGCGCACGGGCATCGACACCTATCAGGAGCCGGTGGTCTACATGCGGCGCGATTGCCCGGTCTGTCGATCGGAGGGTTTCACGACCCAGGCGCGCGTACAACTGACGGCCGGCGGCCGAAGCATCGTGGCGACGCTCAGTGTCGTCGACGGTGATTGGCTGGCCGAGAACGTCGCCGGTCTGTCCGAGTCCGCGTGGGCATCGCTGGGTGCGCAGGCGGGTGAGCCGGTCGCGGTCACCCATGCGCCACCGCTGGATTCGCTCAGCCATGTCCGGGCCAAGGTCTACGGCAACTCCCTCGGCGACGCCGAGCTCGGCGCGATCATCTCCGACGTCGCGGCGGGCCGCTACTCGGACCTGCACCTCGCCACCTTCATCACCGCCTGCGCGGGCGATCGCCTCGACCTGGCGGAGACTGTCTCGCTCACGAAAGCCATGATCGCCGTCGGCGAGCGCATCGATTGGGGCCGTCCGCTGGTGGTGGACAAGCACTGCGTCGGCGGCCTGCCTGGGAATCGCACGACCCTGCTCGTGGTGCCCATCGTGGCCGCCTGCGGCCTCACGATGCCCAAGACCTCCTCGCGCGCCATCACCTCACCGGCCGGGACGGCCGACACGATGGAGGTGCTGGCACCGGTCAACCTGGATGTGCCGAGCATGCGACGCGTGGTCGAGCGCACGGGCGGCTGCATTGTCTGGGGCGGCTCGGTCCGGCTCAGCCCCGCCGACGACATCCTTATCCGCGTCGAGCGGCCACTCGATCTCGACAGCGAAGGGCAGCTCGTGGCCTCGGTCTTGTCCAAGAAGGCCGCTGCGGGCTCGACCCATGTGTTGATCGACCTGCCGGTGGGCGCCACCGCGAAAGTGCGCAGCGCACACGCCGCGGCGTCGCTCGGCCGGCGCCTGCAGGAGGTGGGTGGCGCCATAGGCCTGCAGGTGTTCTTTCGCGTCACCGACGGAGAGCAGCCGGTCGGCCGCGGGATCGGCCCCGCACTGGAAGCCCGCGACGTACTGGCCGTCCTGCAAGGGACGCCCGAGGCCCCGGCGGACCTGCGAGAGCGGGCGCTGCGGCTGGCGGCGGACATCCTCGAAATGGGCGGCGCGGCGCGTGCTGGCGGCGGCCTGAAGCTCGCCACCGAAGTGCTGGCCGACGGCCGGGCCTGGGCCAAGTTCCAGGCAATCTGCTCTGAGCAGGGCGGCCTTCGCAGCCTCCCGATGGCGGCGCATCTGCACACCGTCGAATCGCCGGCCACGGGCCGTGTCACCCGCATCGACAACCGCCTGCTCGCGCGGGCGGCCAAGCTCGCCGGTGCGCCGACCGCCCCGGCCGCCGGCATCGATGTGCACGCGCGCCTTGGCGATCGCGTCGAAGCCGGACAGCCGCTGTTCACGCTGCATGCCCAGGCACCAGGCGAACTGGCCTATGCCCTGGAGTTCGTCCGCGCGCGCCCGCCGATCTTCCAGATTTCGGAGAACGCATGAAACCACTCATTTTTCACCTGCCAGGCGACGAGGCCTTCGCCGAAGGCCTCGTCCGCGCGTTGCGTGCGGAGCGGGCCACCCTGCAATTACACCGGTTTCCGGACGGCGAGTCGCTGGTGCGGCTGGAAGCCGACGTGACGGGCCGCACCGTCGTGCTCGTGGCCAGCCTGGCACAGCCCGACGCCAAGGCGCTGCCCCTGCTGTTCGCGGCAGACGCTGCACGTGACCTCGGTGCCACACGCGTACTGCTGGCAGCGCCCTACATGGCGTACCTGCGCCAGGACCGGCGCTTCAACACGGGCGAAGCGATCACGTCCCGAACGTTCGCTGCGCTGGTATCGACGGTGTTCGATGGCGTCGTCACCGTCGACCCCCATCTGCACCGCTACCACTCGCTTGGCGAGATTTACCGGGCGCCCACGCGCGCCGTGCAGTCCGCGCCCGTCATCGCGACCTGGGTCGCGGCGAACGTGGATCGCCCAGTGCTGATCGGCCCCGACGCCGAAAGCGAGCAATGGGTCCAGGAAGTCGCGCGGGGGGCCGATGCACCGTTTACCGTGCTGCAGAAGATTCGCCGGGGCGACAAGGACGTGGAGGTCAGCCTGCCCGACACCTCGGCCTTGGCAGGCCGCCAGCCCGTGCTCATCGACGACATCGTGTCCAGCGCGCGCACGATGATCCAGGCCATCGCGAGCGTGCGCCGCGTCGGATTGCCGCCGCCGGTGTGCATCGGTGTGCATGCGCTCTTTGCCGCCGATGCCTATGACGCGCTCCTCGCGGCGGGCCCCCAGCGGGTGCTGACCTGCGACACCGTGCCGCATGCCTCCAATGGCATCAGCGTGGTGGCACCGCTGGCGGCCGCGGTTCAGGATCTGATTGAGGCCAGCGCCACATGAGCGACGACCTTGTACGCCGTCCCTCCGCGCTACGGCGGCTCTGGCTCCTGCTGACCCAGGCAATCGCGATCGGCGCGGGTGTCATCATCGCCTGGCGGGCCTTCGGGCCGGCGCCTGTCCCTGTGACGCCCGACGTCGTGGCGGTACAGGAGGCGCCGCATGCGAGCGCCGCTACCGGCTCGGCGCCTGCCACACCGAGCGCGACCACAGCCCGCCTGGAGGCGGGGTTTCGCGCCGCCGCCGCCAAGGCGTCCGCTTCGGTTGTGAACATCTACACCCGCAAGACACCTCCGCGCAGGATGCCGAACTGGTTGCGGCCCGATGGCGGCGATGAGAACGCCGCCCAAGGCGCGTCGAGTCTTGGGTCGGGCGTCATCGTCGCGGCCCAGGGCTATATCCTCACGAACAACCATGTCGTGGAGGGCGCCGACGAGATCGCCGTGATGCTGCCAGGCGAGAAGGTTGCCGCGGCGCGCGTCGTCGGTATCGATCCGGAGTCGGACCTTGCCGTGCTGCGCGTCGAGGCCACGGGGCTGCAGCCCATCACCTTCGCTGATCCAGCATCGGTGCAGGTCGGCGACATCGTGTTGGCCGTCGGCGATCCGTTCGGGGTCGGCCAGACCGTCACGCAGGGCATTGTGAGTGCTACGGGGCGCAACCGCCTGGGTATCAACACCTTCGAGAACTTCATCCAGACCGACGCGGCGATCAACCCCGGCAATTCGGGCGGCGCGCTCGTCGATGGGGACGGCGATCTCGTCGGCATCAACACCGCCATCTACTCGCGCAGCGGCGGCTCCCAGGGGATCGGCTTCGCGATCCCGGTCAGCTTGGCGCGGCAGGTGATGGAGCAGATCATCGCCACCGGCAGCGTGCGCCGGGGCTGGCTGGGGGTGAGCGCCCGCGACGTGATCCACAAGGCCACCGGTGCCGCCGCGGGCGCCGCACTGGTGGCGGTGCAGCGCGGCGGGCCTGCCGATCGCGCCGGGCTGAGGCCCGGTGACACGGTGCTTGCGATCAACGGAAAGGAGATCCCGGACACCGCCGGCCTGATCGGCGAAACAGCCGCAGTCGCGCCGGGCAGCAACGCCCAATTCAAGATCCTGCGCGGCCGCGAGACGGTGACCGTGCAAGTCGAACTCGGGCAGCGGCCCACGGTCCGCAAGCCCTGAGCGCCGATGACGATGCTGCACGGAACCGTCGAGACCGGCCTGCTGCGTGCGCTGACCCGCGGGGCGGAGACGCGTGCCTTTCCCCTCATCGTGGCGGCCGTGGCCATGGCCACCACGCTGTCGATGACGATTCCGTTCGGAACGTTGCTCGTCGCTGCCGTGCTACTCGCCCCGCGGCGCTGGCGGAGCATCGCCGCGACCTCCAGCATCGGCGCAGCCATCGGCGCACTGGTCCTCTATCTCGTGTTTCATCACCTGGGCTGGAACCGCTTCTTCGTCGCCTACCCCGACGTAGTGCGATCGACGGCCTGGCGTGACGCCACGTCCTGGCTCGGCGGGTACGGCGTGCCCTCGCTGCTGGTCATTGCAGCGCTCCCGGTACCGCTGACGCCTGCCCTCATGTTCGCGGCAATCTCCCGGCTGCCGGTGGCCGAGGTTCTTCTGGCGCTCTGGTTGGGCAAGCTGGTGAAGTACACGCTCTATGCGTGGCTTGCATCTGCTTTCCCATCGCCCTGGATCCGCAGGGTCCAGGACCGGATAGCGACGCTGCACGCCGCGCTGAGCCGCGCCCAGGCGCTCGATCCGGATTCGCGGCATCGAGCCGCACCGGGAACATCTTCGCCAGGACCGACAGAGCGGCCACAGCCATGAACGCAATGACACCCACATTCAAGAGGAAATGACAGCGATGTGCTTAAACAAGGTCAGAGTGGCGGTGAACGGGTACGGTGTGATCGGCAAGCGGGTGGCAGACGCGGTCGCGCTCCAGGAGGACATGGCACTTGCCGGCGTCGCGGACGTGGTGCACGACTATCGACTACAGGTCGCCGCGCAGCGCGGCTTCGCCATCCACGCGGCAACCTTTGAAGCTGAAGGAACGATGCGCGCCGCAGGTCTTCCTTTGGCGGGCAATCTGGCAGAACTGCTCGCGAAGGCCGATGTCGTGGTCGACTGCACGCCCAAGAAAGTCGCTGCGATCAACAAAGAGGTGTACGCCGCGGCCGGCGTGAAGTCGATCTTCCACGGTGGCGAGTCTCATGCGCTGACGGGGCACTCATTCGTCGCGCAAGCGAACTATGCGTCGGCCATCGGCCGCGAGTCCACTCGCGTGGTCTCCTGCAACACCACGTCCATCGTGCGAACGCTGGGGGCGCTGCGGACTGCCGGCCTGCTCAAGCGTGCACGCGGCACGCTCATCCGCCGGGCATCCGACCCCTGGGAAGCGCATGCCGAGGGAATCATCAATACCCTCGTGCCGGAGAAGGCGATCCCCAGCCACCAGGGACCGGATGCGAGGACCGTGATCCCGGATCTGGATGTGGTGACGATCGCGGTCAAGGCGTCGCACAACAGCAGTCACCTGCACACCTGGTGGGTCGAACTGACGAGGCCGGCAACGCGCGACGAGGTGCTGGCGGCCTTCCGCGCGGCGCCACGGATCGCGTTCGTGCGTTCCTCGGATGGCCTCGTGGCACTCAACAGTACGGTGGAGCTGATGGCCGATCTTGGCCGCCCGCGCGGCGACATGTGGGAGGTCGCCCTGTGGGAGGACGTCCTCGCGGTCGATGGCGACCAAGCTTACTATACCTACCAGGTCTTCAACCAGGCGATAGTGATTCCCGAAACCATCGATGCGATCCGCGCGCTGGGCGGCATCGAGTCCGATCCGTCAGCGTCAATCGCCCGGACGGATGCCGCGCTCGGTTTGCGGCACGACTTCATCCACGACCGCGACTAGGCGTCGATTCACGCTTGGGCGGTACATTCTGCCGCTGGTGCCGATCGTGCCTCGACGACCGTGCATCACAGCAGGTGCGAGATCTCGTTCAACGGCTTTAGGCCCGAGCCGAATCTGCCGATCGCATCGCGATGCGCGCCAAGCTCGCTGTAGGGGAGGTAGCGAATTCCCAGCTCCGCCACCCGCGTGAATGCCGGCCGACGCAACTGGCTGCGGACATCCTCGCGGCGAGCGTCCGGCGCCACCAGGAACATCGATACACCCGCTCCCAGCTCCGTGCCCAAGGCTAGGTCGAGCATGCGCACGATCCCGGAATAGATCGAGGTCGAGTGCTCTACCTCGAAGGCAGCGGCGATCTTCGAGCCGTCGGCCTCCACCCAAATGACGTCGATCAGGCGAACAGAGTCCAGACCGGCCCGGGCCTGCGCGGGAAGCTGCGTCAGACAGCCATCTCCGAGGCGTCCTCCCCGATAACTGCGCCCCTGATCGTTGGACGCAATCCAGACACCGTAGCCGAGCGACTTGCCCAGGTCGCGCAGCCATCCCTGAATTTCGGTGTGGGTCGCGTCGCTCTCGCGCTCCGCGGCCCAGCGTTTGTGGGCCGCGGCCGATTCCTCGCGCACCTTTTCGAGATCGGCCTCCCAGCCCTGGACGGCGGCCGCATCGTCATCGCGCGGTGGCGCCGCGTACCGGCCCGAGCCGATGTCGAACAGCAGCCCAGCCAGTGCCCCCATGTCGTTCGACAACGCGTTGCGGTGCTGGGCATTGAGGCGAAGGCCGCCTTCGCGCATCGAGATGTAGTGCTCCCACTTGCCGAGCTTGACGCTGCTGCCCGTGACCGCGTTGTAGCCCTTCACGATCGCGGTGTTGAACGGCATCACGATCGTGGGGTGAACGAAGTACAGGAGATTCGCCACGGCGGGACCCAGGCCCTTGATCTGACGAGCGTCGATCCGCCGTATTGCTTCGATCACTTCCTCTGCGCTGTTGCAGCAGTCGCAGGTGTGCAACAACCGGGCAAAGGCCTGTTGGTTGATTGCGTTCTCGTAGATGTCGGGAATGCGCAGCTTGGGCTTCCACAGGAATGCATGGTCTGCCCCCTTAAAGATCTGGCGCTGCTCGGCCACCGATCCGACCACCGTTTCGAGCGAGGAACCGCGGAATGCGCTACCGAAGGTGCCCGCATCGATGTCCTTGACCACCTGCGCCAGGCCGCGGCGAATCGAGCGGAAGTTCTTCAGCCGTTCTTCCCACAGGAACCAGGTGTTGTAGGTGCTCAGCGGATCGGCTTTCCAGTGACCGATGAGAGTTTCAAGCGCGTGGGACATGGTGTCGATAAATGGGCGGGCACAAGGTGCCAATTGGACCACGGCCTCTTACTTATCGGCGCCGGAAACGACGCTATTCTTGTCCCTATGGGGCAAACAGGGGAATCATGCCGAGACCATCACTACCCGCGGGTCGCCGTGGCCTCCCACCGCGGCCAACTCCTCGGCGGTCAATATGCTCGCGGGATCGACGCCGAGCGCCTGCGCGGCCTCGGCCGCGACGTGCGCCCACGTGCAGCGGTTCGCAAACAGCATGCCGGCAACGTCGAGCGTCCCACCGCGCGCCTGGTAGCCTAGTGCACGGGTCTGCCGAGGCCCGGTATCGATGCGGCGCAACAGGCCCAGCGTCGGCTCCGGCCGCATGTGCGAGACGATGACGCGCACCGCAGCGGTGTCCGGGAACAGCGAGCGCAATGCCGCGTCGCCCGCCACGAAAGCCCGCTCGCGCTCGTCGCGTGGCAGCCGGAAGCGGCCCGGCTCGATGACGCAGGTGACTGCCGTCCGATGCCCGGCGTCGTCCAGCCGCCGCGCCGCGAGCAGCGCCTGCTGTAGCTGGTACGCACCGATAGCGACCAGCAACACATCGGGTGCGTCGCAGGGCTTCACCACGCAGGCGCCCTCATCGGCCAGACGCTGGGCCTGCTCGCCGCTCAGTTGGCTGGCGACGGCCCGCTTTGGAACGACCAGTGTCCAGAACTGGCCATGCGAGGCGTAGGCGGCTCGCAGCGCCGCGACGGCACTGTTGGCATCCACCGGGAACAACACACGTGCGGTGTCGGACATCTCGCCCAGCAGCGCCTCGGCCAGTGTCGGATCCTGATGGGACTGCTCGTTTTTGCCGTTCTCCCAGGTGTGGGATGTCGCCACCGTCACTACCGACAGCCAGCCCGGAGGCATGCCGGCCTCCGCCTGGTGGCGCGCGAACAGGATTTCCTGCCGCAGTGCACCCAGCATCTTCACGGCAAAGGCCTCGTAAGAAACAACGAGGTTGATGCCGCCCTTGTTGCCCAGCGCCGCACTGACCACCGCCTCTTCGTTGAGGGTCGTGATCACGGCGCCATCCACGGCTTCAGCCAAGCCCGGTTCGGGCGTGAAGACGCGGTGTTTGAGCAGGTCCAAGGTCTGGCCCATGCGGTTGCTGCGCAGCTCGTCGGGATTGCCGACGCGCGGGCGTAGTTGGGGATTGGCCTGGATGATGGCCGCGAAGGCTCCGTCGAGCGCACCCATCGGCGAGACATTGCCGAGGTCCGCGGCGTGCCACTGCGGCTCCGGGAACCTCGGTGCTGCGACATGGCGATGCGCCAGGGGATGGTCCCGCTCAAGGGGACGGCGCTGCACCTCATGCCGGCAGAGCAGGGCCAACGCTTCGTCGAGTTCGCCCGGTGGCACGAACAAGACGCGCGCGCCGTCATTGAACTGCTGCCGGGCAGTGAGATCGACACGGGGATTGCCCGCCAACGGCAGGTTGTGCGCGGCGTTGGTTCCGGCACCGGGAAAACCGAATCCTTTGGGCGCTTCGGCGATGGTGTAGTGAAGTGGCACCGGGTACTGAACGGTTCCACGCGAAACCCCCGTCGCGCAGGCCGCCAGCCGTTCCTCCATCGCGTGGATGGCCCAGGCGAATGCGGCGGGGTCGGTGCCGTCGATCTCCATAGGGTCGAAGCTGTTCAGCCGCAGATGCTGCTGGAACCATTCACGGCCGCCCTGCTGCTGCATGGTGCTGCGCTGCTCGATGCGACGGCCGTTGAGGATCATGAACGGAGCCACGAATCCACTGTCCTCGGCGCGCCACCAGCGCGGCGCCCAGTCGCTGCCGCGCTGCTCCTCGAATGCACCGTCGCTGAGGAACACCACCAGCCGTTCGCCGGGCAGGGGCATGTGCACGTACTGCAGTTCAGCGAAGCCGAGATAGCCCCCCTCGGACAGGCCGCCTGCCGTGTTCGGGCCGACGTGGCTGCCCAGCGGCGAGGCCGGGCGCCCCTGCGCGTCGATCGCGTAGCTGTAGAAGTCCCGAGCGAAGCGCGTAAGGCCGTTCTCGCTGCGGTCGTACCGCTCGGCGTGGCGCGGCGTCATGTTGCCCGCCAGCAGGTTGCAGGCGTCGATGCCCGCCACGCAATGGCCTTGACCCATCAGCCAGCCGCGTGTCAGGCCGCTGAGCGCGTTCGCGGCAAGGTAGCCGACATAGGCCGGCACGATGTTCAGTGATCCGCCGGTGTGGCCTTCAGGCGTCTCCTTGAAGTCCTTGGCCGCCATTTCCCGGCCGTCGGTATAGACCCGATCGGCATAGGTCATGTGAACCGTTAGCCACATCCCGGCCACGGCCAATCGGTCTGCGGCCCACAGCGTGCGGTAGATCGCGGATGTGTCGCTCGTCTTGCCTTCGGCGACCAGCACCTGTGCGAGTTCGTGGATTCGCAGCTGCGTGAGGTCGTTGTGGGCGATGGGGCCATGCCCGCGCGCCCAGCGCGCGAAATCGGGATCGGATTCGCGGAACAGTCGCGCGCGCTCGGCGACCCAGGGGAGGTTGTGATTCATCTTGAAGGTCCTTGGAACCGATCCGCAATGATGAGCGTCGGCGGGGTTGGGAACGCCGGCGTCTCGGATCGCCGGCGCAGAAACGAATGGCATGGCGCTGGACACGTCAGACCTGCCTCGCATATAGCACCACGGCCACGGCCCACAGCAAGGCAGGCAGCAATAGCGCCCAGCGGAAGTCCGAGTGGAGGACGAAGTTCATCGCACTCATCAGCCCAACCGTCACAAGCCCGGCGAACGCGGCGGCCCAGCCGGTGCCGCCTTGCCGCTCGCGCATGGCCATGCGCGCCAGGTGGACGATCAGTACGCACGCGCCCGCCATGAAGCCGCCCATCACCGTGAACACGATTCGCCGCCATGCCTCCAGACCGGGTGCCAATCCACGAAGCCGATCCAGCGGCACACTGATGAAGCGCGGATCCTCGGGCAGCAGCGCCGGCCGCAGGAACACGAAGTAGGCGCCCAGCCCGACGAGCCAGACGCCGCAGGCCATGAACAGCCACATGGAGGTGCGCGGTGCCTGCGTGCGCAGAGGCGCCACGACGCTGGGTCGGCAGGCGTCTCGGCGTGCTTGTCGGCGGCTCACGGCGTACCGCCCTGCGGCGACCGCGTCACTGCGGCCACGCGAAGCCGAACTGCGGATGGGGCGAACGCGGGTCTGCTGACCGTCCACCTCCACGCCCTCACATTGACCTGCATCGGGCAGAAGAATACAACTCGCGCAACCCGGTCAGCGGGCCTGCTCATCTTTCGCTCACCGTCATTGGCGTTCATGGGGTAGTACCCGAGTAAAGATCGCGGCGCGTCAAAGGAACGGGCCATCTTCCGTCGTCTCGTTTGGACGCTACGATCTGGTAGATCCCTGGGGAGTGTCAGGATTTCTGTGTGTGAGGCTGTTGAATCCGTCACTCAATCGTGAGGCGGTTTGGTGATCTTACTGGCCCGATCTGGTAAATCGGTCCTCGTAGAGGATCGCAAATTGGTTCATCGCTGATTTCCAGTGGTTGGCCGCCCGCCCCCAGTCCGCGGTGATGTTGCGCAGCGCCAGCCAG
>Ga0209369_1000843_pt1 | contig 22896 bp, 19 predicted proteins | sample EBPBio142010_DNA_FD_185865 | JGI IMG/M metagenome (GOLD analysis project Ga0209369, IMG submission 185865) | Wastewater treatment Type I Accumulibacter community from EBPR Bioreactor in Madison, WI, USA - Reactor 1_10/4/2010_ DNA (SPAdes)... | ecosystem: Engineered > Bioreactor > EBPR >... | reverse complement strand
CCTTTACGCAACAAGGTTGTCAAATGTTCTTTATCGGTGGGACTAAGGTGAAAGGTAGGAGTAGCCATAGGCTTATTATAAGCCAAAAGGAGAGGCAGGGGAAATAATTTAAGTTACGTAGTAATAAGATCACCCTACATTGTTCAAAAGCTCAAGCGGGTTGAGAGAGGCCACCTCTCTCAACCCGCTTTTTTGTGTTTACCTTATAAACATAAAAGCACGTATGCAGTTCGATTTTTAAGACGATAATGCAGAAGTAGAGACGATAATGGAGTTTAAGAAGCCTTCGCCAGGGGTATAATACTCCCGGCACATACGAATATAACCCAATCCAAAAACGATGTCCGGCAGCCGACTGACGCCGATCCATCTTAAGGAGATACAGCAATGCCATCGACTAGTTCTTACCGGAGAGTTCTCCCCGATCGTTCACGAGGCTTTACACTCATCGAGCTTTTGGTTGTTATAGCCATCATCGCTATCCTCGCCGCCATCCTTTTTCCGGTTTTTGCCCGAGCACGTGAAAACGCTCGCCGCGCCTCTTGCCAGAGCAACCTGAAGCAGTTAGGAATCAGCGTGATGCAGTATACGCAGGACTATGACGAAAAATACCCTTATGTTGAGATGGGACTGAGCACGGATGGCATGACGACAGGGAACTTCCTTCTCTGGACGGATGTCGTTCAGCCCTACATGAAGAGTTTCCAGGTGATTCGCTGCCCCTCTTCAACCACCAACAACGCCCCTGCCGACCCTGCGGGACGCCCGTTGGTGAATGACGCCCGGCTTTCTTACGGTGCCACATCAGGAGGATGGGGCAACTATGCCTGGGTTCATGAACCGGCTATCGGAGCGCCTACATCCATAGCACAGTTCACCAATGTAGCCGAAACCTTCTTCATGGGCGATCGTAACGATGTCACTGGCACAACGAGTGCCACCTGGGGATATTACCTCTCTCCTTCCGTCCCTAACAACAGCCCGTACGCAGTTGGCACGCTCCATCTCGATGGTGCCAATATGGCTTTCGTCGATGGACATGTCAAATGGATGAAGCGTGAAAATGTTAACGCCACGCTCAACGGCACCACCTACTACTACTGGTGGCGAGTCAAGCCGTAAAACGCACCTTCTCCAGCCTTACTCACAGCCCTGCAAGTCTTTGCGGGGCTGTTCTGTTCCCGGTCACAAACTTCATACAACCCCTAAAAGGAAAAACGATGTCTAAACTATCCGTTCCCATGTCTAAAATCGCTTTCGCCTATGCCGTTGGCACCACTTCATTGCTTTTCGCCGGTTACGCGCAGGCTCAGCCGTTGGCTTTAGGCCCACAAAGCAAAACCGTTATCGTGCTGCCCCGAAACGCCACTCCCGCCGAGCAAACCGCAGCACGTGACCTCGACAATTACCTCACCAAAGTCACCGGTGGCGACTTCACGGTGGCAAACGAACCGGCTTCAGCCCAAACCGCGATTTTCGTGGGCGCAACTCAATTCGCCAAAACTGCCGGTATCGACACTAAGGCTTTAGCCTCGGAAGAGTGGCGCATCAAAACCCAGAACGGCAACCTGGTTCTGGCCGGTGGCGGCACACGCGGCACGCTCTATGCGACGTATCGCTTCCTGGAAGACGAAGTCGGCGTGCGCTGGTGGAATCCCTGGGAAGAGCACGTCCCGGCGCGCAAAACACTCACTTTCAACGCATTGGACAAGAGCGGTAAACCGGCATTTGCCTATCGCGATATTTACATGACCTACGGCTACGACAACGGCCGTTTCGCGATTCGCAATCGTCTCAACCGCGACGGCATGGCCCCGGTGACCGCAGAATATGGCGGCAGCCGCGACTATGGGCCACCCGACCATGCCCACACCTTCTACCTGATCTTGCCACCCGCTGAATACTTCAAGGATCACCCCGACTGGTTTATCTTGCCCGAGGGCGAATCGCCTACCTATCGCAATTCACAGCTTAAGCTCTCCCATCCCGGAATGCGGAGTGAGTTCCTCAAGCGCTTTAAAGCGATCATCCGCCAGTCCCAGCAAGAGGCCCGCGCCAAAGGTTTGCCTCTGCCCGATGCCTACAGCGTATCGCAGGAAGATAATCGTGTTAGTTTTGCCACTGCCGACGACACCGCCTTGATTGCCGAAAATGGCGGTGCCGAAAGTGCAGTGCTGATCGACTTCCTCAACTACCTCTCCGATGGCATTAAAGACGAGTTCCCCGGCGTGAATATCGATACCCTGGCCTATTTCGCCGGTGAAAAAGCGCCTACCAAAATTCGTCCTCGCGATAACATCATCATCCGTCTGACCGATACCACCAGTAACCTCATCGTGCCGATTACCCATCCGCTCAACAAGCGATTCCGCGAAGATTTGGAAGCATGGAGCAAGCTCAGCAATAATGTGCGGGTGTGGGATTATGCCGTGACCTTCACCTATCCCGGCCTGCCGATGCCGACCACGCCAACCTACCCTGCCGATTTGCGTTACTGGAAGGAGCACAATATCGAAGGGATTTTCGTGGAGCACGAATTCCCCATCCTGGCCGACATGCGCGACTTCAAGGTGTGGCTGCTTTGCAAGCTGTATGAAGACCCTTATCACGACTACGACGCACTGGTAAAAGAGTTCACCGATGGTTTCTACGGCCCGGCTGGAGTGCATGTGCGCCGCTATATCTATGCGCTCAATAACGAAGCCGAACGAATCGGCAAAGCCAAGGGCTATGAAGATATCAACTGGACAGTTCCGGCCAAGCCTTACAACTATCTTTCGGTCGATTTCCTGCTGCGCGCCGATAAAATGTTCGCTGAAGCCGTCCACGCCGCCGGTGACGATGCAGTATTGCAGCGCCGTGTGCGCCACGCCCGCCTCTCGCTCGATCGCTACATGGCTGTCATGCAACGGTCGGTTCTCAAACAATGGAAGAAAAAAGGCAATGCTCCCGAAACACTGCCGCTGAATTACGAAGAAATTGGTGCACGCTATCTCAAAGCCTGGAACGAGCAGATTGATATTCGCATCGCCGAGGTCGAACGTGATTCCGAGCGCAAAGTTGCTTCCGATGAAGTGCAAAAACTCATTGGCACCAAACTACCGCCCATCCCTTCGCGCTTCGCTGGAATTTCACCGGACAAAGTAGAAGTCTACGGCCCCGGGGCAACCCGCAATTACCGCAGAGCAGCGCGATTAATCGAAGACCCACAAGCCGAACTGGACATTGCCAACCGTCTGCGCATTGAAGATACGCCCGAAAACGAACAGGCTAAATATAACCTGCCGATGCAATGGGGCGTTTATGACAATACCAAAGAGAAAGTGTTGGTTTCCAACGTCATTGAGCGCGCCGATATTCCTGGCCCAGGATACCATTGGTACAAATTGGGTGAAACGCCACTGACCGGCAACGATACGCTCTACCTCTTCTGGTCGTGGTGGATTCAGCTTGACCTGGGCGATGGTTTCGATGAAGAAAACCCGCAAAAGCCCTATGAAGTATGGGCGAATATCAAGTTTGAAGGACCGATGTTTCCTCATGGACGAGATGACGAGAAGAATGCTATCTCTGTCGAACGTATCGTTTTAGTCCAACAATAAAAATCGCAAAAAAATGTTTACAAACCGTGACGGCGGGGTATAATAGAAATTGTCCCGGTAGAATTTTACAAGTCTACCGGATAATATTTAGATTATGCCTCGCACGTCCGAAAAATCAGCAGAGAACACAGCGCCGCGTTATCGCCTGCTGGTGGACGAACTTCGCGAGCAGATTGAATCGCGCCAATTGCAGCCCGGTGATCGCTTGCCGACTTTTGCCGCGATGCGTGCTCAATACAATGTCACTTCTACCACGATTGAGCGCGTTTACGGCATTCTGGAAAGCGAAGGGCTTATCAAGCGCCAGCAGGGGAGCGGCACTTTCGTCACCGAACAGAAACGTCCCACGACCGGAAACATTGGTTTGCTGTTTCAGGTGGAATCGCTCACTAATCTTTATGAAATGGATTTGTTAGCCGGTATGCGCTACGAAGCGATGCAGCACGGTATGGAGATTTTGCTGCTCAACGCCCAAGATGAAAACGCCGATTACGACAAGTTCGATGCGATTGCCATGTATTGCGATATCGCCGAAGCCACCAGTCTGAATTTGCCGCCGAATATGCCTGCCGTGCTGCTCTTTGAGACCTGCCCCGAATTCACCTGTATCGTGCCCGATGACTTTGAAGGGGTGAGGTTAGCAACACAACACCTTATTGCGCAGGGCCACCATAAGATTGCTTACCTGCAGCATTCTTATGACGACTCCATTGGCTGGCAGCGTTTGGCCGGTTATCAGGCAGCGCACCGTGAAGCGGGACTTGAAACGGATAGCCAATTCATACGACAATTTGAAAAATCTTTGACCCAGGATTATCGCGAAGCCGCCGAAATTGTCATGCAAGATTGGCTTAAAAATGATTGGCACCAATTAGGCTGCACGGCTCTCTTGGCCCATAACGATGAAGTTGCAATAGGTGCCATGAACGCCTTTTCAGAAAACAGTTTAAATGTACCGCAAGATGTGAGTGTAGTCGGGTTCGACGGCACAATGATTTGCGATCTTTGCACTCCAAAACTCACCAGCATTAAGGTGCCACTTCGCGAGATCGGCAGCCGTGCAGTTACAGTTCTCATGGAGCAATTGCAAGGAGGAGTCAAGACACCAGAAAAAATCACTCTGCCAGTTCAACTCATTCCGGGCGCTTCAGTTCAGCCCATCGAAGAACCACGCGCGTAAGCAAGTGGATTGAGGAAGCCTTACAATAGGACAAATAGGTGCCAGACATAAACAAAAAGCCGAAACAATCCGCTCGCTCACGCGCGCGGTTCTTCAGTTACTCGTTGTATTAACAATCATCTTCAAACTTTTGGCAGGCACATTATTGTGCTTTGCCAAAGCCTAATTACTAATTGCTATCAACTACTCAATATTTTTTCAAACGGAGAAAACACAACAATGCAAGACAACAACTGGGTTAACGTCGTCGAGAACGACGACCGCATCGCCATCGAAACACCCGAACTCGAAGTCGCCATCCCCAAGCGCAATCCCAAGCACTGGATGACCGGCACGGAAAAGGAATCGTTTCGCGACAAAGCCACCGGCTTCCACGAAGCTGGCGACGGTCTCATGGTCATCGACTGGCTAATGGAGCCGGGCAGCGATGAGGAATACGCCGATCAACTCGATGACAATGAACTCACCCACTTCGCTCAATACGTATGGTATGAAAACGAAACCGATCCCAAAGAGATCGACTACGCTCGCAATGCGCACGGCAGCAGCCACCGCAAGCGCGCCGTCGAAGGGCCGCAGCTCTGCCACCGCCTGAAGCCGGTGCAGCCCGAAATCATTCAAGGCGAAGATTTCATTGCTGTGAAAACCCAGAGCCGCTTCGAGTTTGCCGCGCCAGGCCGTCAGGCTGGTTCACTGTGGACTCAGCTCATCGTGTTCCCCAAAGGCAAGCGCTACTTTTTGCTGATGGACCAAATCGACAGCATCAACGATTCGCCTGAAATGTTCCTGCGCAACGATACGCCGGGCGTTATCCGCCACAATGAGGGGGATACCTTCAGCGAGGTCTATCTCAGCTATTTAGGCGGCCCCAACGGCACGTTGATTCCATCACATGAATTCTTCAAGCCATTTCCGCCCGATATGAAATTCGGCTATCGCCGCGATCAGAACGTGTTGCCCGAGACCTTCATCCGCGGCTACCGTTTGCGCGATAAGGATACCGGCGCTCAGGGTCCCTGGTTGGCCGGTATGACGCTTGAACCCGAAGTCGTCTACGAAGCATGGTGGAGCCAGCGCAACGAGAATGTCATCGTGACTATCGAAGAAGTGCACGGCAAGCCGGTGAAGGCCGGAGAATCGTTTAGCGCCGCCCACCTGGTTGGTTTCTTCGATTCCGTCGAAGAGATGCACGAAGTCTACGAGCACTACAAGGGCCATACAGCCCTGTCTGCCGATGCTTCGGGCTGGCGTTTAGAGAAATAAAGCAGCACCACTCATGGAGCGTGAGCTATTACCGGCCCACGCTCCATTTCTTTTGGTTGGGAACCCTTTGCCACGGTAGCCTTCCTTAGAAGCGAAAGATACACCATTCCGCGGCAGGCAACCATGAATATTCCGGTTCTCAAAGGACTCATCAAACGCAGGATTTTAGTCAACTTTCGCGCCGATCCGGCTGTGGTGCAGGCCATACTCCCCCAACCGTTTCGTCCCAAGCTGCATCAAGGAGAAGCCATCGTAGGTATTTGTCTCATTCGCCTTGAGCAAATTCGTCCTGCCGTTTCACCGCTTGCCGTAGGAATCTCCAGTGAAAACGCCGCTCATCGTATTACTGTCGAATGGGAAGAGGATGGACAGTCTAAGCAAGGGGTATACATTCCGCGCCGCGATACCGGTTCACAACTCAACCATCTGGCCGGAGGACGCCTTTTTCCCGGCGAACATCATCTGGCACATTTCGAAGTGCATTCCACCGATACCGAGATCGACTTCCATATGCAGTCGGAAGATGGCCAAGTGAAAGTCGATGTGGCCGGAAAAATCGATTCCCGCCTTCCAGCCACCTCACATTTTGCGTCTCTGGAAGAGGCCTCGGCATTTTTCGAAGCTGGTAGCCTGGGTTACTCTGTGCGTCACGATAGTCCGGGGTTCGATGGCATGTTGCTCAAAACCAAAAGCTGGCACGTGGACGCGCTGGATGTTTCACAGGTATATTCCAGCTATTATGCCGATGAAACGCTCTTTCCATCGGGCAGCGTCATCTTCGATCATGCTCTTATCATGCGTGATATTGAACATGAGTGGCATGGGCAAAAAGAAATTATTGAAGAATAGCTTTCCACACACTCAAGTGCGCGCGCTACATCAACCTTCTGGCCTACACTGGCGATATGAAGAGAGTCAGTTCAAAGCAGCAAGCCATTTTAAAGGAAACGCTGATGCACAGTACTACATTTTTGACACCTGTAGCAATTTGTCTCGGCTTTCCTGAATTTGCTTTTTTTATCGGCGCTATCTTTATCGGCCTTCCCTTCGGCTTGATGTTGATTCCCAGCGTCCCTCTCTATTTTTTCTATCTGGCAAGGATCGCTAAAGAGCCGTTCAGGAATCAGTTGCTCTGTCTTAATTTGCTACTGGGTCTTATTACAGGCTGCGCATTAGTGATTATGCCGCGCATGGAATATTTTGAATATCTGTTGTTCAGTATGAGACGTTGAAACTACATTCTTAGCCCGTGGTGATAACGACTTTATTGATAATCGCCCGGTGCGCCGCTTCGGCTAATTCGTGCGAGTCGCGCACGTCACGGGTGAGCGAAGCGCTGCCCATGCTGATTTCCATCGTTGGGTCAGGCCACTCCAACGTATCGATGACGAGTTGCAATCGTTTGGTCAGCATCGCCGCTCCACGCCCATCGGTATAGGGCAGCAGCAGCATAAATTCACCGTTGTTATAGCGCGCCACGAAATCCATCTCGCGCACATTAGCCAGCAAGACATCAGTAAGCTGGCACTGCGCCTGGTTCATGGCAGCCTCACCCAGGGCCGTGCTATGCTCTTTGAATTGGTTAAATTCCACAGCCAGTACCGCCAGGGTTCCGTTGTAGGTCCGCGCCCGGCGAAACTCGATTTCCAATTGTTGGTCGAAGGCACGGCGGTTCCAGGCACTGGTGATATCGTCTGCCGGGTTGGCAATGCTTACTCCGGTATTGAATTCATCCAATGTCCGCTGCCGCGCTTCGAGTTCGGCCTGGGCCTGCAGGCGTTCGAGTTCGCCGCCCAGCCATTGCGCCATCAGTTGCAAGAATTCGCGGTCGGCCGCCACAAACGGTTTGGAGCGCTCGGCCACACCTGAAAAACACAGCACACCGAAAACCCGGTCATGCACTAAAATCGGAACAGATAAGAACACTTCGACATCAGCCACGCTGTAGAAGGGGAAATCGCGCCAGTCGGGCGAGAAATCGGCGCTGCGGCTTTCATCGGTTTGGTAAAGACGGCGGCTACGCGCCGTGACCTGGTTTGGCGTATCGGCCGCCGGGGTATTGCGCTCGTAGAGCTTGCCCTGCCGTATGCGTTCATCGGGCGAAACGACCTGCATCACTTCAAAGCCCTTGGGAACAATCTGGCCAATGACGCCGGTTTCGACGTTATAACGGCGGCAACCCATTTCCAGAAGTGCGTGCAATTTCTCCAGAAGATCGGAGTCGCGATCGACCACGACCTGATGCAGGCTACTCACGGCGTCTCGCGTGACCGTCAACTCTTCTGCGGCGCTTTGTTCGGCAGTCACGTCCTGGAGAAAAACCGCGCCGACCGCTCCCACAGTACCATCGAGCAACTGTTTATTCTTCAGGGCCACGACTTCCTGACGCAGCCACAGCATTTTGCCGCCCTTATGGAAGAAACGGCGCTCCAGAATATACTGTTTACGCTCACCTTCCTTAATATCGTTGAAAAGCGTTTTGTCCTGGTGGGCATCCTCGGGGTGGACGAAATTCGTCAGCGGCGCGCCAATGATATCAGAAGCGTTGTAGCCTAAAATACGGCAAACCGCCGGATTGGCTGCCAGCACTCGCTCGTGGGCATCCAACAGGGCAACGCCAATCGTCGAATTGGCAAATACCGCCCGAAAGGAAGATTCATCTCCCGGCACGTCGGGTTGGGCAATCGGGCGCGGCGCGGCCAGTTTTTTCAATAATCGCCTGAGCAAGATGACAATGGCAATGAGAATACCCAGTGCCAAAATAATCAGCAGCCAATTCACTTCCTTCGAAGAGGCCAGAAAAAATGCCACCGGATTGTTCAAAAATTGCACAAACGACGACTTAAAATTCATGCTGGAATTATTTGTAACGCCAAAATTTTTTAAGCGATAGGCCCACAGACAGCAAACAACCTGAACAAAAGCATCCGCCTTTCTTCCATCGCGGCTTTAATAGCAAAATAGTCGCCATTGCAAAAAATTAATCTCGCAATTCACACGATGTCGATCACGCTATTTTCCGAGCGAAACATGGCACCTAAAATGGAAATACGCCATGCACAAAGGGTATTCCATGTTTAAGGAACAAATCACAGTATTTTAGAAGAGAATTTATGGTTTTTAACGCCCCGGCGAGGGCGGTGTTTTTTGTGGGCGCTTGGGGGACAATTCGAGTGATTGCCCTGCAAGGCTCGTTGCCTCAGCAGCTTGTTGCGCTGCGCTGATTTGATACTCGGCGGTTTTCCAGGCCCGTTCGACTTGCGGCATCCACTGGGATTCGGGGTATTTCTGCCAGAAGAACTGGAGGAGCTGCAGAGTGACTTGCGGCTCACCAAGGTGCTGCACATAGAGCTGGGCAGCGCGCAGCAAGGCGACTTCACCCTCACTGGCATCGGGAAAGGTGTAGGGGATTTTGACCAGGGTTTCGGCTGCGTTTTTGTAATCGAAATCTTTAGCCATCTGGTTGCCGATAGCCAGTTGTTCGGAGGGCTGGAGAATGAACGTCGTATATTTCTCCACTGCGGTGAGATAGGCAGCAGCGGCTTTCTGGCGTTCACCGAGGCGCATGTAGTTGCGAATCGCCAATTCGAAATGATCGAGCGCTTCGTTTTCGCTATTTTGCTTCATGAACGCTTTCGCCATCACTTCATAGGCCACCGGATTGTTTTGCTCGCGTTCAAGAACGTTTTGCGAGTAGGAGATGGCACCGGCCACATCGCCTAAACCATAAGCCTTCTCGGCATCTTCCAGCAAAAATTCCTGCTTGCCTTCATCTTTGGAGCCGATCAGCAAACCAAAGATCGAACCCAGCAAAAATCCACCGATATGGGCCCAGTAGGCGGTGCCGTCACTATTGCCGGTCACCAATTGTTGAAGGATGGGCAACACGTTGAACACGACCACCCACAAGCCTACCGCCCAGGCGGAAGCGATTTTAATCGTCGGTGCCAAGCGGTCGGGCTTGACCGCGATAAACGTAATCACCAGCAAAAACGCGTAAATCGTTTCCAGCGAAGATTCGTTGCCGGACATCAAGTTCTTGAGCAGCAGGGAAATGTTGCCCGTGATGAGCAGCGTCACTACATAGAGCACCATCGCACCAATCAACAATGGTAAGCCGATAAATAGCGTAGTAGTCGTTCGGTAGAAGCGAAGGGCAAAGAGTCCCAATACACCACCGATTGCTCCCGATGCCCCTAAATAGGGAACATACATCGCTTCAGGCGTGAGCAGCATGCCGATGGCGTGATGCAACAGGGCCGCTGCCAGGCCGCACAGCAAATATGCCCCGAGATATACGCGCGGGCCTAATGTATCTTCGAGTGCTCTTCCAAAAACGAAGAGGAAGATCATGTTCGAAATCAGGTGGGCAAAGCTTCCGTGCAGGAACATGGAGCCGATTAGCCCCAGAAGCTTTCCCGGAATCGAGGCTTCGGCAGGACGATAGGCCAATAAATTCAATACCGAATAATGCGGTTCGAGTACGTAGGTGGAATCGACGTTCTTGATTTGATAGAGAACCTTGAGCTGTTCCTCGGTTCTGACATTCTCGGATGCATATTTATAAGCCAGCGATTTGCGCATAGTCGTCGTCAGGTCGTTGGCCACCTGTTCGAGCACTCCGCCTTGCCCGCTACCGCCAGGTATTTCCATTCCCTTGAGCGCTTGACGCTCTGATTCGCTCATCTTCGACTGGTTTTCCTGCAAAATCTGCTGAATCGCTGCCTGCCCGCTGATACGGTCTGCGGGAAGGTTGCCCAGCGACACCACAATCGTGAGGAGAAACAGGAATACGTTGCTGCCGATGAGGCCCCAGGTGACGTAAGCAATCTTCCGCGCCGGACGCCCGGTGTGGCAGGGCACCAGCGAAGTCAAGACCATGATGGCCAGGAAGATTAAAAGGGAAAAAATGATAATCATCTGAATTTAAGGAAAAAAATCACCCTCTATCTTACAGCGATAGCGCTCCACGCGAAAATGTCTTCTCATTTTAACTGACTTCCACTGTGATGAGAGGAAAAACCGTCTTTTCAAGATACAGACGGGGTCTGTGCCATCAATAGCCCAATGCCAGCAACGCTTCCTCGCGCATCACAGCGGCAGAGATTTCATGCCCGGCACAAATTTGAGCGGCGTAGACATTGGTATAGATCAGCATTCCCAGGCCATCAATGGCCCGCGCTCCGGCTGCTCTGGCCTCGCGCAGTAGTTGGGTTTCGAGGGGATTATAAACGATGTCATACACCGCCAGTCCTTCCCGGAGCAACCCGCTTTCGACCACAGCGCGCGGCAAAGGTGAGGCATCTTCATGCGGGTGCATGCCGATGGAAGTGGTGTTCACCAGCAAATCGCAATCAGGCAAAACCGCGCGCAAGGTCGGTTCATCCAGTGCCGCCGCCCGCACCGGCACCCCTAACGGTGCCACTTCAACGGCAATGACCTGGGCACGCTCAATAGTGCGGTTGAGGAGCACAATTTCACTTGCCCCCGCCCGGGCAAAGGTAAGCGCCAACGAACGCGCCGCACCACCGCCGCCTAAGAGGCAAATGCGTTGCCCGGCGACTTCCACGCCCTGCTCCGCCAGGCTTTTCACCGCCGCCCAACCATCGCTGGAATGCCCGACGATTTTGCCATCACCGCGAAAATGCAGCAGATTCGCCGCCCCAATGAGTTGCGCCGAGGCATCGAGTTCATCGCATAGCGCCAGCACGTTTTCCTTGTGCGGTATGGTGACCATTAATCCTAAGAGTCCCTGCGCCTGTGCGCCGCGCACCGCCGCTTCGAGGTTTTCCGGCAAAACGCGGAACGCCACGTTCACAAAATCGGCAGCCGTTCCACTGGCACGCACATGCTCCCACGCCGCATTTTGGATGCGCGGCGTAATGGAATGTTCGATTGGATTGCCGATGATGGCCAGAACTTGGGTGTGAGAAGTGGGAAGGGGCATAGGTTTTAGATTGTCGGGTAAGTCTTGGGGATGACAACAAAACTCCTCCCCCTCAGGCGGAGGTTGGGTGGGGGATTTCAGCCATATCGCTTAGGTCTGACTTGACAGCCCTGTCCGTCAATCTCAACAATTTTAAGATGACAGACCTCCCTCCCCAACCCCTCCCTGAGGGAGGGGAGTTTTTACGCTGGTAATAGTTCTATCATCATTCTCGGCGCGGCGGTCGGACGTGATACGACGTTTTGCGCCTGTCCGATAAAGCCCCACAAGAAAGCTTCTTGCGTGGTGACATTTACCAGTGAACCAACCGGGTAATCTTTCACGTCGCCGGGGAAAATGACTTGCTTGTTGTTACGCGAGCGGCCTTGCAGGCGGGAAGTATCTTTATCGCTGGTGCCCTCGACCAAAATTTCCATCGTTTGCCCGATTAAAGCCCGATTTTTATCGCGTGCAATCTCGTTTTGCAACGCAATCAACTCGGCCAGGCGGCGGCTTTTGTCTTCCGGAGCCACATCGTCAGGCCAATCCCAGGCGGTGGTGCTGTGGCGCGGTGAATAGGCAAACATATAGGCCTGGTCGAAAGCAATCTCGCGGAATGCTTTCAAGGTGTTTTGGAACTCTTCTTCGGTTTCGCCGCAAAAACCGACGATGGCATCGGTTGTCACTGCCACGTCGGGCATTCTCTCGCGCACGGCATCGACGATACCGCGATACTTTTCAATCGTATAAGTGCGCTTCATGCGGCGCAGACAGGTGTTATCACCACTTTGCAGCGGCATGTGCAGATGTTCGCAGACGCTGGGCAGTTCGGCAATCGTTTCCACCAATTTCTTATTGAAATACATCGGATGCGGCGAAGTAAAGCGAACCCGCAGCTTGGGATTAATTTCATTGATTTGCCGCAGCAACCAGGCAAAATCGATGCGGGCACCGTCCGGCAATTTTTCCAGATCGTGGCCATAGGCGTTTACCGTCTGGCCCAGCAGGGTGAGTTCGCGATAACCCAGGTCGTTGAGCTGGCGCACCTCGTCGAGAATCTCCTGTGGCGTGCGCGAAACTTCACGACCGCGCGCCGAGGGCACCGCACAGTAGGTGCAGTTGAAATTACAGCCGAAGATAATATCGACATAAGCCGAGATAGCACTGGTGCGGCGAACCGGTGTAGCGGGGGTGGGGTCGCACTCCAGATCCAACCCATCGGCATAAGTCTTGTCTGAATCGCGCTGTGTCTGCCGCAGCAAATGGGGCAAGTGATGGATATTGCGCGGCCCCAACAGGATATCGACTTCCGGCACGCGGCTGCGAATGGAATCGGCATCGCGTTGCGCCATACAACCGGCAACGCCAATCACCAGATTGGGATTGTTCTTTTTCAGCTTGCGCAACGTGCCCAACTCGGAATAGAGCTTGTGCTCGGGCCGTTCGCGCACCGCACACGTATTAAGCACGATCACATCCGCGCCATCGGCCGCACCCGTGCCTTCATAGCCAAGCGATTCCATCATTCCGGCCATGCGCTCGGAATCATGAACATTCATCTGACAGCCATACGTGTGAATAAAATACTTCGGTTTCATGGTTTTTAGGTTATGGGTGATGGGTTATAGGTGATGGGTGCGGGCTTTGATGAGGCTGCCGGGCATTTTTCCTATTTCCACGCATTTTTCATCGAAGAGTATAAGCTCTTCGCGGGTGATATAGCCAATTTCTTGGGCGATTTCGAGTTGGGTTACTACTTCAGCCAGAGAACCTTTGGCAATATAGAAGAAACGAATTGATTCTTTATTGGTTTCGCGCTCGTCTCCTTCAGCAATATTGCTGGGAACACTTACTGCAGCTCGCCGAATTTGGTCTCGCAAACCATAATCACCACAAAATTTCCCTTCTGCCGTTAGTTTATAAACTGCTACCGCTAACTGTTTGGATTTCTGCCACACCACCAACTCGCGAAAACTACCCATGCCCTGTCCCCTCGATACTGAATCCCATCACCTATAACCTATTACCCATAACCTCTCCTCCATACAATAGCCCGCCATTTCCAAAGGAAATGGCGGGCTATTGTATGGAGGAGAAAAGATGTCGGTGGAGAAAGCTCGCAACTTTGCGAGGATTCTTACTTGGTTACGGTAACAACAACGTAACGGCGTTCGCCACGGCTATTGACATAGAGGGCGACGATTTTCTCTTCTGCCGTCTGGTTTTTCAGGATGTTGTTCACGGCACCCTGCAGTTGCTGCGCGCTGGTGACGTTAGTTTGAGCAACCCGCTCGATCACGTCACCGGCACGCAGACCGGCTTCGGCGGCAGGCGAGTTCTGATCGACTCCAACGATGACCAGGCCTTTGTCGGCTTTGAGATCGAATTTCTTGGTCAACGCCGGTGTGACGGGACTCAGTTTCAAGCCCAGGGTCGGCGAAGCGGTTGCATCCGGTTCATCGTTACCAGGCAACGGCGATGGTGCGCCCGAAGTTGCATTTTCGTCCTTGAGTTCATCCAAACGGGCATTGATGGTGATTTCTTCGCCCTGACGCAACACTCGCAACGCGACGGTCGAGCCGACGGGAGCATCGCCCACTAAACGCTGCAATTCAGAAGAGCGGGTGACATTCTTGCCATTGAAGGCGAGAACAACGTCGCCCGGCTGCAAACCGGCGCGTGCGCCCGGAGTGTTGGAAGTCACTTCTTCAACCAGCACACCCTTCACGTTGGGATCGATACCAAAACCGGCAGCGCGCTTGGAATCCATATCGGAAATCTTGACACCGAGGTAACCGCGACGGATGACTCCATCCTTGCTCAAACGATCGGCGATGCCGACCGCCGTGTTGATGGGAATGGCGAAGCCGATACCGATGTTGCCACCGCTTTCGCTGAAGATGGCGTTGTTGACACCAATGACACGACCATAAATATCGCAGAGCGGACCACCCGAGTTACCGGGATTGATGGAAGCATCGGTCTGCAAATAATCGCCAGGAGAACGCTGGTTGAGCGGAACTTCACGCGCCGTGGCTGAAATGACACCAACGGTAACCGTGTGCTCCAAGCCAAAGGGGTTGCCAACAGCAATCGCCCAGTCGCCAACAGTGACTTTGCCCGAATCGCCGAATTTCACGACGGGGAAGTTATTACCTTCAATTTTGACCACGGCCACGTCGGTACGCTCATCGCGGCCAATGACCTTGCCTTTATATTCACGCTCATCGTTGAGCTTGACATCGACGGTATCGGCACCCTGCACCACGTGGGCATTGGTGAGGATGTAACCGTCTTTACGATAGATCATACCCGAACCAAGGCCACCGCCACGGCGGGCCTGCACTTCCTGTGTTCCGGCGCTCTGAGCGTTGTAAAAGGAACGGCGCAATTCTTCTTTTTGCTGGGGAGTGTAGGAATTGCCCTGGAAACCGAAGTCACGGAAACGACGGAAAAATTCTTCGAAGGGGTCTCCCGGTTGGCCGGGCTGTCCTGGTTGACCGGGGGCCGGAGCACCGGGAGTGGGACGGGTGCGTGCCGCCTGGGTGGTGATGGTAACCACAGCCGGTTCGACGGCTTTAACGACAGAGCCAAAAGCGCTTTGCATGGAAGCGGCTTCCTGGGTGGCCGGAGTTTTGACGACCGGCGCTTCAGTGATACTCGATGCTGCCGGACCTGAGCCGGGCTGAGCTGTCACTTGCGAACCACGCCAGACATAACCAGTGGCGAGCGCGGCAACGATAGCACCAACAGTCAGAAAATTACGCAGACTGGATTGCTTACGGGCTTGTTCATTCATGTAAGGATTCTCCTAAGACAGAGTAAATCGGCCAACACAAACGGTGATGACCGAATGGAATATTGTCAAAAAGTCAAAAGATAATTGGGATTTTAATCGAAATTCCCAACTCATCTTTCCATGACAGAAAAATTAGACGTTGTTTTTTTAATCAGGTTGCACGGAACTACTTCGCTTCTTCACGACGCGCGGTAAAGAATTCTTCGAGTAATTGGGCGCATTCTTCTCGAAGCACTCCTCCACGCACCTGAAGCCGATGATTCAAACGCGGATCGCGTGGAATATCGAACAGTGAACCACACGCTCCGGCTCTGGCATCCCAGGCCCCGAACACCAAGCGCGAAATCCGTGCCAACCACAGTGCCCCGGCGCACATAGGGCACGGTTCAAGCGTGACATATAAAGTGACGTTTTTCAGGTGACGGTCGCCCATCTCCTGGGCCGCAGCCCGCAAGGCCAGAACTTCGGCATGGGCCGTGGGGTCGCCATCCTGCTCACGGCGGTTAAAACCGCGCCCGACAATGCGGTTTTCAAACACGCACACGGCACCAATAGGAACGTCCTGGGATTTTAGATTTTGGATTGGGGATTTGGGATTGGTTTGAGCCTGGAGACAGCTTTGGGCTTCAAGGATGGCTTGTTGCATCCAGAATTCGTCGGAGTTAGGGGAAATGCTCACGTTTGGTTCCAGTTTCGCTATCGCGAATGCCGTTCAATCCAAAATCCGCAATCGCCAATCCGAAATCTATTGAACTGCCCCCGCAGGGAATCGAACCCCGATCTTGCCCTTAGGAGAGGCCTGCACTATCCATTGTGCTACGAAGGCAAAATGGAGGCCAGGGACCAGAGACGCAAGACTGAATATCAGCCTCCAGCCCCAGTCTCCAGCCTCATCTTCTCGCACCCGGCACGATTCGAACGTGCGATCTTCGGCTTCGGAGGCCGACGCCTTATCCACTGGGCCACGGGTGCAAAAACAAAAAAACGATGAAAACAGAAGGTGAACGATGAACTAATATTCACCATTCATCATTCCGAATTCATCGTTTAATAAAGTGTGCCCGGAGCGATTCGAACGCCCGACCTTCTGATCCGTAGTCAGATGCTCTATCCAGCTGAGCTACGGGCACATTTATGTGGTACGCAACGACTGCGCGAAGAAAGATTATAACCAAGCTTTCACCGGGCTGCAACGCCTATAATGAGTTTTGTGAGCAAATTCATTACATCTCAATTCCATTTAAAATAGAATCATTATCTAAACCGCTATGAAGAAATAAACCTCTTGTCCGGTGCTCCTAAAATTTCATGAATACGACACCAGACCCACCAGAACGTCTTGGCGGTTTCGCCTTTCTTTTTCGAAATCCATTTCTAAGCCTATTGAAAGGTTTAATATGGCTTGCGTTGTACCCCTTCTGTTGGCTCTGGATACAATTGCATCGTATTAAACAGCAACTAACTCCTACCCCACTATCTCCAGCACAAACATCGTTCTACACCAAGGGGAAAATTAAAAGAGCCTTACACGATAACAACATCCGCTCATTAACGACCACTATTACTTTGGGCATATTGTGTGTAATTATGCTGGGTCGTTCAGTCTTGATGATCGTTACCTGGTTTAATTTTCCTCTGACGGCATTATTGATTATTGTCAGCACAATAGCACTTACAGGCTGGCTTTTTGGTTTTATCGCTGCCTCTCACTATAGACTCGTAGGCACATTTTGTATTCTCATGGGTATATTGGGAGGCATCGTAGCTGTTTGCTGGCCTCAAAACCTCTCCGAGTATCACTGGGATTGGGTTCTGGCTTTAATTGCAGGCGGAGCAATTTATCTATGGCAAAGCTGGAAAAAGCCGAAGTCTTCTGCAGCGGGGTAACAGGAATGACATGGCTCAAAGCCTTTCACGGCCTTAACATCATTTTTCTGGCGCTTTGGGGGCTGCCATTAGGGACTACCTATCCCATTTACTGGTTATTATGGTTAGCCTATTTCGTCTTATTTGATGGCTTGTTGTTCGGGAATATATGGTGTGCGCGGCTTTTATTGTTTCCACCGGTATTGTTAGCTTGCACCACCGGCCCCATTATTGGCTACAATTTTTATGCTTTCGTCATCAGGCATCCGCTCTACGTTGACTCACCCGCCACGATTCTCATCGTCATCATATTTGCCGGGGTTCTCACCGTGCCTTCGCTTTGTATATTGGTATGCTACTGGCTTTTACGCCGGGAAATTTTCATGAAAACTCCTCAGCAGAGCCAACGATTGATTCTCCCTGACGATTAATCAAAATCGTTGAGCATTCGCTGGATCTCTTCGTTGGTGAGTCTGCGGCGCGCCCCATGGCGAACGGTCAGAATACGAACGGTCTTCGTATCTTCTACGACATCAAACATAATACGATAACGCCCGCGCACTAATTGCCTGAATTCGAGACCGGCTTCACATGTCAGCGGACAACGATTGGGCATTTCACCCAAACTGACAATCTCAGTCATGATGGAGTTATACCAGCGCCTGGCTGCTATCGGGGCACGTTCTTCAAGATACGCGAATGCGGCGGCAATGTCCGCTTGAGCGCGCGCAGTGAAAAACACCTTATAGGCCATGCTTGGCTCTGAATTCCTTATCGAAGTCTTCCAGAGGAGTCATCTTTCCCACCTGTGCCTGGGCGTAGCCTTCGCGAACAGCCTCTAAATCTTCGGCAGCTTCGAGTCTGTCGAGCAATGCTTGATAAGATTTCGCATCCTGTAAGACAAACTCGGCCTTACCGTTGACTGTTAGAACGATGGGGCTTCTCGTTTCTTTGAGTCTGCTCAAAAAATCCTTAGTGTGTCGCTGGAAGTCGGAAACGGAATGGATGTTTGAGAGATTGATCATAAGTCACCATGTAATTTCATGACATGTAATTTACATGTTACTTCTTTACATCAAGGCCCGCAAATGAAAACGTGGCGTCTCTCAGCAAATAGTTTCGACACCACTATGTCCGTAGGGCACCACGGCTATTCAACCATCCGGCCAACTCAGCCACCGAAAAAGTGAGGCTGCGCACCTGCCCGCCCACCACCACGCCAATCGCCATCTCGGCAGCGAGCAAACCAACCGGGGCCAAACCCTGAAACTGCACTTCGAGCAAAGGCTGCCCGCCCAGAGAAGGCACGGTAATGCGCTGGATTGCTTCGATCGGTTGCGCCAGGTATTCCGCGCCCGGCGCATTCATAAACACCAGACGGCTGGCCGTAATCATTAACGCTCCTTCGCAAGTGGTGTCCCAGTAGGCACCGTTGGGGCCGAAACGCTGTTGGAGCAGGACGCAGCTACTGAGCCAGCGAATCGGTTCGCCGGTCGACGTACACATGGAGGTAGTATCGACCGCCGGGAGATAGCCTTCGAAAAACGACTGACGCGCCAGGCCGTTGAGTTCGGATTCCAGGTTCTCTTTCTCCCGTTTTTGGGCCGCGATCCACGTCATTGCTTCGCGGTCGCGTTGCAGTTTCAAGCGTTGCCATTGCTGGCGCTGGGCGGCTTCTGTTGCTGAGTCGAACAATCCTGCCGTCAGGCGATGCCAGTCGGTTAGAGAAAATTTCTGACCGTTGCGGCCTTTTAATTTATCGGAAGCCGTATTAACCAGGCGCAAGGAATCGTTCTCTTCATCAAATTCCGTAGTGCAGTGACGGCACAAATAGCCCGCCTGGCCACTGCGCTTACCAGCTCTCAGATATTTCCATTCCGACAGACCGTGGGTTTGCCCTTTCAAACGGCTGTATTTGTCATCGCACTGTAACAACTGCAGCGTGCGATTCTTTCGATCGACACTCCACTGCGCCCGGCATTGGCGGCACACGCCATCACCGGCATCCAGAGCCAAACCGTGGGCTAAGCGTGCCCACGCCCGCCTGAAAAATGTTTTGCCTTGATAACGCGCCGCCACGCCATGCGGGTCGCCCGGTGCCAGCACCAGGGTCATACGCCCCTCACCGGGCAAATCGAATTGGGCGGTGCAACGATCGCAACGGCAGATGCGGTCGGCACGGCCCGCCATTTCCTTCCAATCGGCAATCGACTTTGTCTGCTCCAGGCAATTCTCACCCGCGCTCTGGTTTCCAGCAACCTTTAAACGGGCAGCGTGGTTGGCAGCGGTTTCCCATTCCGCTTTACAATGAGGGCAACACAGCCAGGTGTCGGCTAAAAGGCCCAGTTTTTTGCGCTTTTCTTCGCGCAAAGGAGCGACATGACAGAGCGGGCAAAAGAGCTTTTCAGGAGCGAAGGCATACTCCTTCAGCGCACCTTCCCGGCAAACCGGGCAGCGGTCTTCTTGAATGTGAAGATGTTCCAGGCGTCCTTCACACAACGGACAATCGGCCACGCCGATGGCCGGGACAATATGTTTGAGTGTTTCCTGCCCGCATCCCGGACAGTTTTCTTCCGAAGGCACCCGAAAAGCTGCAATCCTGGCAAATTGTTCTTCGAGTTCGCGCAAAGGCTCATCGAAAGGTGTGCTGCGCTGCGCCGGACCATCGGCTATCTGTTTCACCAAGGCTTCGATACGCGCGGCTCGTGGATCGGTTCTGGGAATTGCAGGCGCAGCACGCGAGGAGTCTTTAGTCGAGCGCAACGCGGTTAAAAACTCACGCACCGATTGCGGCCGGTCGGCGGCATGCAGCGCCAGTGCCCAGAGCACGGCCTCGCTCACCAGGCGATTGAGCCGTGGATTCAATTCGTGCGGCGGCTGTAACTCCACACCGGCAGCGCGGTCGGTCGCGGCCGGGGGAATGCGACCGGTAAGGCATTGATAGAGAGTAGCCCCCAATGCGTAGAGATCGGTGTGAACATCGAAAGTAGCCGTGGAAGAGTATTGCTCCAGTGGCGCGTAGCCCGGAGTCAATAAACGGTCGGAGTTCTGGGTATCGCTGGCCTTAAAAGCACGCGCCGAACCGAAATCGAGCAGCACGGCGCGTTCACCGTTATAGGTATCGCTGCAAAGCAGAATGTTATCGGGTTTAAGATCGCGATGCAGCAAACCGGCGTCGTGAACCACTTCCAGTGCCGGGCCAATCTGTTCGATCACGTGCAGGGCTTCATCTTCACCCAGAATATGGCGGGCCTCAATCCTTCCTTGCAGGCTTTCCCCCGCCAAAAATTCCATCACCATGTAGGCGGTGTTTTGCTCCTCAAACACCGAAAACACATTCACGATATGGGCATGGGAAAACCGCGCCAATGTGCGCGCTTCGCCAAAGAACGCTTCGCGGGCGGCATTGAATTCACCGCGCGATAAGCCGCCGCTGGGTTCGAGCCGATTGTCTTGCGCAATGCGGATGGCATTGCCGAAGGGAAAAAACTCTTTAATGGCGACTTCTCGCCCCAGGCGCAGATCGGTGCCCCGGTAGGTAATGCCAAACCCGCCCTGCCCCAGCACGCCATCAATGCGAAAAGCTTCATTTTGCAGCAAGACACCGGGCGGCAGGGCGTGGGCCACATTCGTCGGCAGTAGTCTGGTTCCAGCCTTGCTGCCATGTTGAGGCAGCGATGAACCACACGCCTGGCACATGGTGGTGCCCGGTGTATTTGCCGCTCGACAGGAAGGACAATTCAACATTTGCAACTGCTTCGGTTTTGCGTCTAAAATGAGTGTGTTGCGGTAAAACTCCAATACCGCAGATATATAAAAATTATACGCTAACACACCTCGTGGCGGCAGCTTAAGTCCATTAGAAAACTCATGACTAATCCACTGGAAATCGGTAGAGGTCCACAACCCACGCTGCACGTTATCGAAGGTGCCCTGCAAGGTAAGTCCATTCCGCTCAAAGCCCCCGAGACCAAACTGGGACGCGAAGGCGGCGACCTCGATTTGAGTCTCTATACGCAGATGTCGCGTATGCATTCACGCATTTTCGTGGAAAATGGCGTGTGGAATATACAGGATTTAGGCTCGACGAACGGCACCCATGTCAATGGCGAACGCGTAGTCAGCCGCCGCTTGCAAGATGGCGACGTCCTGAAAATGGGGAATTTCAGCGCCCGTATTTCGCTCCCGGGGCAACCACGAACCGTGGCAGCCACAGGCCCGGCACTCACTCAAGTGGCACCAGACATTGCGCCCATGCCACCTCCTACCCAACGCTTGCCGCACCAACCGCCGCAGGCCCCGCCCGCCAATCCGTGGCCTACCCAAGGGCCACCACAAGTGCCGCCGCAGGCCTATCCGCCACCTGCAGCATACCCACCGCCACAACAATACCCCGCACCGATCCCTGGGCCGCACTACTATCCGCCGCCCGCACCGGTCGCTACAGACAGCGGCCTTTCCACAACGGGACAAACTCTGTCAACAGTTGCCTTATGCCTGATGTGTGTGGGCCTTTTTCCCTGTCTGGGCTGGTTGAACTGGGCTGCCATCCCGCTCGGCGGCATTAGTGCCATACTGTCGCTCATCTCTTTGATTACCGACCAAAATTCCGCGACACGGAATACCGCTGTTATCGGCCTTGTCATGGGGCTTATCGCAGTCGTCGTCGGCACATTTCGCCTAATCCTCGGCGCGGGCTTATGCTAAAAGCATGAATAGAAGTGGCAGCGTGGAGTCGGCACGCCTCATCTCTCTCCATCAATGGTGGTTTTCGTTGCGCTGGGTCGGCTTGACTCTTTCATTGATGCTTACCGTGGCTTTAGCCGGGTCGTTTGTTCCCTATGAAACCGTTTTAGCCAACGGCCATCCCTGGCTACCGCAAAAAACCTGTAGTGGATGTGCCTTTTGCGGCATGACACGCTCTTTTTGTGCCATGTCGGCCGGTCGTTGGGGAGAAGCCGCCGACTGGAATCCTTTAGGGCCGCTCGTTTACGGTTTGAGTTGGTTCTGGGTGGCAGCCTGTTTGATTATCATTGCGAAAATAACCTATGACAGAATAGCGAGGGACGCTTAAGTTTTATCCCGCAGATACAAAATGCCTCCTCTCAGCATTGAGAAGAGGCATTTTTTACGGTTGTCTTATTACTACGTAACTTAAATTATTTCCCCTACCTCTCCTTTTGGCTTATAATAAGCCTATGGCTACTCCTACCTTTCACCTTAGTCCCACCGATAAAGAACATTTGACAACCTTGTTGCG
>Ga0209369_1000842_pt1 | contig 22944 bp, 25 predicted proteins | sample EBPBio142010_DNA_FD_185865 | JGI IMG/M metagenome (GOLD analysis project Ga0209369, IMG submission 185865) | Wastewater treatment Type I Accumulibacter community from EBPR Bioreactor in Madison, WI, USA - Reactor 1_10/4/2010_ DNA (SPAdes)... | ecosystem: Engineered > Bioreactor > EBPR >... | reverse complement strand
CGCAGCTCGCCGAGCAAGCCTACACGCGCTTCGTCGCCAACTGGCAACCCAGAAACAAGTCTTCGCCACCCCCTTTGCCCCCGTTGGGAAGATGACTTCTCCAAAAAGGTTGTCAATTTCATCCGTGGTGTAGATGACCTTGCGGATGTCGGGCGGGTAATCAAAGAATGGGGTCAGCCGCCCCCAGTTCCTGCGCCAAGACTGGCCAATGGGCAGGTACTCCTGGTCCCATTTTTCTTCAAACTCCCCGAGCATCAGTTCGGCCTCATCCAAGGTGGCGGCGGCGTAAATGCGACGCAGGTCAGCGGCCACTTCCTTCCTGCGTTTCCACGACACGTAGTTCAGGCTGTGGCGCACCATGTGCACGATGCACAGCTGCACCACCGTCTTGGGGAACACCGCCTCGATGGCCTCGGGGAAGCCCTTGAGCCCATCGACACAGGCAATGAAGATGTCCTGCACACCGCGGTTGCGCAGTTCCGTCACGACCTCTGACAGGCTCGCGCCGATCCACTGGCGACTTCTGTCTACCCGTGTGGTAGATCCTCCGTCCTCCGCGTTTGTCCCCCGCACAGGTCCACCAACTTGCGCTCCAGCTCGCGCCGCTCCCTGATAAAAATGTCATCGGGCTGTCTAGATTCTGTTGGGGTGCGCTCCCTACGATGAACACATCTCCTCAACGCCCAAGCAAGGCATGAGAGATGCAAGTTTTATTCACCATCGCTAGGAGCTTCAACCATGATCCAACAACGCCTCTCCCTTTCTTCCATGATTGCCGCGGCGGCCGCAGTGGTTACCCTGGGCCTTCCAGGGATGGCTTCGGCCGCATACGAACATCCTGCCAACAATGAAAAGGGCGTAATCGTTCACCCGGAACACTTCAAGAGCGAGAAAACCCGTGCCCAAGTCAAAGCAGAAGCCGAGGCTGCCATGCGGCAAGGCCTCCTTTCTTACGGCGAAAGCAACTACCCTATCCGCACACCTGATGCAGCAGGTCCAGGCAAGACGCGTGAGCAAGTAATCAACGAATTGCGGAGCGAGTCCCCTGAAGAACGCGACGCGCGTCTGCGTCTCTATTCCCCCGGTTGATTGTCCTCGGTGGGGCTGCAGAAAATTCCTTGGAATCCATTCTGTGGGATTGTTGGCGTCGGCCTGACTAACCTCGGGCCAGCCCAGGCCGCCGTCCAATTTCCCATGACACCCCACCGCCGCGAACTGAACCGCCCCGGCTTTCGTGGAGGCCAGTTGGTTTAAGTCAGGCCACCATCATGGCAGTCTGACTGGCGAGTTGCCGGTAGTAGTTTGCCTCAGCTTCTACGGGCGGGATGTACCCGATGGGTTCGAGCAGCCTGTGATGGTTGAACCAGGCCACCCATTCCAGCGTGGCCAACTCCACGGCCTCCTTGGTCTTCCAGGGGGCGCGGCGATGAATCAGCTCGGCCTTGTACAGACTGTTGATCGTCTCGGCCAGCGCGTTGTCATAGCTGTCTCCCTTGCTGCCCACCGAGGGCTCTATGCCAGCCTCGGCCAAGCGTTCGCTGTACCGGATGGACACGTATTGCGACCCCCTGTCGCTGTGATGGACCAGGCTGCTGCCCTGCTCGGGTTTGCGGGCATACAGCGCCTGCTCCAGTGCATCGAGCACGAAGTCCGTTCGCATCGAACTGCTCACCCGCCAGCCCACGATGCGCCTGGCAAATACGTCGATGACGAAGGCCACGTAGAGCCAGCCCTGCCAGGTCGAGACATAGGTGAAGTCCGACACCCAAAGCTGATTGGGCCGATCCGCCTTGAACTGCCGGTTGACCCTGTCCAGCGGGCAAGGGGCCTTGGCATCGCCGATGGTGGTGCGTACGACCTTGCCACGCATCACGCCGCGCAGCCCCATGCTGCGCATCAGCCGCTCGACCGTGCAGCGGGCCACAGTCACACCCTCGCGGGCTAACTGGCGCCAGATCTTGTCGGCGCCGTAGACCTGCATGTTGGCCTGCCAGACGCGTTGTATCTGCGGTGCAAGGACCTCGTCACGACAAGCTCGGGCGCAGCGTTTGTGCGGATCACGCACAAGCGCTGCATGTCTTCGATATGCCGACGGGGCGACCTGCAGCACTTTGCAGACCGGCTCGACCCCGAAGGTATCGCGATGCTTGTCAATGAAGTCATTCAGGACTTGAGTCGGCGGTCGAGCTCCGCCTGGGCGAAAAACGCGCTGGCCAGCTTAAGGATCTCATTGGCTTTGCGCAGTTCTTTGACCTCGCGCTCCAGCGCCTTCATCTGTTCACGCTCGGAGGTGGTGATGCCGTCGCGCACGCCGGTATCGATCTGGTCTCGCTTGACCCATTCGTTGAGGGTCTGGGGCACGCAGCCGATCTTGGGGGCAATGGATTCGATGGCCGCCCACAGCGAGGGATACTCGCCTCGGTGCTCACGCACCATGCGAACAGCGCGTTCGCGGACCTCGGGTGAAAACTGGTTCGACTTCTTGCTCATGGCTCAATCCTCTCAGAGAAAAGAGCCTCCTCAAAAGCCGGGGCGGTTCAAACCGTCCCGACGAGTCGCTGACCCAGCCGCGGCTCGATCACCGACTTACACGGAACGAGCGAGAATCCCATGCCGTCATCCTGCATCTAGCAGCGTGCACTCGCCAGCATCACGGAACGCCGGTAGATGTCCGCAGCGCGCTGCGCGTCGGCCACGGGTCGATGTTTCTGGCCGGTTTCGGATCCGATCCTGAGGTTTCCCCTCAAACTTCAAGCGCGGCATTGGGATTGCTCCAGCGGCTAATGATCTGCAACAGTGGCTCGGTGGGCGGATCAAGGACAGTAACGATTAACCAGCCCAGTTGATGCACCGACAGCTGTGGGCGGCTGCGGCGGTTGGTCAGTTGCCAATGGCGTTGTTGCTGACCGTCGTAGGCCCATTGCCCGACCAGATACAGCACCCACTGCGCCAGCGTGGCGATCAGCACCAGCACGGCCAGGCGCTCGGGCGTGCGCGTACCGCTGCGCTCCAGGCCCAGACCCCAACGCGCATTCTTGGTGTCGCGAAACGATGGCTCGATTTGCATGCGCTGCGCGTACCGCGCCGCAATCGCTGCAGCGCTGAGCTGGCGCAGCGAGCATGAGGCGGCCAGCAGCCACGGCTCGGTTTGCGAGCGGGCATTCTTGCGTGAGTGTTTGCTGCGCGCGCGGGTGCCGCGCACCGTGTGCTTGTGCCGGCCTTTGGGCTCGTGCTTGAGCAGTACCAGCCGGCACACATGGGGGCGCGAGCGCACGCATTCATAAGCGCCCAGGTCGCTCGGCCTGGTGGTGGCTTGCGCCCACACGCTGCGGCAGCTGGCCCAGCGCGCCTGCGGGTGGTCCGCTGGACGCAGCAGATCACGCCCACGGATACGCCCCAGCCAATGCCAGCCGAGTTTTTCCACGGCGGCAAACCAGGGCGCACGAAAGCCTGCATCGGTGACGATGATAGGGCACGCCCGCTCGCCAACGATGGCCTTGAGCTGGCGCAGAAAGCGCGTATGCGTGCGGGGCGTGGCCGCCTGCTTGGCGCCGTACACCTGCTCGAGCAAGCTCAGGCTGCGCCCATGCAAGGCCAAGCTGGCGCGGATCAGCTGCACACTGCGATCGGCCTTGAGATCGCTCCAATCGACCAAGATCACTGGCTGCTTGCAGTCCGCAAGTATTTGCCTGGCCATGCCAGCGTAGATGTCTGCACATTGGCGCTGCAATGCCGCGTTGCCCAGCAGGCGATCCATGCATTAGACGCGCTGGCGCACGCTGGTGCGCCCGTTCAAGGCGCGGGCCAGGTTCGATAGGGTATGGCTGCGCGCATGCAACGCCGCCTCGACGGCCCCCATCAGAGTCTGCAGCCTGCGCTTGTGTAGGCCCGGGCAACTGCGGGCCAGCGTATCGCGCAAAATCTCTATGGCATGCATGGCGGTGTCTCCTCGTGGCTTGTGTGGAAACACCAGTGGGGACTCAACTAACCATGCATGCACTCAGGCGCTGTTTTGGACAGCCAATCTAGCCCCCATGCTATTGATTTGCAAGCGAAATTTGAGGGGAAACCTCAGGATCTGATCAGCTTATGAGGCCGAAAGCCTTTGCTGTGTTGGATGTCTCCGGTAATTCCGCCTGATCAACGAACGATTGATAGGCTGGTCAATTTCACCGGCGGCAACATAAGAGGGATAAGGTACTGTAGTGCCGATGGGAGCCCTGTTGGCGTTGGTTATTTCTATCACAGCAACCTGCTCGGAAATTCCAGACTGAACTTTGTTCTCCCCGCACCGGATTCAACCGTCACACGTCCCCCGTGAGCTTGTGCGATGGCCCGGGTAATTGATAGTCCTAGGCCAGCACCATCGGATTGTGGGTGCAATCGAGACGGGTCGGCACGGTAGAAGCGGTCAAACAGGCGAGGAATGATTTGAGGATCAATGTCCTCCCCTGTGTTCTCGACCGTCACGATAACGGCTTGCGCTGTATCGCTGATGTCAATCGTTACATCGCTATGGTTTTTGGAATGGCGCAATGCGTTCGATAGCAAATTGCTCAACGCTCTTCGAAACATCAGTCGGTCACCCAAGACGTCTCCGTCACCGAACAGGCGTAGTGTGACGCTCTTTTCTTCCGCGACGGCTTCGTAAAACTCCAGTAACGCCTGGGCTTCCTTCGCGGCGGAAAACCGCTCCTTGTTCGGTAAGTCAACCCCACGATCCGTCTTGGCCAGGAACAACATATCCGACACCATGCGCGCCAAACGTTGGAACTCCTCCGCGTTCGACGCCAATATGTCACGGTAAGTGTCTGCGTCTCTCTTGCTGGCGAGTGCGACCTGGGTTTGCGTCAGCAGGTTGCTGATGGGCGTGCGAATTTCATGCGCCAAGTCCGAGGAGAACTCGGAAAGTCGTTGAAAGTCATTTTGCAGCCTGTCCAGCATTTTGTTGAGTTCCTGCGCCAAGTCAGCCATTTCCACAGGCACTGCTTCGATGGGCATTCGCTCATCGAGACGATGGGAGCTGACCGTTGTGGCTTGGGTCTTCATGGCGCGCAACGGTGCCATCCCTTTGTAGGCTGCGAACCATCCCAGCATCCCGCTGATCAAGATGGCACCAATGGCATAGAGCGCAAGCGTACGCTGCAATTGCGCCATGAATTGCATGTGATCTTCCATGTCAATGGCGATCAGTACATCCAGCGGTGGCGCCGCACTATGGGCAGGATTGAAGCGCAAGTTCATCGCGCGAAATTCACGGCCTTGGTTTTCCCAACCCTGAATCTCGGAAATCCGATGCTCTGGTGTTGGCGCATCTAAAGTGGCTGGAGGTTGAAACCCTTCAGTCCTGAAAAGGACATTCCCATTAGCGTTTTTGACAATGACAAACAAGCCGTGGTGATTGTTCAATGACTCGCGTAAGCGCGATGGGATGTCATCGGTGGATTTGGTATTGACTACTATGTTCTCGATCAGGTGCTGTTTGTCTTGCAGCGTGATTCGATCCAGTTCCAGGAAGTGGCGTTCGGTCGCAACCAGGAACAACATTCCAAGCCCCAGCACGACCGCTGCAGCCACCATCGTGAAAAAGATGGCCAAACGATGGGTGAGCGAGAAGAACCGAAACATTCAAGCGTTCTCCGGTGCTTCCAGGACGTAGCCCATACCCCGCACGGTCTGGATCAACTTGACGTCCTGGCCTTCGTCAATCTTCAGGCGCAAGCGGCGCATGGCCACTTCGATCACGTTGGTGTCGCTGTCGAAGTTCATGTCCCACACCTGGGAGGCAATCAGCGAGCGAGGCAACACTTCTCCATGCCTGCGCATCAGCAACTCTAGCAAACCAAATTCCTTGGCTGTCAGGTCAATGCGGCGGCCACCCCGCGAGACCCGTCGGCGCAGCAGATCAAGCTCCAGGTCAGCCACGCGCAGTGTGTTGGTTTCGGTGCCTCCTCGGCCCCGGCGCAGAATTGTGCGTACACGGGCCAGCAACTCGGCGAATGAAAAGGGCTTGACCAGATAGTCGTCAGCGCCCAGTTCCAACCCTTTGACCCGATCTTCCACCTGATCCCGGGCCGTCAGGAACAGCACGGGCATCTGCAAGCCGCGATTGCGCAGGGACTGCAGCACCTGCCAGCCATCCAGTCCGGGCAGCATGACATCCAGAATCACGAGGTCGTACTCACCTTGGAGTGCCAGGTGCAGCCCATCGCTACCGTTTTGAGCCAGGTCGGCCACAAATCCGGCCTCGCTCAATCCCTGGCGAAGGTATTCACCGGTTTTAGGCTCATCTTCGACGATCAATATCTTCATGGTCACTCTCCGCTATCTGGCGTAGACGTGAGTTTGACGAGTTTCTGCGTTCCCGACATGCAGATAACAAATATGTAATCTGGCGCACAGCTTTCTGACAGGGTCGCTCTTCAGAATCTCTTCCATGAGATCGGTCATTCGTCGTGATGAGCCCAGCAAGGTCACGCTGGCCCCTGGCAAGCAAGGTGAGATCGTCTGGCAATTCGCCAAGGCGGGCACTGTCAACTTCGCGTGCCTGATGCTTGGTCATTACGAGGCCGGCATGAAGGGGGCCGTCAAAATGGCCAAGAAGAAATCCACTTTTTTACTCTCATTCCTGAGGAAATCATGAACACCATCAAAAACATTCTTGCTATCTCCGCTCTTGCCATGGGCACATTAACGCCCATGGGCAGCTTCGCCCAGACCATGATGGATCACGGCAAGATGGATATGTCCCAAGCATCGGCATCCATGACCGACGGCGAAATCAAGAAGGTCGATCAGTCCACTGGCAAGGTCACCATCAAGCACGGAGAAATCAAGCACATGGAAATGCCCGGCATGACCATGGTGTTCACCGCAAAAGACAAGAATCTGCTGGGCAACGTGAAGCCCGGCGACAAGGTCAAGTTCATGGTCGTCAACGAGGGCGGGAAGATGGTTGTCACTGACATTCAGCCTGCTCAGTAAGAACACGCTGCTCGGGCGTGCTGTGTCGTCGCGGACGTATGGGTTGAATGCTGACTGCGACGGTTTTTCACCGCAAGAAGGAGAACACTATGTCAAAAATTCGCCATACCCTGGTTGGTATCTGTATCGCTTCGGCCTCGCTGAGCGTGATGGCGCAAACCGCCGATGAGCACAAGGCCCATCACCCTGCAGGAAGCACATCGCCTGCGCCCTCGCAAATGAAGGCGGCCGCGAAGCCAACGGGTGCGGGGCAAATGGCTGGAATGGCCAAGATGGACGAGCAGATGAAGGCCATGCAAGCAATGCACGAAAAGATGATGGCGGCCAAAACGCCAGAAGAACGGCAGGCGCTCATGGACGAGCACATGAAGCTGATGCAGGACGGCATGGGAATGATGCAGCAGATGGGCGCAGGGCATGGGTGGCATGCAAGGTGGCAAGGGCATGCCCACCAACATGGCCGAGCGCCATCAGATGATGGAAAAGCGCATGCAAATGATGGAGTCCATGATGCAGATGATGCTGGACCGCCTGCCTGCCTCGATGACCAAGTAACGCATCCACCGAATTGGGAGTCACCATGAACCATCAACACGACGGGCACGAGTCGCCCCCCAGCTTCTGGAGTTCTCGCTATGCCATCGGCCTTGTGGTGATTGGTGGTGTAGCAGCGTATTTCCTGTTGACCGAACACCTCGCGCATGTTGTCGGGGCGCTGCCTTTTCTCTTGCTCCTCGCCTGCCCGCTGATGCATATCTTCATGCACGGCGGACATGGGGGACATGGCGGACATGGCCAGAGCAAGTCTGATGTCAAGAAAACTACCGAATCACGCAATGAGGGGGATTCACGATGAACCATACCGAATCCGCTTATGGTCTGTGGTCGCTGGTCATCATCAATTCAGCGATCTTCATCATGTTTGCGTTCAGCTTTTTCAAGCCTGCAACGGCCCGTGACTGGAGGACGTTTGGCGCATTCGCAGCCTTCATCGTTGCCTTGTTCGTAGAGATGTATGGCTTCCCGCTGACGATTTATCTGATATCGGGCTGGCTTCAAACCAAGTTCCCTAATCTGGATCTGCTCTCCCACACCTCGGGTCACTTGTGGTTCACCCTGTTGGGCGAAAAGGGCGACCCGCATTTTGGCGTCCTGCACATCGCCAGCTACGTTTTTTTGGGCTATGGTTTCTACCTGTTGTCCACCGCGTGGAATGTGCTGTACCACGCTCAGCGTCGCCAGTCGCTCGCCACAGCAGGCCCCTACGAGCGCATTCGCCATCCGCAGTATGTGGCTTTCGTGATGATATTGCTGGGTTTCCTGCTGCAGTGGCCCACATTGCTGACCTTGGTCATGTTCCCTGTCTTGCTCCTGATGTACGGGCGTCTTGCCATCACCGAAGAGAACGAAATGCGCAAACAGTTCGGTGCTGAGTACGACAGCTACGTCCAGCGAACACCCCGGTTTATTCCTCGCATTGGCAAACCCCAGTCGACCACTGGCTCGGTGTCAAAAAGATGATCTGGATTTTTCCCGGCGGTACACGTTTCATTTTTTAGGAGTTTGAAATATGAGCACGATTGATCTGCAAGTCGAGGGTATGAGCTGTGGCTCTTGTGTGAAGCACGTCACGCAGGCATTGCAGCCGCTGCCGGGGGTCCGCGGGGTGGAGGTCGATCTCCCGTCTGGCCACGTCCGGGTGAGCGGAGAACTGGGGCAGGGCAGCGCTCCTTTGTTGATGGCCTTGACGGATGCGGGCTACCCAGCAAAGCTGGCTACAGAAGCGTCCATTTCTGCTGCGACTTCACAGCCTAAAGCATCGGGCTGCCACAGTGGCGGCACGGGAGGTTGTGGTTGCCGATAACGGCCACGGCATTTGATTGCGAATTGATCGGCTGGGCGATTGCGCACCCCCGTACTTTTTTGGCAACTCTGAAGGAGCTACGCCATGGATCATCCTGACAACGACTCCCATGCGCCATCGTTCTGGCGCCGTCCATCCGGCTTGGCGCTGGCAACGGCTGCCTTGATCGCGGGGTTTTACCTGCTGCGAGAGCACTGGGGTCATGTTTTGGGCTATTGGCCCTACCTGTTACTCCTCGCCTGTCCGCTCATGCACCTGATGCACGGCCATGGTGGCCATGGCAACCATGCGCAGCCGCCTCGGCGCCCCAACAACGACAAGGAATAAGCCATGGACATGCATGCACACCATCAACATGGCAGTCACTCTTCTGTCGCGCCAGCCCTGCCAACGGATCTGAAGGATCCGGTATGCGGCATGACCGTCACGGAGCAGTCTGAACACCAATTGACGCACGAAGGGCGGCCCTACTATTTCTGTAGCGCCAAGTGCCAAGGAAAGTTCGCAGCGAACCCACTGCAATACCTTGTATCTACTGCACCCGAGGACACCGCGCCAGAGCCGGCCGGCACCATCTACACCTGCCCTATGCACCCTGAGGTGCGGCAGGACCATCCTGGAATCTGTCCCAAGTGCGGCATGACATTGGAGCCAATCATTCCCCTGGACGAGGAAGACAACCATGAGTTAAAGGATTTTCAGCATCGCTTCTGGTGGACGCTGCCATTCACAGTCATCGTTACCGTTCTTGCAATGTTTGGCCATCGTCTCGGGTGGTTTGACATGAACGTTCAAACCTGGGTCGAACTGGCGCTGTCCTTACCGGTCGTGTTCTGGACGGGTTGGCCCTTCTTCGTACGCGGTTGGCAGTCCGTTGTCCATCGCAGCCCCAACATGTGGACCTTGATCGCTCTGGGAACGGGGGCGGCATTTGTCTACAGTCTCGTGGCTACGGTGGCGCCGGGAGTGTTCCCGGATTCGTTCATCTCCCTGGGGCGTGTGGCGGTCTACTACGAGGCGACAGTGGTCATCATCTCGCTGACCATGTTGGGCCAGATCATCGAGTTGAAGGCCCGTTCGCAAACTTCTGCGGCGATCAAGGCACTGCTCGGTTTGGCACCCAAGACGGCTCGCCGCATCAATGCGGATGGCAGCGAAGAGGACGTACCGCTGAACCATGTTCACGTCGGGGATCTGCTGCGTATTCGGCCCGGCGAGAAAGTGCCGGTCGACGGCGTTGTGACTGAAGGCAGCAGTGCGGTCGATGAATCGATGCTGACCGGCGAGCCTGTGCCGGTGACCAAACGCCTTGGTGACAAGGTGATTGGCGCCACGATGAACACCAGTGGTGCCTTGGTTATGCGCTCCGAGAAAGTCGGTGCGGCCACCATGCTGTCGCAGATTGTTCAGATGGTGGCCAATGCCCAGCGCTCGAAGGCGCCCATGCAGCGCATGGCGGATGTGGTGGCAGGCAAATTCGTGGTGGTGGTGGTGCTCATCGCCATTGCCACCTTCTTTGTCTGGGGCGTTTTCGGTCCGGAACCTAGCTGGGTGTTTGGCTTGATCAACGCAGTGGCCGTGCTGATCATCGCGTGCCCCTGTGCGCTGGGACTGGCCACGCCCATGTCGGTGATGGTGGCTACGGGGCGTGCCGCAACACAGGGAGTGCTGTTCCGTGACGCTGGCGCCATCGAGAAAATGCGCGAGGTGGACACGCTGATAGTGGACAAGACAGGAACGCTGACCGAAGGCAAGCCCGCTTTCGATACGGCAGTGGCTGCCCCTGGCTTTACAGCGGATGAAGTGCTGCGTCTTGCGGCCAGTTTGGACCAAGGCAGCGAACATCCTTTGGCAGAGGCCATCGTCAGCGCAGCACGCGCCAAGGGCCTGGAACTGATCAAGCCGCTTGATTTCGAGTCCGGCAGCGGCATCGGCGTGCGCGGCATGGTCGATGGCAAGCATCTGGTGTTGGGCAACACCGCATTGATGCAGCAGGAGGGCGTGGCCACTGATGCGCTCAAGATCGATGGCGAGCGTCTGCGCAGTGAAGGCGCCAGCGTGATGCATCTGGCCGTGGACAGACAACTGGCTGGCATCCTGGCTGTGACCGATCCCATCAAGGCCACCACGCTTGAAGCTATCAAAACATTGCACGCCAGCGGCTTGCGCATCGTGATGGCGACTGGCGATGGTCTGACCACCGCCAAGGCCGTGGGTGCCAAACTGGGAATCGATGAGGTGCATGGCGAAGTCAAGCCCGCCGACAAGCTGGCGCTTGTGGAGCGGCTCCAAAAAGAGGGCCGCATTGTCGCCATGGCCGGCGATGGCATCAACGATGCGCCTGCGTTGGCCAAGGCCGATGTCGGCGTGGCCATGGGCACGGGAACCGATGTGGCCATGAACAGTGGGCAGGTCACGCTAGTCAAAGGCGACCTGCGCGGAATCACTGCGGCGCGTGATATTTCCACTGACACTGTCCGAAACATGCGCCAGAACCTCCTGTTCGCCTTTCTCTACAACGGCCTCGGGGTACCGATTGCGGCAGGCGTGCTGTACCCGTTCACCGGGTGGTTGTTGTCCCCGCTGATCGCGGCACTGGCCATGAGCCTGAGCTCGGCCTCGGTGATATTCAATGCGCTGCGTTTGCGGCGCGGAAAAAGATGACCTCGTAGTTCGGAGGAATGATGAAAACCCCCACGTCACCACAAAAACCTCGGACCTCTCAACGCACCACGGCGGGGGGTAAGGAAGCAGCGGTGCAAGGGACGCACCGCCAGGCAGAGGATCTACCACCGACCGTCTTGGATCATTCCGAGGAGTTGTTGAAGTCTGCGCCACAGGATGCGTCCAGTGGCATGAAAAGAGCAGCTAAAGCACCTTCGGCGCAGGACTATTTCGATTACCAGCGCGATTTCTTCGAACGCACCATCCTGTTCTGGGACACGCTTCGCCAGCGCGCGAACAACATGCTGGAGCACGAGCGAGCCGGATTGCCGCCGCTTCTGGACTTCAAGTATGAAACGCTGCTGGACGCGCGCAGCTTCGATCGGCCCGTCAACTATGCACTGCTACGCATCACGGAAATCGACGGGCATTGCTGGGAAGACTGCGTCGACTCTGCCAAACCGCCGGTCATCATCGTCGATCCACGCGCCGGGCATGGCCCCGGCATTGGCGGCTTCAAGCGCGACTCCGAAGTCGGGATGGCCATGCGCGAAGGCCATCCGGTTTATTTCGTGATTTTCTTTCCAGAGCCGGCTTTGGGGCAGACCTTGGCAGACGTGTTGCATGTGCTGCGGCGTTTCGTCGAAGAGGTCGCATTACGCCATCCTGGCAATCCTCCTGTTCTTTATGGCAACTGCCAGGCCGGGTGGGCGTTGACGCTGCTGTCCGCAGACTGCGCCGGTCTGGTCGGACCGGTGGTGCTCAATGGCTCACCTTTGTCGTATTGGGCGGGCGAGTCCGGTGTCAATCCGATGCGTCTTTCCGGAGGTCTCCTTGGCGGCAGCTGGTTGGCGCATCTGACGGCCGACCTGGGCAATGGCCGGTTTGACGGGGCCTGGCTAGCGCAGAATTTCGAGAACCTCAAGCCCGAAAAGGCCATTTGGGAGAAGTACGCCCAACTCTTCACCAACGTTGACAGCGAGCAGGCGCGCTTTCTGGAGTTCGAACGCTGGTGGAACGGTTTTTATTTCCTGAGCCGAGAAGAGATTCTCGCGATCGTTGAGAATTTGTTCATCGGCAACCAGCTTGAGCAGGGTGTTTTCCAGATTTGCTTGGGTTGTACTGCTGACCTGAGGCGGATCAAGAATCCAATCGTCATCTTTGCATCTTACGGCGACAACATCACGCCACCGCACCAGGCGCTTGGGTGGATCCCCGCTGTCTATAGTGACACCGAGGATCTCAAGCGGGCAGGGCAGCGAATCGTTTACCTCACGAACCGGCATGTCGGCCATCTAGGCATTTTTGTCTCTGCTGGGGTGGCTCGTCTGGAGCACCGGGCGATCCTGGAGAGCCTGGCTGAGATTGAGGCGCTGGCACCGGGCCTCTATGAGATGAAGATCGACAACCCGTCCGGGAACCCGGACTGCCATAAGCCCACTTACAGCATTCGCTTTGAATCCCGTCAGGTTGAAGACCTGAAAACGGATTACCCGCAAGAAGCTTTTGAGCGCGTGAAACAGGTCTCGACATTCAACGAGGTGCTTTACCGGGCATTCGTCAGTCCCTGGGCGCAAACGCTGTCCACGCCCTGGACAGCCGAAGTGCTCAAGTGGCTCCATCCAATGCGCAGCAGCAGATATTTGTTTTCAGAAACACTTAATCCGTGGATGAAAGGGGTCAGTGTGTTGGCCGAACCCCTCGCCAGGAGCCGACAACCGCTTGCGCCGCATCACCCGTTGATTGAGCGTGAGCGTGAAGCTGCAGGACAAGTTACTCATGCGCTGGGACGACTGCGTGAAGGCCGCGACGCTGCGGTTGAGCAAGCGTTTCGTCTGATGTTTCAACGCCCTGATTAGTTTTTATACGTCCTGGACATGATGGAATAAAACGGTGACGGCAATACCGGACGCCCAAAGCAGACATAACCCTGTTCTAGGGGCCATTTCTCAGCAAGGATTGATCATGATGATAAGAAAATGCAACTGGCTTTCGGCAGCGGTCCAGGTCGGTCTGCTGGCCTGGTCTGGAACCACGTTGGCCGCCGACCAAGTATATGTGGCCAATGAAGGCGCTGACACGGTCAGCGTCCTCGATGCGGCATCGTTGAAAACGCTGACGAACGTGCGCGTCGGCAAGATGCCCCACAACGTGCAAGTGTCGCCCGACGGCAAGCTCGTATGGGTGACCAACAACGGCGAGCCTGACCAGGTAGCAGACGTTTCTGCGCACAAGGGCATGGCCCAAGGCGACCACGATGCGATGGGAAAAGCGGGCGCGATCTGGGCCATCGACACCGCGACCAACGTAGTCGTCGCCAAGGTGCCGGTGGGTATGCACCCAGCCCATGTGGTGGTGTCACCAGACGGCCGCTTTGCCTATGTCACCAATGGCGGCGACAACACGGTCACTGTGATCGACACAGCGGCGCGGAGCCACGTGGCGACGATTCCGGTCGGTCAGTTTCCCCATGGTCTTCGGTTCAGCCCGGATGGCAAGGAGGTCTACGTCGCCAATCTCAAGGGTGGCACGGTATCGGTCATCGACACCGCCAGCCAGAAGGAGATTGCGCAGGTGCCGACCGGCAAAGGTCCGGCCCAGACTGGCTTCACGCCAGACGGCCGTTTGGCCTTTGCCTCGTTGTCCGGCGAAAACGCCATAGCCGTGATAGACCCAGAAACGCGCAAGGTAATTCGCAAGGTTGAGGTAGGAACGGTGCCGATTCAGTTGTATGCCACGCCTGACTCGCGCACGCTCCTGGTGGCCAACCAGGGTACGCGCAAGATGCCGGGCAAGACCGTCAGCATGATTGACCTGGAGACTTTCAAGGTCGTCAAGACAGTCGTAACTGGCGCTGGTGCTCATGGCGTGGTTGTTGATCGTGACGGGCGTTACGCCTATGTGACGAACATCTACGCCAATTCGGTTTCCGTGCTTGATGTGAAAGACCGCAAGGTAACGAAGACCGTTCCTGTCGGTAAGGCACCCAACGGCATCAGCGTAACGCCTTGAGTGGGGCCCGTCGCCTACACCGGTACGTACGGTACACAAAAAAGTAGAACCAGCCAGCGCCAGCCTTGCCGTATGTCCAAATGACGGTCATCGATATTCGAATTCAACGAATCACGCAGCTTTACGATTCTCTGGACCCTTCACCGCTCCATGAGAAAACACTGAGCCATGCCGTTAAAAACTATATTGTCGACTGTGCGGGTGAATATGGTCTAGATGAACCGCTTCGGCTTGTGCTCCATGTCCCGGCGCCGATCAGAGAGTACGAGGCGGAGATCACGCGAGCGATCCACGCGCACTTTCAGGCGCAACATGCGCAGTGCAGGCGCCGGTATCGCCGAAGGGTGCGACAGGGCATGCGCTTACTGTTCACGGGACTTGCCGTTCTGGCGACGACGCTGCTTGCACGAGCCTTATTGGTTAATCCTGGCAACAGCAAAGTGCTTATTGCCATTAGCGAAGGCTTGTTGATTATTGGCTGGGTGGCAATGTGGCGCCCGATCGAGGTCCTCTTGTTCGAGCGTGCAGAGAACCACCAAAACATGGCACTTTTTGAGCGTCTTTCCCAAATCGGCGTGGAGTTCGCCCCTGAAGAGACCGCGGTGGACCCAGGGGATAAAAGTGGCGAGACCAGTGACCTACGGGCACCGGGTTTACTGCCTTGACGGCGGGAATACTTGGAGAACCCAACAAGAGGTAGCGTTGTTATACAAGCCAGCACCGTAAGTTCTCTTTTTCATTGAGAGTCTGAACTCTGGGCGGCCGGAGCAACGGAAATACGGATCCTCTGTTGGCGTCTTGACCGTGCAAGGGCAGAAGTCCGCTGTTTTCGCGAGTTGGAGGGCAGACGGTTGCGTTTTTCATCTGGATTAGCGGAGACGACCGAGAACGGAGAACTCCGGGAACGTCAAGTATCCGTCGCAGGTTGCAGGGCAATCACCGACATGCCGGCCAGCGCGATGCTCGCTCCCACGAAGTCCCAACGGGTCAACGCAATGCCGTCTACGATGCGCAACCAGACCAGCGCCACGGCAATGTACATCCCGCCGTAAGCCGCATAGGTTCGCCCGGCAGCTGTCGGGTGCAAGGTCAGCAGCCAAGCGAACAACGTCAAGGAAACGGCAGCCGGCAAGAGCAGCCATGCCGACTTGCCCTGCTTTACGACCAGCCAGGGCAAGTAGCAGCCAACGATTTCAGCTACCGCCGTCACCGCAAACAGGATGGCAACTTTCAAGAGTTCCATCGTCATGCTTCCTGCAGCGCCTCGATCATCGGGCAACGCACCTGTCCCCTTGCGGCGCAGCAGCGCTGCACCAGAGCTTCCAGGACTGCCTCAATGCGGTGGAGATCGGCGAGTTTGGCGCGCACATCCCTGAGCTTGCGTTCGGCTTGTTCGCGGGCCTCGGGGCAATGCGACCCGTCCTCGAGCTTCAGCAAGTCCCCGACTTCGTCAAGGCTGAAACCCAGCCGTTGCGCCGATTTAATAAAGCGTACCCGGGCCAGATTCGCCTCGCCGTAGCGGCGGATGCCGCCCAGGGGGCGGTCGGGCTCTTGCACTAAGCCCTTGCGCTGGTAGAAGCGGATCGTCTCAACATTGACCCCAGCGGCCTCGGCTAAGCCACCGATGGTCAGGGTTTCGGTTGGTTCATTCATGGCACTTGACTCCGTACTTAACTACGGAAGTAAGCTTAAACGATGAAACCCGATTCCCCAACTGAAACTCGAAGCGGCAGCGGGCGTGGTGCGCTGTTAACCGGCGGTCTGGCGGCCATCCTCGCCTCCACTTGCTGCCTCGGGCCTTTGGTGCTGATTACGCTTGGCGTCTCCGGGGCATGGATTAGCAATTTGACCCTGCTCGAACCCTATCGGCCCATGTTCATCGGTGCCGCGCTTGTGGCACTGTTTTTTGCGTACAGGCGGATATGGCGAGCGCCAGCAGCCTGTGAGGCTGGGCAGGCTTGCGCGCTACAGCAAGTCAACCGAAGCCACAAGTCGTTGTTCTGGAACGTGGTGGCGCTAGTCATCGTCGCGCTCGGATTCCCGCTGATCGCTCCCTGGTTTTACTGAATGGAGATTGCTATGAAAAAACTCGTTGCTCTGGCCATGGTGGCCGCTTCTGCTTCGCCCCTCTGGGCTACCACGCAGAGTGTCACGCTGTCCGTGCCCGATATGAACTGCGCCACCTGCCCGATCACAGTCAAGAAGGCGCTTACCAAGGTATCCGGCGTCAGCAAGATCGACGTGAATCTGGATCGGCGCGAGGCCAAGGTGACGTTCGATGATACGAAGGCGAATGTCGAGGTCCTCACACGCGCCACTAGGAACGCAGGGTATCCCGCGACCGTGTTGGGAGACGCCAAGTGACTGCGGTGATACTGGAATCGACGCTGACCTGCCCCGAGTGCGGCCACGCCAAGACAGAGACGATGCCCACGGACGCCTGCCAGTGGTTCTACGAGTGCGAGCAATGTCACACCGTGCTAAAGCCCAAGTCGGGTGACTGCTGTGTGTACTGTTCTTACGGCTCAGTGCCTTGTCCGCCGATCCAGGAACGTGGCAAGGGTGGCTGCTGCAGCGGCTGACGCTTTCCAATGACACGCTCACTGCCGCACCGTTTGTGCAGACTCCAATGAGGGGTGATCTCACTTTCCGTGCAGAAAACCCGGTTAAGAGCTACGGGTTAACCCGCATTTTTTATTGTCTGGAATTATCAGTAGCGAATACGTAGACTGCAGCAGGCTTGCGACCGCGCCAGCCACGGGAGGACCAGCTTGTCTAGCTACTACCTACGTTTTGTTGGCGCCGATACCCTGCCCAAATCGCTATCTAAGCGGGAGGTCGAAGAGTGCTTTGGGCTGAGTGTTGAAGACATCCAGGAGCTGCGTCCGCCCCGGTTCAGAGGAACTGCACGCCTTGGCGCCGCAGTGCAATTGGTCATGTTGCGCGCTACGGGTCGGCACCCCGATGCCTTTTCAGGCCTCCCCTCCGTTTTGCTGCGGTACCTGACTTCAGCGCTTGGCATGAACGCGACGGATATCGCTTCGGTGACCTCGCTGTACAAGGACAAGGACACGCGGTATGAGCACCAGCTCTGGGCTCGGGAACGTGTCGGCTTCGCGGTAGTAGACGACGACACCAAACCGCTCCTGGCAGATGCTTTGGGGGAGCTTTCCGCCTCAGCGGTATCGGTCGATGACCTGATCCAACAGTCAGAACACTGGCTTTTTGATCGACGCCTCGTCCTGCCTGGTGACCGGACACTGCGCGACATGGCGCGCATGGCATTTGCTGAACAGGAGAATGCAGCAATCGCAGCGGTCCGCACCTGTGCGCCACCAAAACAGGTTCAGGCGGCGCTCTCGCACGCATTCTCAAAGCGATCAGGGCCCGGCGGTCACACCGTGCTGGAGTGGCTGCGCACACCCCCAGGGAAGCACGGGCAGCTCACGCTGAGCGAGGTCACCAAGAAAATCGAGTGCCTCAAGTCACTGCAAGTTCACAAGTGGAAGCTGTCGGCGATTCCATTGAATCGTCTCAGGGCGTACAGCCAGGAGGTGATCAATCGTCCACCCTCCGCGACGAAGTTTCTCTCTGAGGATCAGCGCGATCTGCGCATCGTCTCTTTCCTGCATGTCACCCTCTTGGATCAGACCGATCTCGCCGCAGACATCGGTGCGCGATGTCTCACGGATCTCTATCGCAAGGCCTCTGGCAAGGTCCTCAAGAAGCAAGCCGAAAGTGCTGTGGATCTGCGTGCCGAGCGCGTCAAGCTGAAGGACATTCTCTACGACACGCAGTTGACCGATGCTCAGATTGTCGCGGCGATGCGCGACCTGGTGCCCAAGAATGGAGAAAACTTTGCTGGCACGCGGGCTCAATTCGTCCGCGAAACACTGGTGAAGGATCAAGCGCCGCGTATGTCTGCCCTGCTCAATGCCCTCGGAGTCCTGGAGATCAAAGGCGAGGAAACGGACAAGGCGCTCAAGCAGCTCAAGACGCTGCGCGATTTGTCCAAACGCGGCATCAGCAGCCTTCCCGAGGGGTTTGATGTGTCGGTTGCGGACCCAAGCTGGCACTCGCTGCTGGAAGGCCCTGATCGTAAGGTTGCTCTTGCAGCTCTCAAAGCAAGCGCAGCGACTTCTTTGAAGAAAGCGATCAAGGGCGGAAAGCTGTGGCTGGAACACAGCAGCCGCCATCGCAACCTTGCCGATCAGCTGATACCCGAAACTCAGTGGGCCGAGAAGCACAAGTCGCTGATCCGTGCTTTGAGCTTGACGGACAATCCCGATAAGTTCCTGGAGCGCGTGCTGGGTCGGGTCAAAGCGGGCATCGGCCAGCTGGTGCAGGCCGTTGAGGACGGGGCTTTGACCATAGACAGCCAGGGGCATATTCACATTGCACCGATTCAGGCGCTTGAAGTCGAACCTCAGGTCACCAAGACACGCGAGAGCATGTTCAACATGATCGGCGATGCCCAATTTGGCAACATGCTGGTCGAGATCGACGCAAAAAGCGGCTTTAGCCAGGCTCTGCTAGGCCGCAGGGCCAAAGACATGGCTGAACTGAAGGCCGTCTACGGAGCCCTATACACGCACGGAACAGAGAACACCGCCAAAGGTGTATGCGCGATGATCCCAGGCCTGCAGGTGTCTCAGGTCACTATGGCCATGCGTGCAACGGAGGCCAGTGGCCGTTTGCGCGAGGCCAACTCACGGGTCATTGAGTTCCAGCAAAGCATGCCTATTGCCAAACTCTGGGGCCAGGGCGACAAAGCATCTTCTGATTCGATGACGCTCGACACGTCACGGTACCTGCACTCGGCGCGTATGGAATACCGCCGCAAACAGCATGGTGTTGGCATCTATGTGCACATGCTTGATACCTGGGCACTGTTTCACGACCAGCCTATCGTGATCAATGACCGGCAAGCAGCGCCAGCGGTGGACGGTGTCGAAGCGCACAACTGTTCCCGCCGCGAGGACCAGATCCGACTATCCCTGCTTGCTGTGGACACCCATGGCTATACCAACGCAGCGATGGCCATCGCCAAGTTGCTGGGCTTCGATCTGTGCGTCCGTTTGCGCCAATTGTCGGAACGTAAGATGTTCTTGGCCAGGGGGGACACTGTGCCGGAAGCTTTGGAGCGCCTAACCGTTGGGAAAGTCTCGCTTGGGAAGATTCGAGCCGGATGGATGGACCTACTGCACCTGGTTGCCTCTATCCGGCAAGGACGCTTGACAGCTGGAGAAGCCATCGCCCGCCTTGGCAGCGCGGCGCGGGGCGATCCCGTGCACGCTGCCGCAGACGAGTTGGGCAAGTTGCTGCGTACGATCTTTTTGTGCGACTACTTCACCATTCCCGAGTTTCGCCGCGAGATGCATGCCTTGCTCAACCGGGGTGAATCTGTACACCAGCTGCAGCGCGCCGTGTACCACGGACGCGTAGGAGTCTCACGCGGGCGCAGGGCTGATGAGCTGCGGGCTATCTCAACAGCGCACACTTTGCTGACCAACGTCGTGATCAGCTGGAACACCATGAAGATGCAAGATGTCGTGGATCGCTGGAAGGTGGCCAAACACCCCATAGATGAAAGCTGGCTGCGCCGCATCGGACCAGTGCACTTCGAGCACGTGAATTTTCGGGGGACTATTGCGTTCGACATGGATCCTTACATCGATGCGCTCATTGAGCGCCCAGCCAAGCAGCGTGTGGCACGTTTGCAGTGAATCGGGAATTTGAGCCACTTCCGAGCGAACCAGCCGGAGTCAAGACCCGTGTCGGAGTCCTTGCACTCACTCACCGTGAGCCCTCGCCCGTGCTTCAAGACGCACTCCTGGACGCGCGCAACTTTTCAAATGTCAGCTCTTTTTGCGTGCGATTTACCGGGTTAGCAGTTTGCAAACATCAATGAAATCAACAACTTAGAGTTTTGCTCAAAAAATAGGCAACTCTTTTTCCGTGCGATTTACCGGGTTAGCAGTTCCGCTCGGTAACGGGGACTTTTCACCCAGCGAAGAGACTGCTCAGTGATCCCCTGAGCGTTGCCGCGAACACGTGACTTCGACCATAGCCTCAATCGGTGGGGCGGATGGCCGCGACGTAGAGCGCCTTTGCACGGATCTGCCCAAGCCACGGCCTTGGCCTCAAGTCCACTCAATCCTGATCGGGCGCTGGCACTTACGCGCAGGGTGCGAACAAGGAACACCTGCGAAGTAGCCTCGTGAACTCGCTCATTTAAAACTTGCCATCCCAGGATCGGCAGCTACGATTTTCGTAGACCACAAACTTCTCTGGAGCGATAGATGCGACACCTGCTATCTGTGATGTCAGCCATTGCACTAACTTTTGGCATGGGAATGTTGCAAGCGGCGACTGTTGATCCTGATAGCCTAAAGCGGATGAGAGATGCGGTGAATGAGGAAGGCGAGGTACGAGTGATGATCAGCCTACGCCATCAGAAGCTTGAAAAATTATCGCAAGAGCAAAAAAATGATAACTTAAAAAAAGATGCAGATGCCATACGTGCGTTAAAGGCGGAATTAGGAACCGCAGCATTTACTGAAGGTAGTTGGGAGAGCGAGAGTGGGCAGATCGGGATGTATATAAAAGCAGCAGGAATTAGCATCCTTCAAAACAGTCAGAATGCACTGGCCTTTACAATAGATCCCACTGACAAATCGCGCATTACTGCTATGGACCTGGATGGCAGCCTTACAGCCCTCCGGAAAGTTTTGCGCACTAGATCAGAGGTAGATGCCGAAATAATTATTGGCACTCAGAGTGCGAAATATCAACTATTACAAGATGGCTCGACACGCATAACAAATGTTGGCGAAGTGATCATTGAGGCCAATTCCCTGATTGAGAAAATCCGGGAAAATTTGCAAAAATCAGGCCGCTCCGAATTTGCCCTGACATTAGATAATGCGCTACCAATAAAAATAACGACCTCTATTGACAAGAAAAAGCTGCTCCTCCTGCAGAATCATCCTGATGTGCGAGGAATTCGGCCTATCGGCTATCAAGATCCTCGGACCACCTTCTGGTCTGCAGGAGCATTCGATATAGCCGAAAAAGAGGGGCAGGTAGAGGTGAGTATTTCGTTGCGCGGTGGGTTACTTTTCTCTCCTGATTTAAATTGGAATTCCCGTGGAGGAAAAAATCAGGCAATGGCAAATCGAGAAGCCATGGCAAAAATTCTTGCTGATGCCAATATAAAAATGCCACAAAGCGATCCTGTCGGGGATTCGATTGGGTCGTTTCAGATGATTCTTACCAAGGACCAGCTGTCTAGACTCCGCGCAAAAAATGATCCGCGAATTTTGGAGTTGCGTGAAAACCGCCCACTGGGTGTGTCGCAACTACAAAGGAGCATGCCGACTATTAACATGCCTGTTGCATGGGCTTCTGGAAATAAGGGGAGTGGTGTAGCGATTGCCGTGTTAGATGACGGCATTTGAAAAACTCACGAGATGTTTCTCTTTAACGGCACTACGAAAGTAGTCGGCGAAGATTGTTTTGGATCAAACTCCGGAGGCTTTAAGTCTATATGTCCGAACAAGGATTTGTTCGGTGATAGCCCAGCGGGGACGCCAAATGCGGGTGAGCCGAACAGTGATCTCATCGGATGCCAGCTGATTGATCAGCAGCGGTGCGGGCATGGTACGCTAATGGCTTCGGTTGCTGCGGGTCGCGCATCACCAAACGTGGCCAGCGGAATATTGCAAGGGGTTGCGCCAGACGCCCAACTTATTTCGATAAATATTTTCTCATATGATCGCATAAAAAATAAAAAAACATATTATTTGAACGACTTGGAAAAAGGGCTCTCGTCGGTGCTTCTGAGGGCCGGCGGGGCCACGCCCACCTCGCCTGCAGCACTGGTTGTCAATCTGAGTATCGGCACCGTTGCCAGTTACCCGTCCGACTGTGATGCCAATGTCAGCATCGCCATCAGAAATCTTATTCGGCAACTTAGGACCGCAGGCGTCCCTGTTATTGCATCAACAGGAAATTACCAGATTCAAACTGCGCTTTCGCATCCTGCTTGTAGTGAATACTCAATAAAAGCTGCTTCCGTGCTGAACGATGAAATTGGATATACGCTCGCAACAAAGTCGAATATCGCGGCTTTAAGCCAGTATACGTATCCAATTTTTTTGGCACCTGGTGGAGACGGAAATACTATTGGGAACCTCTAAAAACCCCCCATAGTTGTCCTCATTGCCACCCAACAGGCCCGACAATTCCCCTCATGAACCAACCTTGCACGCGCAGCGCCCTGAAGTTCGACCTGTTCGCCGACCAGGCGCGCCAACGCAAGATCGAGGCGCTGGGCGACCCGTTGCAGGTCATCGCCAAACACATCGACTTTGACCACCTGGCGGGCGTCATTGATGGCCTGTGTCCCCGGGCCGACA